>Ga0155638_1175_pt1 | contig 12031 bp, 5 predicted proteins | sample RifCSPhighO2_12_FD_107295 | JGI IMG/M metagenome (GOLD analysis project Ga0155638, IMG submission 107295) | Verrucomicrobia bacterium RIFCSPHIGHO2_12_FULL_41_10
GGATGCAAACCCCTCCCAAGTTAAGTCACTTAGATAGGCCTTAAGGCCTATCGTAAATAATTGCTAGGGATAGAAGAACAGAAATAATTAACAGGGATGGAAGGGATGGATGAAGGCAAGTAAAGGGTGACGAGTAACGGGTAACGAGTTTAGAGGTATTTTTTTGGCTAAATTTCTTTTTTCCAGGCATGTTGGACCCGATTTTCAAGAGAAGACAATGATAAAAAAACTCTTATTTTATTTCAGTCACTGCACAGCTGTGACTGAACGACCACCTCTATTTTGATGCATGGCAAGGAATGCGATGGAAGGGATAGAGGTAGCTGAACAAGGAAAGCAAGAGGTGAATTTCCAAGATAATCTGATAAGAGATCTGGTGATTTGTTTTTTTGATTTTATTTTCTGCAATCCCTTCCATCCCTTCCATCCCTGTTAATTTATTCTTTCTTCTGATCTCTTCTTTTATCCTTGTTAATTTCTTTTTTCAAGAAACGTTGGTAGCCAAAAAGGATTGTGTTTTAATTCTTCACCAACTGTTGTTAAAGGTCCATGGCCTGGGGCAAGGATGGTTTCATGAGGGAGAGAGAGAATGTTGTTTTGAATGGCTTTCAGTGCAGAAGGGTAAGCAGAAGGTGAGATGCCACCTACGGATCGTGCAAAAATGGCATCGCCGACAATGGCAACAGGAGAAGAGAGACCTCTAATAATATAAGTAGTTCCACCTGGTGAATGACCAGGAGTTGATCGTGCCTCAATGCTAATGAATTCGTCTAGCCTCCAAGAAGGAGATGAAAAGAGTAGACTTCTTTCCAAACTCGCTGATGCTGATGAAGTGCAAGGAGTCGACGGCGCACAGGAGTTGAGCGTATATAACATACTCGATGCTCCAGGAGTGGATGAAACTATCCGCTCCAACTCCGGCGCGACGCCGCAATTCGCGGTATCAGTAGAGTTTCGAAAGAAGTCTAGTGGCTTTGTTCCAGGAACAAGTTCTTCCGAATCTATCCAAGCCTCAGCTCCTGTTGCTTCGATGAGTGTGTTGAGTTCGGCAAGATGGTCGCGATGACTATGCGTGAGAAAAATGGATTGGAGTTTGAGCTGGTGTTTCGCAAGTTCCTCTAGGAGGAGAGAAGCATTTGTACCTGTATCAAATGCTACGGCTCTTTTGTTTTTTTCACTCCAGAGAAGGTAGGAGTGCACTTTCATATCATGAAAGGGAGTTGTGAAGCAAAGCACCTGTTCTGGTAGTGCAACGGATATTGGAGCTATCTCATTGGCTAGATCAAGAAGTGATGTTGGATCTAGGGAAAGTACGGGAGCAAGTCGAAGGAGATTGTTTTTATGGAGATGGCCTTCCAGAAGTGATTCTACTTCTTGGAGTGGGATCCCACTACGTTGTGAGAGGGTTGTCTCATCCATCGATAGTCCTCGCATTGCCTTGCGGAGTACGTCCTGCCAGTTGTCTTCGTATGGGTTCATAGGTTGTCAGAAAAAATAGCCACAAAAGAACACAACACAAGAAAACACAAAAAAAGAAATCTTAAGTTTTGTAAATATTAGGCTAATCCAATTAGGAAAATGGGGTCAGGGTCTCGAATCTTAACCAATGGGACTCTTTATTTTGGAGGTATCCGAAGGTACAAACTTCTCTGCAGTTAATGTGAAGGAATCATGTTTTGGTCAAGATTGCGAACCCTGACCCCAATTTTCCTATGCCTCTTCAGTCGCTGTAGCAAAGGATTTCAGTATGTTTAGACAAATTGTACTGACTGGATTAATCGAATATTTACCTTTCTTCTTTCGTGTTTTTTTGTGTTCTTTTGTGGTTAATTTCTTTCTTCTTTTTCAGTTTTTTTTGTGGTTAATTCAGTTCGGTTAATGTTGTCGAATTCGAATTTGACGTCTCAATACAAAATAAAGAATGAGAAAGATGCCTCCTGTGGAGAGGAGGAGAACTCCTACATTAAACCAAAGAATATTTATCGTTAGTCCAATATAATATTTTATAGGGCCAAAAAAGACATTGGGATGGCGTGAATCGCGGTAATCGGATTGTTCCATTTCTGCTTTAGAGACAAGGTCAGTGATTTTTTGATTCGTATAGAGTTGCTCTGCCGTGACTCCTGTATAGCGACTCACTAGCGTATTGCGGTTGAAAGGAGCTCCATTGATAACCTTATCAATCAGAGAGAGGCGGTAATCAATTTCTCGTGGCGTTTTCGCAGAGAGGCCACTGAGAATCGCTAGTAATTCTTTAAGATCATCAAGTCGATCTAATTCCTCGGATATTGGGTTTTTAATAGTCGCAATCTGATTGATTTGTCGTTGGATTCTAGCCTGGCGAATCGCAAGGGGATTGAGCTTTGCTTGGGCATAGACTAAGGCCTCATAGGACCAACGCATCGGCATGAATTCACAAATCAAAGGAACTTGTAAATCGCTCCGTGGTTCTATAGCAGAATCAGGATGATGATGGAACCATTGTTGAATCGAATAGATGAAATCAAGGTTTCGATTCATCTCTTCGTATTTAATGAGAGCTCCACCTAAAATAATCTGAGGGATGAGTACTATAGGAATAATATTAACAGCTGTTTTTCCTTCTAAGACAAGTGATGAAATAAGCAGGCCAAGCGATATGCCGCTAAAGGCTGTTAAGAATAAGGCGGAAAATTCAATCCAGAAAAATCCACGGACAGCAAGCATCAAGTTTCCAATAAGAGTGAAGAGGATACATTGAGCGACAGCAAAAAGCCCTAAAGTAATTGCTTTAGCAAGGAGATAATAACCTAAACGGACGTTAAGATTACGTTCACGAAGTAAGACAGGACGGTCTCGAATAATATCATCGACGCTATTGGTAAGTCCTAAGAACATGGCCACCACAAGCGACAGAAAAAGATACGTTGGAATGTGAAAGGCAGATGCAAAATCATAACTGTTACTTTCTGAATAACGAAGGACTGCGCCAATAAGGAACGCCAGAATAGGAGCTTCTACCAGTGTTGTTAAGAGGTTGGCGCGATTGCGCATTTTACTGATAAAAGTTCTTTGCAGCAGGATGCTAAATTGAGATATTTCTTCCTGCCATCGGTGCGGTTTCCAGTGGGGAGGGAGTGGAGCAGGTGAAGCTTTAGGTTCGATTGTTGTTGGAAGAGCCTTGCGAGACCCTGCAGACTGTTGAACCTCTTTCATGAGCCGATAGGCTTCAAATTTATCGCGCCAATAATCCGGAGAAAAACGCCGGGCAGGAACAAGCTGTCCTCGGTTATTTTCATGGTAGATTAAGTCTCCACTTAAATCACGGAGTGGAGTTTCTAAGACATCAAAAACAAATTCAGGACGCGTTGCTCCACAGAGATTGCATCCACCAAGTTCTATTCCGAAGAGTTGCTCATGTTCTGCCTCAGAAAAATAAGAGAGCATTTCTGCAGGCGTTCCAAAAAAGACAAGCTTGCCTCCACGGTCTAGGAGGAGTGCCTTTTGAAACATTTGGAAAATTTTTGAAGTTGGTTGATGAATCGTAACAAGGACAATTTTGTTGTGTGCCATGCCTCGGATAATTTCAATAACATGTTCCGAATCCTTCGAAGAGAGGCCTGAGGTAGGTTCATCAAAAAGATAAATATCGGCCGTACTAATCATATCGAGACCGATATTGAGGCGTTTGCGCTCGCCTCCACTTAAGATTTTTTGATGAGCATCGCCAACAATATTTTTACGACGTTCATTAAGCCCTAGCTCAGCAAGCTTGCTGTCGATACGGCGTAGTCGCTCCCGTCGTGAGAGGTGAGGTGCTCGTAGTGCCGCTGCAAAAGAAAGATTTTCTTCAATGGTTAACTGTTCATCGAAGGCCTCATATTGAGGGATGTAGGTAATATATTCTCGAAGAGCTTCATGGTTGGGGTAAAATGAAAGGTCATTGAGAAGAACCTCTCCCTGTATAGGCCTAAAGTCGCCTGCTAAAGCTCGTAAAAGAGTGCTCTTGCCACTGCCGCTGGCGCCCATAACACAGATCATTTCTCCCCGTTCTACCGCAAAGGAGAGATTGTCTAAGGCAATGTCTCCATTAGGAAAACGACAGAGTACATCGCGTATTTCGAGGCTATGAATGATATTACGTTCTTCCTCAATGAGGCGGTCGGTAAAATTACACCGTAGAACCTGGCCTGGATTAATGCCAATAGTGTCTCCATCTTCTAAAGAAGCTCCATTGCGTACAGGAAGATCATGGACAATAATAGGACGGTCGGCTTGGATGACTTCAACATATCCTTTAAGTTCAGCATAGTTGCAGGTAATTTTCAGAAGAACTTCTCCACCACTTCCGTGTGAAAGCAGAATATCATCTTCTTCGAGCAGTCCAGGGTTGTTAGAAACAAGATAGGCTAGCTTGGAAGTTTTAAGGGGAAAGCGCCCCCCAAAAGAACGTGCTCTACGTCGGAGATCATCAAGGTTCAGCTCCCCTCCATTATTAAAAAGAATGCGATCATCGAGTTGAGCTTCAATACTTGTCCCCTTGCTCAAAGGAATACCATCAAGGGAAGCATTAAGATTTTGTAAAGCAGTAACGCGAACTTTGAGTCCAAAGGCCACTTCTAGTTTGCTGTCACGATTGCGAGTTTTTTCAAGACGAACCTCATCATGATCAATAGTGACAAAGAGATGGGGTAAGGTGACATTTTTCTTAGCATTAAAGTAAAAGAAAAGGTCTTGGCTTGTGATAACGTGTTCTCCAATGAGAATACGTTGTTTAGGATAGATACGACAAAATTCCTTTGGTTTTAAGAGGCGTCCCTGCACGATAAGTGCCTGCTGACTCTTGTTTTTTAGAATAATGAGATCGTGATACCGATAGGCTAAGAGATGTTCCTCTGGAGAAAAGTGACGCAAGGTAACATCGCATTCTTTGGTCGATCCGAAGCTGAGAATCTCAAGTTGAGAAGAAGTTTCTGAAGAAGGAGAAAGATCGACCGGCTCATCTGCATTGAGTTGATAAACAATATCCATAGCTTGTTGAGCCATTCCAAGCTTGGTCATAAAATCATGATAAGTTGCTACCTGATCTTCTTTCATGCCTGAGCGGGCAATAAGATCGTAGAGTTGGACTCCTAAAAGAATTTTTTGATCATCATTGAGCGCTGTTGAAAGTTTAACGGCAATGACAGAAAGATCTTGTTTTTCTTCAAGGGCTTCACGGAAGAGTTGAAGGAGACTGGAGTAAACTGCTTCTGGATAATCATAGCGTAAAAAGCCAAGAATAGAGTCGATTTCCTCTTCTAACATTTCTCCATCAATGCGCGTGAAAGCAGCCAGCACTTTGATGAGTGTGGGTAGCAAATTAGGAGCTTCCGTAACCGTTCTTGGTTGACGCTTCAAACGTCGCCATCCGGTAGCCATAGAGCGTTGGCATCGTAAAAAGAAGCGCAATCCTTTTTCTAGAGAATCTTGAAGGTTCATAATATTACCAACGTCATTTCATTTTTGTAAAATGAAGTGACGTTGGTAAAAGTTTAAGTGATAAGTTTAAGCAACCCTAATATTTCATACTAAATCTACTGCGGCTTGTGGAAGACTGATAACTACTGCGTTGGACTCAGATTTTTCCTAGAACAGTATAAAATATACAGCCGCGTCGGAAAAATCCTTCGTCCGCCTTGTATGTATCAGCCTTGCACGGCGCCTCGTAACGATTTAGTACGAAATATTGGGGTTAAGTTGATTTTTGGTCACTTCGTGACAAGAAAGGGGTTAAAGAAATTAACCACAAAAGAACACAAAAGAACACAAAAGAAAATTATTCGGTGATTAGGTCAAATAATAGTTCTTAGTTCTTGGTTGTTAGTTAACTTTTTCGCTTTTGCTCAAAAGTCTCCGACAGCGAAGTGGTATTTTGATTTCCTTGATTTTTTGTTACCAACGTAACCAAGGCTGCAATAAATTAACCACAAAAGACAAAACGTAATTATTCGGCGTAAATATTCGGTTAGCCTATTGATAGAATGTGCTAAGGATTCGATTCATTATCAGCGTGATTTTTCAAATTTTAATCAGCGCATCAATCAAGCTCCCACCTCTCACCACTATTCGGCCTGTTGGTCGAATAGTTACACTCCTTACTTCTTTTTCTTATGTTCTTTTGTGTTCTTTTGTGGTTAATTTCTTCCCTTAGTCGTTTTGATAATTGGTTCACTTGTGGACAAACTCCACATAGCTATCAACCTCATCGAAGGAAGAAACGGCTTAGATGTGGGGTCAGGGTTCGCAATCTTGACCAAAAAATGGTTGCACCGTTTTAAACCCAGAGAAGTTTGCACATTCAGATAACTCCAAAAGAAAGATTTCTATTGGTTAAGATTCGAGACCCTGACCCCCATCCGATATTTAAATAATACCCCCCCTCTTTTCTCATGATGAAACTGTTCCTCAAATTTTTACTTAGCGTAGCCCTCTTATTCAATGCAATCAGCCTTTTAGCGATGGATCCAATTAAGCAGGTGATAGGTTGCAGGTTACAGGGGGCAGGTACCAATCAAGATATAAACTACGAACTGCTAACGACGAACTGTAACAATCAAGGTAATGACTTTGATTGTCACTTGATGATGAACCCGTCAACAATTGAAGAAGGAACCAAGGAGGCAGGAGAAGCTTTGGGGATTTTGGGAGGAAGAACTATTACTACAGAGAAGACAGTGGTGGAAGGAGTGAGAGCAGGAAGAAGTGACGTTGTGAATGTTATCGCTTCCAGTAATGTGTTGAGACTACGCGGAGGAGCACCTAAAAAAATCCAAGCTACGAGAGGACTCAAATCCACTGGAGAGAGTAGTGAGGAAGAGGAATTGGATCAAGAAGGTATAGATCCTGATTTAGAATCAGAGGCTAACAATCCAATGGACGGCGAAGTAAATAAGTACCTCAAGAAAGAAATTATCAATAATATTTATACAGAATGTCTCGCTAAAGTCGCGCAGTTAACACTTGGCAAGCGCCAAACTGCAGAAGATGGGATGGCGCTTAATCAAGCAGAAGAGGCAGAGTGGGCAGCAGCAAAAGAAAGTGCAACGCTTGCAAAAGAATATGCGGAAAGAGAATTTAATAACGCAGTACGAGAAACTGAGAAGGCAGAGAAAGCTGCAGAGAAAGCCCAAGAAAGAGTCATGGTTTTGACAAAAGAGCCTAAGAAAGAAGGTGAAATTGAAAGAGCAATAGCCACTGCTACATTGAGCTACGAAAAAGCTCGTGAAGCTTATGCTGACAGTGATTACGAGGTCAAGAGTCTGAAAGAGCAATGGGCAGATGCCAAAGTGAAAACAGCCTTTGCAAACCTTAATGCGATCTTAAATAGAAAAACACAACAAAGTGTTGCCGCTATCAAGCAGATTAATGATGCCGTAGAAGTGGAAAAGAATCTCTACACTATTCTGGAAGTAGCTAAAAAAGAACTAGACGAACGGGGCGCATGCGTGAGAACCGCTCAAGCAGCACTTGCTACAATCAAGAATTCATTGTCTCAGTCGTCCCAGGCATTGCAGTTTCTAACAACACCTTCAAGCCCAGTTTCCCTTGTATCTTCCGAACAAAGTCAGGATGGAGATCGCCAAAAGAGCCTTCAGTCAATTGTTTTAACCAAAACTTCTGAAGGTGATAAAACGTCTTTAGATGTTAAGATTGAAATACCTGCAAGTGAAAAGACGCATTCTAATGAGCACGTTACAGAGGTCTTAAAAAATGCTAAGGATGCTATGTATAGTGATGCAGAAATTTCACGATTTCAGGCAGAGGTTAAAGAAAAAGTAGTAAGAATTACAGAGCAAATAGAAGAAATAGAAAGACAAAAACAAAAACTCAATATAACGCAAAGAATGGAAAGTTTTTGTAAGGCAATAAGAGGTACACTTAAAGATGAAGAGCCTTATTTGTGGGATAATTCTTACGCTTGTGACAGCATTATCAATAAATTAGAACAATCTATAGAAAGTTGGCACAAATTTACTGCAATACTTGACCTTGGGCAAAGAGAAAGAGAACGAGCTGATCTTTGGAGGGAAGCTGCTGAGAAATCAGAGGCTGCAGGAGAAGGAATGATACAAGTTATTAATACCTACATTTCGGGAGCCAAAGACGTGGCTAAACATTTAGAAGAGGAAGCAAGGAGTGCTTATTTTTTATCAGATTCTTTCACCTATTCATTGAAATCGAAAGAGGCACTCGATAAGGCAAATCAAATGCAAGGAGAAAATAGAAATTTATATAGGAATTTAGCAGCTCAATATCAAGTTGCTGTTGATCACGTAGAAAAAGCAGCCAAAGAAAAAAATTATAATGAGGATGTATATCTTAATTTGGTTTTGGTAGGTAGGGCCCTCAATATGAAAGCAGACTATGAGGTAAAAGCGATTGAAGCCAGAGAGGCAGGGAAAGTAGTGCTATTAGCCGGATATAAAGTGGTAACAGAAACATTAGAGAGAGCTGCTAAAATAGTTGGTTCATTAGAATATCCTAGGAAAAACCGAAGGATGATTTATAATGAAGAAGAGCAAAATATTCTCTTGTGTATGGCATGCAATTCTCTCCAACGAAAGGCTGAATATCAAGCAAAGGCGAGTGAAGCTGGAGAAGCAGGAAAAGGAGTGTTAGCAGGAGGATATAGAGAGGCTGCAGAAACATTAGAAAGAGCTGCAAAGCAGTTTAAAGATGAAGCCAATATTTATACTCTAGACTATACAGAACGTGAGAAGAAAGGGAGAGGTTTTGGCAATAAGCTTGGTATCAGCTTGTGTCGAGTAGGCATGATGTTTGAATTAGCGGCAGAGTATCAAGTAAAAGCGAGTGAAGCTAAAGAAAGAGGGAAAAATACGCTAGCAGTTGGATGCAGGGAAGTTGCACAAACATTAGAAAAAGCTTCAGAGCAGTTTAAAGGAGAAGGGAACGGCGGTACGATTCTAGAATTGAAGGCAGAGTACCAAGCAAGGGTGAATGAAGCTGAAGAAATAGGAAAAAAGACATTAGCAGTGGGTTATCGAGAGGGAATAGAAACATTGGAGAGGGCACTAGGTCAATTGATACAAAGATCTAAAGAAGAATCACATATAGTATTTATGAGTAATAATAAGGCGGGTGAAAATTTAGAATTGAAAGCAGACTACCAAGTAAAGGCGAGTGAAGCTAGAGAAGCCGGAAAAGAAATGTTAGCAGTAGGATATAGTAGGGCGGTAGAAATATTAGAGAGAGCTGTAGAGCAGTGGCAGCAATTAGCCGAAGCTCAGGCTGCAGGAGAAGAGTATTCTACCTCTTCCTGTTGGTATAAGCGGAAGGAGGATATATGTAGAGCTTTGAAATCTAAGGTAGACTACGAAATAAAAGCAGGTGAAGCTGGAGAAGCAGGAAAAGAAGTGTTAGCAGCGGGATATAAAGAAGTGGCAAAAACATTAGAGAGAGCAGCAGAGCTGTTAATACCAGCAACTGAAGCCCATGTTGCAGGAAAATTGAGATTTGACTGGTTTTGGTATAGTAATAAGGGGGGAATGTGTAAAATTTTCGAATTAAAAGCAGAGTGCCAAGCAAAGATGAGTGAAGCTGAGGAAGCAGGAAAAAGAAAGCTTGCGGTAGTATATCGAGAAGCGGCAGAAACACTAGAGAGAGCTGCAGAACTGTTGAAACAAGGAATTGAAGCCCGTGTGGAAGGAAAAAGTGGCGAGCTTTTCTTCCGCTGGAGTCGCTCACTCCAATCGCAGGTTAACTATCAGTTAAAAGAAGTTGACGCCACACGTACTGGAAAACATGAAATAGCCGCTCGTTATAGAGAGGCAGCAGAAATATCACAGAGAGCAGTCGAGGAGCATCAAAAATCAGCTGACCATCTTCCTTTATGGAAATGGATATTGGGGTGGAGTAATGAGGGAACTAAAGGGCGGATGCTCCTGAAGGAAGCAGATATGATAGCAAAGAAAGCTGAAGAAAAAGGATAAGGCTAATTAATATTTGGAATTGTAAATAATATTATCATTTTTAGGTTTAATTTTTAAATTCTAACAAGTTAATTGCAAGGCGATTGACTTGTTAGAAAAATACTATGTCAGAAAAAGAATTTTTAGAAATAGTTCGTCTTATGAAGCAGTCGCGCAATAGTGTGATAAGAGTGATCAATTTTTCTACCAACGTCACTTCATTTTTGCAAAATGAAATGACATTGGTGAAATCGCTCTAGTACCTTATATCAGTGATAATTTCGCATTCCACCAAAAAGGGAGTCAGTCCCGTAATTCATTACTTCGTCAATGAATTAGCTGGTACTGACCCCTTTTTTTGCCCAATTTGAGCCGGACATTCCAGTGGTTCGAGGTGCTAGACTATAGGCAAGCATTTATTTTTTTAAATAGACATCGAAAAAATAGAACTAAAAATAAATTTTAAGACTTACTAGAAGAATACATTACAAATTAATTCAACGAGCTAAAACTATTTTTATAAATGTCACGAAGTGACCAAAAATCAACTTTAACCCTAATATTTCATACTAAATCGTTGCGAGGCGCCGTGCAAGGCTGATAAATACAAGGCGGGCGAAGGATTTTTCCGACGTGGCTGTATGTTTCATACTGCCCTAGGAAAAATCTGAGTTCAACGCAGTAGTTATCAGTCTTCCACAAGCTATAGTAGATTTAATATGAATATTAGGGTTACTTTAACTTATAACTTAAACTTATATTCGGCCTATTGGCCGAATATGTACTTCCATGCACAAGAATTCCAATATAGACCATTGGTTGCGTAATTTTGATTATACACTTTCATCATCCGAGAATGATGAGCCTAAAGTGGCAACTCAAAATACGTATCATTTTCGTTATCAGCTTTCTTCTTCCTCTTCCTATCAGCCAACAGTAAAAGTGGAGATTCTTTTTGCTCGGGCATTAAAGTCAGGAAAAGTGAGAGTCTATAAACCATTTAATGATTCAGTTAGTAATCTCCATTTACTGGATGATACAACAAAAACTCTGTTGATGCAGTTAAAAGGCATGCAGAGTTTTTACAAGAGTGGTAATTATTATTACGATCAAGGTAAGTATCAGCTTGCAGGTAAGGAGGGAGAAGAAATTCTGTTGAAGATGATAGAAACTGGGCGTTGTTATTGGGATAAAAATTCTGTTGAGCTTCATCAGGGACCCGAAAAAACGGCGGAGTGGCATTGGCAACTTCATAATGACAATGGAACTCAAACCTTGTGTTATCATCAGGGGAATGACGTTATGCACCTTTTTACCATTCAGAATACCTGGTATTGTAATGAGCAAACTGGTGAAATAGGGATTATGCAGACAGGCGTTGATCTACAAATCTTGCCGAATTTGTTATCCTTGTCCAAGGTGCCTATGGAAGATGCAGTTAAAATAGCTAAGGTCTTGCAAAAGCATCATAAAAAACTTCCTGTAAAAGCACCTCAAGTAGCTGCTCAAGAGCTTGAAAGTGTAAAACCAATTCCCTGTTTGCGCCTTTTTCAAACATCGATTAAGGAATATCAAGAAGGAAAAAGGCGTTTGGAAATTGTCAGTACCTTAAAACCAGCAGCTGAATTATCCTTTGATTATAAAGGGATTATTATGCCATTAGAAAGTAAAAATACCATTTTGCATTATGCAAAAAAGGGTCAAATATTTTCTATTAAACGAGATCTTGTTAAAGAGCAAGAATATCTGGGAGTATTGACTGAAGCTGGTTGGAAATTGACATCCTCCATGCCCTATCCCTTTAATGCGCTCAACTCTTCTGAACTTCGTTGTCTTTTAATGGATAAGGAAGGAGATCCTATCCAATTTAGCGGATCTGTTGTACCTAAGCTACAAGCTGAAGATTGGCGTATTGATATAGCTGAAGATTATCCTTATCGAATTATTCATGACACTATTGATGAATGGTATTCTACACTTGATGAGGAGAGTAGTTACGATTGGTTTGGTTTGGAATTAGGAGTTACGGTTAAGGGAGAAAAAATCAATTTATTGCCAGTATTACAAAAGGTATTACATGA
>Ga0155638_1176_pt2 | contig 11895 bp, 7 predicted proteins | sample RifCSPhighO2_12_FD_107295 | JGI IMG/M metagenome (GOLD analysis project Ga0155638, IMG submission 107295) | Verrucomicrobia bacterium RIFCSPHIGHO2_12_FULL_41_10
CAACTTGTTGGTATGTTTCTGCAGCCTCCCTATAGCCTGCTGCGAGTATTGTTTTACCAGCTTCTTGCGCTTCAATTGCTTTTACTTGGTAGTCTGCTTTAGATTGGAGAGACTGGCCTGCACTACGCCAACTGATATTCTCACACTCTTTTACTTGTCGCCAATGATCTGCAACCTGTTCAAATATTACAGTAACTTCTCTATAGCCTGCGGCAAGAGTTGCTTTGCCTGCTGTTTCTGCCTCACTTAATTTCACTTGGCACTCTGCCTTCCTTTGGAGAGACTTGCCTACTAAACTCCAACTAACACCCTCATTTCCTTTGCCTGCAGCTCTAGTTTTTACTGCTTGCTCATACTGATCTGCAGCTCTTTGAGATGTTGCTCCTGCTTCACTATAACCTACTGCAAGCTGTGTTTTGCCAGCTTTTCGCGCTTCAATTGCCTTTGCTTGGTAATCTGCTTTTGCTTGAAGGGATTTGCCTGCCAACCCCCAGTATTTTCCTACTACATACTCGTTCTCTACGGCACAAGCCTGAGCTGATAACTCACAAAGCTCAGCAGCTCTCTCTGATATTATTGCAACCCCTCGATAGCCAGCGGCAAGAGTTGCTTTTCCTACTTCTTGTGCTTCACATGCTTTTACTTGATAGTCTGCTTGAAATTGAAGAGATTCACCTCCCCATGCCCAACTATGCCCTTCACTCTCTTTTCCTGATGCATAAGCTGTAAGTGCTTGTTTTTGCCACTCTGCTGCTTTCTCTGATATTTCTGCTGCCTCTTGATATCCGTTTGCTAATATTCCTTTTCCTGTTTCTCTTGTTTCCTTTGCTTTAAGTATTCTATTAGCACTTGAATACAGACATCTACCAACCCAAAAGCAACTGCCTCGTTCATCTATTTTGTCTGCCATATGAGCTTCTGAAGCTTTTCTTTCATAATCAGCAGCCATTTTATATTGTTCTGCAAGGTTTCTCCAAAAATTTCCACCCTCACTTTTTACTTGGTTTGCTTTTTCTAGAGCCTCTTCTGATTTTAACGTCCACGTAGAAGCATCTGATAAATAGTAAGCACTCCATGCTTCTTTTTCTAACTGTCGTGCCTCTTTGTCATTTCCTGAAATGTAAGCCTGAACAGCTTGTCTTATTCCATTTGTTGAAGTTTCTGATTCTTCTGCCACTTTTCTCCAGAAGATGGCTTTTTCCCTTTTTCCTTCGGCTATTAATTCACTAACTTTATTCCAACTCTCTCTTGATTGTTCTAGCTTGGTGATAATACGATCCCAAAGATAGGCATTTTCTCCGCCACGTTTTTCTTTAGACGCCTGCTCTGCTTCTTCAATTTGGCCTGTTATTCTTTTGACTTGTGCTTGTCGTGCAAGTTTGGATTGAGCTGCAACTCTTTCTTGAGCACTCACAGCATCATTAAGAGAAGTCGTTAACTCCACACACTTCATGTTCGCTTTCGTCGCTTTTGCAAGAGCCATCTTATATCCCTCGATGGCGTTAACCCAAGTTTCTTCAGCTAGTGCAAGATGATCAAGAGAAGTTCCCGAGGTAGCAATATCTTGATCTGCTCTCCTGGCTTTCACCCAACGACTATCGGCTCTCCATGTAGCTTGGTGAACCTCAGCACTCGCCAGAGCAGCTATTAATTCTTCCATACGATCGCTAAGACCCGCCTCTTCTGCTTTTGCAAGTGCTGTTTTATATCCTTCCACGGTTTCAGTCCAAGCCTCTTCGGCATCATGGTAGGCCTTGAGCTCTCGCTCAAAATTCATTTCACGAATTTTCCCTTTTGCCACATGAGCCGTTAATTCCACCTCTTTGGCTTTAAGTAAAGCCTTTTCAGCAATTTTTTGATCAAACTCAATTTCTCTCATGGCTACTTTCTGAGCCGCTGTCATTGGAGATGTAGGTGTACTTCCGCCACTTCCTATTACAGCTCTCTTAGCTGCATTAAGATTTTCCTCTGCCTTGCTCAGCAGATCAGCTTTAGTCGCAACATCGGCTTTCGCAGCCTCTACAGTTTGAGCTGCTACCATCTCAGTTTCTTTAGCTTCTTCAAGTCCTGCTTCAGCAGTAGATGCATGCTGAGTGCTTTTACGTACCGTGATGGCATGAAGGACAGCACTGGCTGTTTCAACACGCGCTTCCGTAAGGTCTCCTACAAGTTTCTTAGCCTTATAATCACTGGCTGTATAAGCTGCATACGCTTTTTCATACGCAAGAGCAGCAGCAGTCACTGCTTGATCCATTGTATTTGCTGGCTTAGGCGCTTTCTCAAGCTCTCGAAGGTTACGTTTTGCTTCGTCAGCCATACTCTTCGCCTCGTCAATTTCTCTCACGGCTTTTTCAAAAGCCCGCTCAATCTTACCTTTGGAATACTCGGCAGCTTTTTCAGCAGCAGTCCATTCGGCGGCTTCTTGAGAAGCACTCTCAGCCGTGACGCACCCGCTCAACGACAGTTTAGCTACCTCCGCGAGACACTCTGTATAAATATTATTGATAATTTCATTCTTGAGGTACTTGTTCACTTCTGAACCCATCGCCTGCGTATCCTCCGATTCTACATCAGGCTCTACTGCCATCTCTTCCTCATCGCTGTCATCTCCAGCGGATTTAAGTCCGCCTGTAGTTTGAGATTTTTTAGATCCGCCACCTCGTAGTCTTAGTACATTACTCGAAGAGACAGCATTCACAACATTACTTCTTCCAGCTCCTTCAACTGCTGTCCCCTCAGCGGTAATAGTTCTTTTGCCAAAAACTCCTAAAGCTTCTCCTATGGCTTTTGTCCCCTCTTCAAGTGAAGGGTTCATCATCAATTTGGGCGCAACGTCCAAATGGGAGATAGAAGATGGAAGATTGGAGATAGGGATAGAATTATTTACCACACTATCTTGAGTCACTTCATTGGAAGCACTTGACGCCTGCGCAAGAAGACTGGGCGTATTGATTAGTAGTACCGAGCTAAGTAAAAATTGGATTAGTGATTTCATGAAGGGATAAGAAGAGGGCTTATTGTGTTAAAAAAATAAAGTGTGAGGTTAATTCAAACCTTCCTTTTTTCAAATAAAAAAGGAGACTGTTTTTAGATTTGACATTTAGTTATACTCGAATAATTATTCGAGTATGTCTGATAAAAATAATCACATAGGCTTTCATTCCGTTCAAGAGACTTTACGAAAAAGACTTAAAGAGCCACCTCCAACACTCCTACAAATTCTTATTGGCCCTCGACAAGTCGGCAAAACAACGCTTCTCTTGGAATTAGCGACTGAACTTGGTTCTCGAGCTCTCTACATGAGCGCCGACTCCCCTGAAGCTGTTCTCCCTGATTGGGGAGATCTACTCTGGAAGCGTGCTAAGGAATTAGCCATTTTGGGACCATCCGTGCTCTTTATTGATGAAGTTCAAACCCTTCCGCATTGGAGTCGTTGGTTAAAATCTCATTTTGATCAAATCTTGAAAGAATCACTACCTCTTCATGTCGTGGTGACCGGCTCTTCCTCTTTAAAGCTAGGTGCAGGTTCACGTGAAAGTATGGCAGGTCGTTTTGAACAGCTTGTGCTACCACACTGGGGAGCACGTGATCTTATTGAACTTCTAGATGTTTCTGAAGACAATGCTGCTCAAAAGATTGTTTCTTTTGGAGGATATCCTGGAGCAGTTCGATTTTGGGATGATCTTCCACGTTGGAAAAACTATCTACAACATTCCATCATCGAACCCGCTATTGGACGTGATATTCTACAGCTAGAACACGTCCGTAAGCCTGCCTTGTTACGTCAGCTCTTTGCTATTGCAGCAGCTCATCCAGCAGAAATTCTTTCCTTAGAAAAAATTGCCGGATCTCTTGCTGAAAAGGGAGCCCTTGAAACACTGTCACACTATTTAGAACTCTTACGAGAAGCTTTTCTTGTAACTCCCATCGCTAAATATTCAGGTTCAGAAATCCGCCGGCGCAAATCTCCTCCGAAACTAGTCCTGCTCAATAATGCGCTCCTTGCTGCCGGAGGAGGAGGACTTCCTCCTACTCAAGAAACTGATCCTGAACGTTGGGGACGTTGGGTTGAAAACGCCTGCCTGGCGCATGCCATCAATCAAGGAGAAAATGTTACCTATTGGCGTGAAGAACCATGGGAAGTCGATGGCATTTTTATTGGAACTCACGGCAATTGGTTGGTCGAAATTAAAACAGGAACTTATACTGCCAGCGATCTACGAGGACTTGCCCAAGCCTGCATCAAATTCCCAAAATTAAAACCACTCGTTCTCTGCGACCCAAATCAAGAAGAACCAGCTCAGGCTGTTGGCTATACAACATTGCCATGGACCGATTTTTTAAAGGGAAGGTGGCCGTGATTATTCGGCCAATAGGAGTGACTTACCAACGTCACGGTAGTGCAACAAACAGAAGAAATAGCCACAAAAGAACACAAAAAACACAAAAAAAGGAAACTTAGCGATGAACTTGATTGATTCTTTTGACTAACCTGTTTCACAGCTATTAGTGCTCTATGTTAAAGCAGTATCTCAATTCCTACCTCCCCTTATTTTTCACAATAGTGAACATTCTTTATCTTGAGTTCTTAAATTCCTTAAAGAATTTTTATAAAAATTCTTTTTTTGTGTTCTGGTTCTTTGTGTTTCTTTGTGTTCTTTTGTGGCTATTTTCTTCTCTTCTTGTTATTTCAATGCAGCTTCAGCTCACAATCACGGCATTGCTCCAGAAAAGCATCACGTTCATTCTAAATCAAGATGTTACTCTTGTTTTGAAGCCAAGCATTATATTTAGTATATAACAGTTGCACTTCTTTTTGTCGTTGCTCGTAAAGAGGTTTGTCTCGCTCGTATCCTGCTTCCTCCCAAGACAGGCAGATATCGCCTAAATCCAAATCATAATGAGAGAGTAAGGGGTTCACTAGACATAATCGATTTTTTAGAATAGTTTTATCTAACAAATCTTTCTTCTCTGGATGAGTCTCTAAAAACATTTCAAGAGTTTGGTCATAGAGAAGACGACAAGTAAGTTGCTGATGGTAGCAATCTAATAGTTTCTGATAAGCCTTACAAAGCATCTCTAGTTCTTCTGACGTGAGCACATTTAAACGTTGCTCGAGTTGATCACATTCCCTATCAATATTTTGTGTCGAGAAATCAATCTTTTTAAGTGCCACCTTTTGTTTCTTTAAAAGAGATTCAAACTCTTCCTCCGACATCGTTGCTTCTGGAAACAAAGCAATTAGATTAACTTCTCTGGCCTCGTCTTGATCGTTTCCATCCTCCTCTTCAGAAAAACTAGCTTCATCATTTTCATTATTTAAAAAATTTATATTGCGACCTTCAAGAGGACTCGCCTGATGCTCATTACTTGAAAAATTCATAGTGTACTCTGCAGCAGGAGTCATTGTCCCATGAAAAGAATTCGTAGCAGACCAGCGAGCTAGTGCTGTTCTTCTAGGCGTAGATTGAAATCTGCGAGAAGAAATCTGTCCTATAGTACCTCCTGGAGTGAGAGAAATAGTATGCCTAATAGAGTGAACGATTCCTTCATTGCTCAATAGATCATTATAAAATAGTTTTCCTATAACTGCTACACCTACAAATACACATGCGCCTTCTAGGTATTGCGTCCATGTTGTTTCATCATGGGGTTCTTCATCACTACTTTTCTTAGTTGACGCAGGTTCATCTGTACTATGATCATTGGAATCAGTCACTTCTTCTACATTATCACAGTTGGGAGTAACCTTATCAGCAACTGCTCTTTCTGCTTCCTTCCGCCTATAGCCTTTTGTCTTCAGCCTATTTTTATCGTGCTGTCTATGATCTGTAGTCTGATTGGTCCCTGCAACCTTTAACCTACAATCTGTAACCTGATTAGTGCCTCCAACCTCCAGTCTGTTTTTATCCTGTGCAAAAAGACTAATGAATCCAATAATAAAAACACAAAGGAATGTTAACAAGTTAACTTTTTTCATGGTTTTTCAACTTGTTTAACTGATGACAGGGGATCTCAAAATTGATAATTCCCTTATTGAAGCGATCTCCAGATAAAAATACTCTTTACCCTTCACCTTTCATTCTTTACTTCTTCTTTCGTGTTCTTTTGTGGTTAATTTCTTTGATCCTTTTCTTGTCACCAAGTGAGCAAAAATTAACTTAAATTTACATTCGGTCTATTAACCGAATAGTAATGATCCAGTAATTCTCCAAGATGTTCTTTTAGCACCGGTTCCTCTAAACGTTGCAATACAGTTTCAAAAAAACCACGCACAATCAGCTTCGCTGCTGTTTTAGGGCGAATCCCGCGAGCCATCATATAAAACAACTCGTCTTTATTAAGCTCTCCTGAAGTTGCCCCATGCGTACAACGTACGTTATCAGCAAGAATTTCAAGTCCTGGCATGGAATTAGCCTCAGCTTCATCGCTGAGCATTAAATTCCTAACTTTTTGGTAAGCATCAGTTTCATGTGCCTCAGGCTCCACTTTAATTAAGCCAGCAAAAATAGTTCGCGCTTTGCCATCAAGCGCATTGTGATAGAGAAGGTCACTGGTAGCCCGAGGTGCTACATGATCTTGAAGAGTCCGTTGATCAATCTCTTGATCGTGATCAACAGGATTAATAGAAAGCATGACACTCCGTGCTTCTTCTCCTAAGAGACGACTATCACTCTCCGTACGAACCCACTCTCCTCCAAGATTTAACTGAAGCGCCGTAGAAATTCCTTTAGTAGCAACCTCGGTTGTATTCAAATGAAAAGCCGTTGTCTGTTCACTCCATTGCTGAACAGAAACATAATTTAAGCGAGCCCCAGCTTCAAGAATCAGATCATTCACAGCACATGCTAAGGAAGATTCTTTTTTGACAGAAGAAAACCTATCAACAACTGAAACCTGACTTCCTTCACCACAAACAATCAAGGTATGAGGAAAAATGGCTGCATTATCTCCTTCCACCCAATGCCATAATTCGAATGGTTTCTCAACACATACTCCTGCAGGAACATAAAGAAAAGCACCTGTTTGTAATTGCGCCTGATGCAATGCTGCAAACTTTAGCGATCCAAGGCGAGCCTCATTCTTCATGAAATATTGACGAAAAAGTGACTCATGATCACGAGCAGCCTGTTCCAAAGAAACCAAAATAACTCCTTCGGGAAGATCTATAATCTCACGATGAATTAAGCGATCATTAGCAAAAATTAGTTTTGCTGAAAACTCAGAAACTCCTTGAGAACGAGCAACAAGACAAGTTGTATCACTTGGCGATTCTGCGGCATTAAAACTCGAAAGATCAGTTCTCTTAAGAGTAGCAAAACGCCAAGGCTCATCACCACGAGTAGGTTGCTTCAGCACTAAAAACTTTTCCCAAGCTTGAAGCTGCTGTTCACGAAACCATTCGGGCCAAGAGGTGAATGAGGTCTGTTGATCGGTTATATTGAATGGCATCTGTTGATCGGTTATTTGAGGCATAAATTAAGTTACATAGGGCAGTTTACGATGCCATTCAACTGTTTAAGTTATAAGTTTAAGTTTAAGTTGATTTTTGGTCACTTCGTGACAAGGTTAAAAGCGAAGCCGTATTTTTATTTTCTTGAGTTTTTTTGCTCTCGAAGCCTTTCTAATAAAGGGATCAAGGTTCTTTATGAAATTGCATGTACGAAGCTGAGCACAAATCTCCACAGAAAGAGCACAGCTGCGTTGCCATACATCAAGATCTTCAAATGATTTCATTAATTCAATTCCTTCACAATAATAGCCGAAGGCCTAACATTAACTTAAACTTAAACTTATAACTTAAACTAGGATAAACAGCAAAGCTGTTTATCCTACAGATCCTTCCATTTCGAGGTCAATAAGTCGTTTTAATTCTACAGAGTACTCCATTGGGAACTGCTGCACAAGGTCATTGACAAATCCATTAACGGCCAAACTCATAGCCGCAGCTTTACTAAGCCCTCGTTGTTGCATATAAAAAATTTGCTCAGAATTAATCTGACTTACACTTGCCTCGTGTTGCACGGAATGCCCCTGACCACGCACCGTGATGGCAGGATATGTATCGGTACGACTCTGAGAGTTAATAAGAAGGGCATCACACTCTGTATTGTTTTTACACTTTTTCAGATGTTTTGGAATATGCACCATTCCACGATAGGTTGCACGACCAGTACCAAGACTAATTGATTTTGAAATAATATTGCTCGTGGTTTCATCAGCTGCATGAACCATCTTAGCACCAGTATCTTGATGCTGCCCATCTCCGGCTAAGGCTATTGAGATCACTTCGCCACGAGCACGACGGCCTTTCATAATAACACCAGGATATTTCATGGTTAAACGCGATCCTATATTACAATCAATCCATTTGATCTCAGCATCCTCGTGAGCAAGTCCTCTCTTAGTAACAAGATTAAAGACATTATTACTCCAATTTTGCACCGTAATGTATTGAATCTTAGCTCCTTTAAGGGCAACGAGTTCTACCACGGCGCTATGGAGTGTTGCCGTTTCAAATTTAGGAGCAGTGCATCCTTCCATATAGGTCACTTCCGCTCCCTCATCAGCAATGATAAGGGTCCGTTCAAACTGACCAAAATTCTGAGCATTGATACGAAAATAAGCTTGCAAAGGATGGCTTACCTTAACTCCTGGAGGAACATAAATAAAACTTCCACCACTAAAAACGGCACTGTTAAGAGCACTAAACTTATTATCACCACTCGGAATAACTTTACCAAACCACTTTCTAAAAATCTCGGGATGCTTCTGTAATCCTTCTGTACTTCCAACAAAAATCACTCCTTGCTCACCAACAGCAGCCTTAATATTAGAATAAGCAGCCTCACTATCAAACTGCGCTTCGACACCTGCTAAATATTTACGCTCTTGCTCAGGAATACCAAGCCTCTCAAAAGTTCTTTTGACATCTTCAGGAACTTCTTCCCACGTACGTTTTGGCGCCTGACCTTGAGAGAGGTAGTAACGGATATTCTCAAAGACAATATTATCTAGGTCCTTACTCGCCCAATTAGTAGGCATTGGTTTCTCTAAAAACTTACGATACCCTTCCTTGCGAAATTCACGAACCCAATCAGGATCATGTTTTACATCGCAGATATAGTCGATTGTTTTCTCTGTGAGACCAACGCCTGCATCAAAGGCATAGTCAACATCATAACGAAAATCACCAACAGAACGGTCGATGTCGATTTGAGGGGTATTATCGGTGTTCATAAAATTTGTAAGCTATTTAAAGCGGCTAAGATACTTCAAGCAGAAGTTTAAGTTTAAGTTGATTTTTGAGCCGCTACGCACCCTAGAATCACTAATTAACCAAATCTTCTACTACCAGGTTTCTTTTTTGTGTTTTTTTGTGTTCTTTTGTGGCTATTTTTCTTCCTTGCTGCTAACCCAATCATAACCTTCGGCCTCCAGCTTCAACGCTAGATCTTTATCCCCACTAAGAACAATCTGGCCTTCGGCCATTACATGGACTTTATCAGGAATGATATAATCGAGAAGACGCTGGTAGTGGGTAATAACTAGCATTCCAACATCAGGGCCACGCAAGGCATTCACCCCTGAAGAGACTACTTTAAGCGCATCAATATCAAGACCACTATCGGTTTCATCAAGTACTGCATAACTAGGTTTGAGCATCGCCATCTGCAAGATTTCACAACGTTTCTTCTCTCCTCCAGAAAACCCTTCATTCACCGAGCGTGAGGTGAAATGTCGAGGAATACTCAATTCATCCATCTTGGCATAAAGTTGAGCATAGTAATCAACCGCGTCCAGCTCCTCTTCTTCTGAAAGGCGAGACTGTAAGGCAGCACGAATAAAATTAGCAATCGTTACACCTGGTATCTCCATGGGATATTGGAAGGCAAGAAAAAGTCCTAAACGAGCACGTTCATCAGGCTCTAGTCCAAAAATACTCTGTCCATCAAGAAGCACATCCCCGCTGGTAACAGTATAATCAGGATGACCTGCCATCACTTTCGCCAAAGTACTCTTACCCGAACCATTTTTTCCCATGATGGCATGCACTTCCCCTTTGGGTATTTCAAGACTAAGACCACGAAGGATTGGCTGATTGCCAATAGAGGCATGAAGGTTTTGAATGGAGAGTGTTTTCATAAAATTTAAGTAAAAAGGATTGAAGAAAAAGGATTAACAAAAATAGAAGAGAAAGAAAATTAACAGGGATAGAAGGGATGAAAGGGATAAAGATTTTTTACTGCGCTAAATTGAAAAATAGCACAAAGTATATTTGGGGAGAGTTTAGGGAATGTTAGTGTTTTTAGCTTCTGATTTTTGAGGTTTCATCCCTTTCATCTCTTCCATCCCTGTTAATTTCTTTTCTTTTTTTCATCTTTTTTTATCTCTGGGAACTTCTCTTCTGTCCGGCTTGCACAGGAAGCACAAAGGCCACGCAGAGTAAAATCTTGATTGGTAATGAGAGTTCCTGGGGGAAGCTTATTTAAGAAACGATCTGATTTTGGTACGTCTATGTCATCAACATGATCACAAGCATTACAGATAAAATGTCCATGATCTTTGAGATTGGCGCAGAAGCGTGTTGGCTCTCGTTCCACATGAACAGCCTTTACCAAACCATGATCTACCATCGTCTCAAGGCAATTATAAACAGTAGCTAATGAAATTGACGGCATCTTTTGCTGCACACGAATAAACACATCGGTTGCTGTAGGATGATCCCGCCCAGTCATAAGTTCATTGTAGATATGACGTCGCTGAGACGTTAATCGCAACTCCGGAGCATGCCGACTCATAGCCGCTTCATATTTAGGAGGATTACGCTTTGTTTGAACCATGACTAAGGACTGCTTTGCAGTCAGTTTAAGTTAAAAGTTTAAGTTTAAGTTGATTTTTGGTCACTTCGTGACAAAGTAAAAAGGAGCGAAGCCATGTTTTTATTTTTCTGAGCTTGTCTTTATCAAAGCCTTTTCAATAAAGAATCCGACGACTTAACACAACTCTATCCAAACAACTTTGATCAACTAGGTTGGCTGAAATAGCTACTTTCAAAATACCTCATAGCTATTTTTTATCAAGAATTATTCTAAATAAAGTTAAGCTACGACTATGTTATGTTAAAAACTCAATCAACAACCACTTTCATCGATTACGCCTCCCGTCTCTCTTCATGTTTGGAAGCGTACGATTGGAGCCCTCTCCAACTATTAGCGAACGAACTAGCTAAAATTTGGAATGACAAGCAACACCTTTTTATCTGTGGCAATGGAGGAAGCGCAGCTAACGCTCTTCATCTTGCAACAGATTTAATTTATGGCATTGGACAAGGCAAACGTCCCGGAATGAAGGTTCATGCATTAACTTCTAATCCGGCAGTCATCACCTGCCTTGGCAATGATACTTCCTATGAGGAAATTTTCTCCTGTCAACTTGATGCCCTTAGTACGCCTGGAGATATTTTAATTGTCTTATCAGGAAGTGGAAATTCTAAGAATATTCTTCATATCCTCAAAAAAGCTCGATCACTAGGAGTGAAAAGCTGGGCCATTCTAGGATTCTCTGGAGGTCAGGCCAAAGAACTTGCAGATCATGTCATTCATTTTCCTATTGATGACATGCAGATTGCCGAAGATCTTCAAATGATCGTTGGCCATATGCTTATGAAAGAACTTTCAGACTACCACCGCAACAAGCAGAAGAAATAGCCACAAAAGAACACAAAAAACACAAAAAAAGGAAACTTAGCGATGAACTTAATTAATTAGTTCGGCCAAGCTGTTTCGCAGTTATTAACTGCTACTATATTGAAGTAGGATCTCAATGCCTACTTCCTCTTATTTTTCACAATAACGAATATTCTTTATCTTGAGTTCTTAAAATCGGATGGAG
>Ga0155638_1183_pt2 | contig 11851 bp, 5 predicted proteins | sample RifCSPhighO2_12_FD_107295 | JGI IMG/M metagenome (GOLD analysis project Ga0155638, IMG submission 107295) | Verrucomicrobia bacterium RIFCSPHIGHO2_12_FULL_41_10
TAGTATAAGGTTCCACAGAAAGTTGACGATATTTAACTGCTTCACGCCAAGCTTGGGCAACTTCTGATTTTTTATTGATCTCTGCTTCTATGGCTTTCCCAAATTGATCAGCTACTATCTGGTAAGCACAAGCAACATTAAACCAACAATTTCCTTCATCTTTTTTTCCTACAGCATGTGTCGTAGCTGCCTTGGGATAAAAATCGCTGGAAAGTTGATTTTGCTTAGCTGCTTCACGCCAGGATTGAGCAATTTTAGATTCTCCGTTCGCCTCTGCTTCTATGGCTTTTTCTAACTTTTCAATTTCACACGTATAAGCTTGGCCTGCTAGTTTCCAATTAACATGTTCATCATCTTTATTTACGGCACATGCTGTCGCTGATTGTTGGAAGCATTCTGCTGCTTTGTCCATTTTCTCAGAAGCTGTCGTATATTCTGCTACCAGTGACTTCTTGTTATGCTTTAAGGCATTTGCTACCTTAAGCCTATATTCCATGGAAGAGGCCAGCATTCTGGAACTCCAAGCAGTCGACTTCAAAGCTTCAGCTTCCTCATAACTATATTTATCATCTTCAAATGCTTTAATAGCTTGAGCAAACTGTTCTGCTGCTAATTGGTGTTTTTCTGACACCTCACTGTATTTCTCTGCTAAGGCATTGTCTTCTGCTGCTAGTAATTCACTTGCTTTGATCATAAAATCTGCACTACATTGAGTACATTGACCTGCCTCATACCAAGAATCACGATCTTCAGCATGTGTGAATTGTTCTGCTGCTTTTTCTGAACGCTCCATTGCTTGCCTATATTTTTCCGCAAGGGTAGCATTTCCAGGAAATTCCACTGCAATACTCCCATAGTGAGCCGCTTTTTCTAATGAGTTAATAATGCTTTTTTGATATTTAAGGCTATCTCCAGTGGAAGTAAGTGCCTTTTCTCGAGCTGCTTTTATCTTTTCACTTCGCTCAAGAATTGCAGCTTCCTCTTGAACAGATTTTGTTTTTTCAGCGCGCTCTTGATCTATTTTAGTGGTAGCGTCAAGGACTCTTTGACCTCTACCATATTCCTTTTGATCTATTTCAATCTGCTCAGCAAGTTGTTTCCCAACTTGATGCAAGTGGGTGTGGGTAGTAGCAATGGCAACTTCTTTAGCACCTTTTACTTTTTGCATTGCCTCTGAAGCACTGGTTACAAAAGGTTGCTGTGAATTAATTTCTTTTTGGCACTTCTGCAATTCTTGATGTGCAGATTCTCTAGCTGCTTGTAGTTTTTGAAGATTTTCTTGAAATTGCTTCTTTGCAGCCGGTATCTGAACTTTTGCTCTAGGACTATTTTCTTCTTCATGAATTTGAGCATCTAACTCGCTCCATACTTTTTGTGCGGCTTCTAATTCCATGGAGGCTTTTGCAAATTTTTCCCCAACCTCTTGTTCGGTCTTTTCGGCACGTTCGATTTGCTCGTCATACCAGGTTTTGGGAATGAAAGGTGATAGCGAAAATAAAGAGTTACCTGTTTTATCTTCAATAGCTTTTTCTACAGCTTTTTTATTTTCTAGAACAGATTCATTCTTTTGTTTAACATCAGTAGCAGAAAATGGGATAACTGGAGCAGCTGTTTCTTTTTCTTTCGCAATCTCCGAAGATTGTAGTACTACAGCTGAAGGTGATGAATTTGTTTCCGTAGCAGCTTTTTTTACTTCTGGATTTAAACGCAGGGCCTCTGCTTGTTTTGCTAACGCGTCCGCTCGATCATAAGCACTCTTACCCATGACATCCAAGCTACTACCTTCACTTGTTTTCCCTTCAGTGTGTGCTCCGGCTGCCTGAGTATAAAGTTCGTTAGCTTTTCTATTTTGTTCGACCGCTTCGCGCCACAATGCGGCTAGCTCTGTTTTCCCAGCTGACTCTGCCTCGAAGGCTTTTCCTGTTTGATCACCTGCACGCCTTAAGGCGCTACTTACATTCTGCCAACTGCAACCTTCAGCCACTTTTCCTGCAACGTATGCCTCAGCTGACTTAATAGAAATCTCGCTCGATTGCATGCTTATCGCTGCTGCCTTATACCAGGATATACTCAGCTCTTTTTTTCCGTCTATCTCTGCTACAATGGCTTTTCCTGTTTGTTCGGCTGCACGTGAATATCCAACACCTGTATTATATAAACTAACAGCTTCGCTTGTTTTTGATGCTGCTCCTGTTGCGTATGCTGTGGCTGCCTTAATATAATACTCGATGGATTGCTTATCTTGTTCTGCTGCTTTGCTCCAGGATAGGCTTATCTCTGTTTTTCCTTCTCCCTCTGCTACAATAGCTTTCCATTTTTTTCAGCTACAGACGAGCTGCTTAAGCCTGCATTATACCAACTCTGACCTTCCGTTGTTTTTCTTGTAGCATATGCTGTGGCTGCCTTAGTAAAAAATTCACTAGCTTGAATGTTTTGCTGGGCTATATCATTCCAGGATGTAGCCAATTCTTTTTTTCCACTTACTTCTGCTTCAATTGCTTTTCTTTTTTGTTCAATGGCACCCAATAAAGCACTTTTCACGCCACGCCATTGACTACTCTCTTCTTTTTTCCCTGCAGCAGTTGCTGTTGTTTCTTTTTGTTGAGCTTCTTCCGCAGCCGCTTTCCACTTGGTTATTTCTGCTTGCTCTTTTTCTCTTGCGGTTGGCTCGGCCTTTTCACCAGCTCCTTTCTCTTTCTTTAAGGATTCTTTTTTCTCACGACATTCTTCGATCTCGGTTGTCCAAGATCTTTTTTTTGTCTCGGCTTTTTTCAGTTCAATATTATATTTAGAACGTTTTGTATTTAGCATCGCTCCCGAGTAATGCTCTGCCGCTTGTTCTTGATACGTCTTATACAATCCACCAAGATGCGCGTAGGCCTCTTCTGCTATTTCAGCCTCTTCTATGGCTTTATTCCATTCCTTTGCTGATGTTCCAATTTTTTCAGCATTCTCCCTTGCTGCTGTTGCTGTCGCTACCGTTTCTTCAGCCTGAGTCTTAGCACTCTCGATCATTTCGGAAAATTCAGCTTCAAAGGTAGCTACCGATTTTTCTTTTGACGCTGCTCCTTCTTTCCTTTGCTGAGCAGCACTATCTTCTGATAATTTCAGTGAGCTCAGAGGTTCAACAAAAGTGACGTTACTAGGACTCAACTCCACCGCTGTCGCGGCTGGTATGGATGGAGAGGCAAAAATCTGTTCGGGTTCTACGCTCTTTAATCCAGACCCAGGTGGTCTGGGAGGAGTGAAGGGGAGTGGGCTTGAGGACTCGGGTGATGAAATTTTCTTTCTATTGTTAGGTGAAGAAAAAGGAGAGTGAGCGTCTTCGCTAGAAGCTATAGAACTGTTTCGTGTTGCCTTTTCAAGAGCCTCACACGCAGCCCTCTCTTCTTCGCGTGCCTCGGCAAGATCGGCTTCAGCACCAGCACTCTGAGCTGTACCTCTCACTTCAATAGCCATGAGAGTTGCCTCAGCCGTTACGACTCTTGCGTCAGCAAGCTCCTCAGCAAGTTCTTTTACCTGGAAATTATAATAGGCTTCATCGGCATACGCTTTCCCATGGATGGAGGCTTTAGAAGAATCTAATTTTTTTTCAGCGGCTTCTTTCTCTTTCCTAGCCTTATCTAGAGCTCTTTTGCTCTTATCAACATCTCTCTTTGCCTTCTTCTCCGCAGCATCCCATTCTTTAGCCTCTTGTAGAGCCGCTTCAGCATTACCTCCAGCAATAAGACTTCTACTCTGTGACATCGCTGCTACCTTGGCAAGACAGCTCGTATAGATGTTATTGCAAATTTCATCTTCAAGAAATGTATTCGTACTATTTTCTTCAGCCGCTTCGTCGTGAGTCAGTGCTGCTCCTGCCTCGGAGCCTACCTTTCCTGACATCGCAGCACTCGAGGAACAGGGAGAGTGTGCGAAAGCAGTTGTACTAATAGGTGCTTTTCCAGGCGACCCAACAACTCCTTTTAAATCCTCTATCCCTTCTTGAATATTTTTCAATTCTGCAGGGTCCATCATTAATTTGGGCGTAACGCCCAAATAGGAGATAGAAGATGGAAGATAGAAGATAGGAGCAGAGGCGCTTTCTAATAGCGATGTTTCCTCCAGCTTATTTTCAACTTGCGCTAGAAGGAGGTTTGAACTTGCTGAAACAGCAAGAAGAATGGATGAGATTATTTTTTTCATAGAGTTAATGTTTTGATATTCTACAAACAGGCCAAATAGTTAGTTAAGTTACAAGTTTAAGTTGATTCTAGTGCTCTAACACTGAAGTATCAGCCGGATCAGAATGAACATAGTCGGAGGAAGTTCCACTTGCTTCAGTATTTGTTACTTGAACGTGATGCTCTGAATTTTTCTTGACTGTTGCAGTTTCAAGTTCAGGTTTTTCTTTCTGAGCTAATGTTTCTGCTTGTTTTGCTAATACATCAGCTCTTTCAAAAGCCGCTTTGCCTGTAGCATCCAAACTACTAGCTTCAGCCGTTTTTCCTTCAGCATGTGCTGTAACTGCCTGAGTGTAATGTTCAGCGGAAAGTTGATGCTGCTTAGCTGCTTCACGCCAAATTTGAGCAATTTCTGGTTTCCCGTTTATCTCTGCCTCGATGGCTTTTCCTAGTCGAATAGCGCCCCAATAGTAACCATTGCCTACACTATTCCAATAATTACCCTCATCTTTTTTTCCTGAAGCATGTGCTGTGCCTGCCTTAGTATAAGGCTCAACGGAACGCTGATGTTGCCTAGCTACTTCACGCCAAGCTTGAGCAATTTCTGGCTTCCCGTTTATTTCTGCCTCGATAGCTTTCTCCAATTTCTCAGCTGCATAGCTGTAACTATAGCCTTCGTGTTTCCAGCTATCGTTTTCATCTTCTTTTTCTGCGGCCTGTGCCATGGCAGCTTTGGTATAAGACTCGCTGCAGAGTTGATTTTGCTTAGCTACGTCGCGCCATGCTCGGGCAATTTCGAGCTTTCCATTGCCTTCTGCTTCTATGGCTTTTTCTAGTTGCTCAGGAACCTTTTCTAGTTCTTCAACTGCCTCTTTATAAGTATAAACTGCATTATCTAAATACTCATATTTCTCGCCTGCGTTAAAATATTCACCCTCTTTGGCATGCGCTATAGCTACCTTAATATAAGATTCCACAGAAAGATGATTCTTCTTGGCTGCTTCGCGCCACGCTTGGCCAATTTCAGATCTCCCGTTTGCCTCTGCTTCTAGGGCTTTCTCTAAGTGCTCAGCGCTCTTTTCTAGTTCCTCGGCTGCCATTTTGTATCTATAAGCTGCTCCCCACATTGTGTTTGGCATAATAGCGTCCTTGGCGTGACACTCGCCAGAATGCTGATTTTGTTTGGCTGCCTCACGCCAAACTTGAGCAACTTCTGGCTTTCCATTTAAGTCTGCCTCTATAGCTTTTTCTAAGTTCTCAGCTGCACAATTGAAAGCCTCTCCTATATTAGAATTAAGACTTTCACCAGCGAGTTGATTCTGCTTAGCTGCTTCACGCCAAGCTTGAGCAATTTCGGATTTTCCACTTACTTTTGCTTCTATGGCTTTTTCTAATTTTTCAGCTGCACACTTGTAATCTTCTCCTGCACTATTCCAATTTTCACTTTCACCTTCATCTTCTTCTCCTTTGGCATGTGCCATAGATGTCTTGTCAAAAGCTTCACCGGCAAGCTGATTTTGCTTGGCTGCTTCACGCCAGGCTTGGGCAATTTCTGACTTTCTACTTGATTCTGTCTCTATCGCTTTTTCTAGTTGTTTCGCTGCGGAAGAGTAAGCATTGCCTGCTTTATACCATCCATAACCCGTATCTGATGGCGATGAATATTTTAGAGGAGCTGCTTTACTGTACGACTCGCCAGAAAGCTGATTTTGCTTAGATACTTCGCGCCACGCTTGAGCAGCAACTTCTTGTTCTTCAAATTCTTTATCTATAGCTTTTTCTAGATTTTTAGCGGCATTACGATGAGCAATACCTGCAGTATTCCAACAAATACTTTCATCTTTTTTTTCTGCAGCATGGGCTATGGCAGCCTTAGTAAAACACTCACTTGAAAACTCATGCTGCTTAGCTGCTTCACGCGAAACCTGAGCACTTTCAGGATTTCCGTCGACTAGTCCAATTGTTAGCTCCAGATAAACTGCTGTACGATGGTAACTATGACCTGCAGAATACCAATAATCAGCTTCCTGCTCTTTTCCTGCAGCATATGCTGTAGCAGCCCTAGTATACGAGTCGCAGGAATGTTCATTTTGTTTAAATGCATCGCGCCAAGCTTGAGCAACTTCTAGTTTTCCACTTACCTTTGCCTCGATAGCTTCTTCTAATTTCTCAGCTGCGCACTTGGAAGCATCTCCTGCTTCACTCCAACTATTAGCTTCCACTTCTTTCCCTGCAACATATGCCGTAGTTGCCTTGATACCAAACTCGACAGAAAACTGATTCTGCTTTGCTGCTTCACGCCAAGCTTGAGCAACTTCTGGCTTCCCATTTACCTCTGCTTCTATGGCTTTTTCTAGTTTTTCAGCCGTGTAGGAATAACCCTTGGCAACATTATTCCAATAAAAACCTTCCACTTCTTTCCCCGCAGCATATGCCGTAGTTGCCTTTATACCAAACTCGACAGAAAACTGATTTTGTTTAGCTGCTTCACGCCAGGCTTGAGCAACTTCTGGCTTTCCATTTAATTCTGCTTCTATCGCTTTTTCTAATTTCTCAGCTGCGCACTTGTAACCTTCTCCTGCACTATTCCAACTTCCACCTTCATCTTCTTTCTCTGCGGCATATGCTGTGATTGATTGTTGGAAGCATTCTGCTGCTTGATCCATTTTCTCGGCAGCTGTTGTATATTCTACTGCAAGCGTAATATTCCCTGCAGTTTTTAATGCTTCACTTTTTAGCTCATAGCTATTTGCTTTTTCTAGTGAATCGGCTATAGCGTTTTGATATTTGGCACTATCTCCACTATCTCCTGCGGAAGTTTGTGCTTTTTCTCGGGCTTCTTTTATTTTTTTACTACGCTCCAGGACCGCTCCCTCTTGTTTTACAGATTTTGTTTTCCCCTGAACCGTTTCATCTGTTTGAATCAAATGAGTAGAATTTATAATTGCCAACATGTCATCAGTAGCGAAAGATGAGTCATCCGTTTCTTTAACAGATGAGGCTTCTGAAGATGTTGTTTTTGCTAATTCTTTTTCTTTTACAATCTCCAAAGACTGTAGTGGTGTGGTTGAAGATGCTGAAATTGTTTCTTTAGCAGCTTTTTTTGCAACTTCTGCATGAGAGTTTAATGTCTCTGCTTGTTTTTCTAACGCCTCAGCCTTTTCAAGAGCTGTATCACCAGCAGTTAATAAACCATAAGCATTAGCCCGCTCTTCAGTAGAAGATATTTTAATGGCCTGAGTATAATACTCAGCGGAAAGCTGATTTTGTATAGCTGCTTCACGCCAAAGTTGAGCTACTTCTGGCTTTCCTTCTGCCTCTGCTTCTAGAGACTTTTCTAGTTGCTTTGCAGCATTTTCTAATTTTTTAGCCACCTCGAAACCTTCATCTCTTATCTTACTCTGCCCAGAAGCTTTATCGGCAACATTAGACTCATTTTGCTTAACTGCTTTAAGCCAGGTTTGGGCAATTTCTGACTTTCCTTTTATCTCTGCTTCTATAGCCTTTTCTAAATTACAAGTAAATGATGATAAATAGGCAGCTAGTTTCTTATAATATTCGCCTTCATTTTCTTCCCCCCTCTTCAAATCATCTTTTTTTCCTGTAGCAGAGGCTATCGCTTCTTGAGCATAATACTCGGCGGAAAACCGTTCTAGCTTGGCTTGCTCGCGCTTGAGCTGAGCAATTTCGGACATTCCGTTTTTCTCTGCTTCTATAGCCGCTTCTAAAGACCGAATAGCAAAACTGTATTTCATAGTTACAGAATTGCATCTCCAATATTCGTCGCGTTTCCCTGCACCCTCTGCCATGGTTGCCTTAATAGCAAACTCGGCAATGAGCTGATCGAGCTCAGCTACTTCATGCCAAGCCCCTGCAATTTTAGTCTTACCGTTTCCCTCTGCTTCTATAGCTCTTTCAAGGTTTTTAGCTAAGCTCTGGTAATATGAAGATGCAAAAATCCAATAGGAACTTTTGTCTTCAGTATAAGCTACGGCTGCTCTAGTAAAAAACTCGACAGAAACCTGATTTTTCTTAACTGCTTCACGCCATGCTTGGGCAATTTCTGGTTTTCCACTTACCTCTGCCTCGATGGCTCTCCCTAGTTTGTCAGCAGTGTAGGAGTAACCCTCGCCTAGATAACTCCAAAGCTCACCTTCATCTGTGTTTCGTTCCGCATATGCCATAGCTGACTTAGTATAAGGCTCAACGGAAAGCTGATAATTCTTAGCTACTTCACGCCATGCTTGGGCAATTTCCGGTTTCCCTCTTACCTCTGCCTCGATGGCTTTCCCTAGTTTTTCGGCCATGCAGGAATAACCCTTACCTATATTATTCCAACAATCACCGTCATCTCTGTTGCTTACGGCATATGCTGCGGCTGACTTAGTATAAGGCTCAACGGAAAGCTGCCTTTGGTTAGCAACTTCACGCCAAGCTTGAGCAATTTCTAATTTCCCGTTTGCCTCTGCTTCTCTGGCTTTCTCTAGCTGCTCAGTGTTTTTTTCCACTTGCTCCGCTGCGTTATAATAACCTTCGCCTGCTTTATTCAAACATTCACCTTCATCTTGTTCCTCTGTGGCGAATGCAGTCATTGATTGTTGGAAGCATTCTGCTGCTTGATCCATTTTCTCAGCAGCTGCTGTATATTCCGCTGCAAGTGGTGATTTGTTATTTTTTAGGGCATCCGCTGCTCTGGATCTATATTCCACGGAGAAGGCCTTCGACTTGGTATGCATATCCGTCAGCTTCAAAGAATCTGCTTCATGCTCTTGCTTACTTGCAAGAGCTTTAGCAGTTTCAGCTTGACGAGCCATCTCAACATTCTTATTCCAAGCATTATTAGCCATCTCCATGGCATTATTCAATTTCTTAGCTGTTTTCTCTTTTTCCGAAAGTGGTTTTTCAGCTTGAATAGGATCTATGTTTTCTACCTGCTCTTTCTCTTTCTCAGTTACCTGAGATTGTAGTGGAGTGGCTGAAATTGTTTCTATAGCAGCTTTTTTCACTTCTGGATTTAAACGCAGTGCTTCTGCTTGTTTTGCCAACGCATCAGCTCTATTGTAAGCACTCTTACCCATGGCATCTAAACTATTACCTTCACTGGTTTTTCCTGCAGCGTATGCTGCAGCAGCCTGAGTATAATGTTCGCTAGCTTGTATATTTTGTTGAACTGCTTCGCGCCAAGATGCAGCTAATTCTGTTTTCCCAGATGACTCTGCCTCAAACGCTTTCCCTGTTTGATCAGCTGCACGCCTTAAAGCACTACTTACATTATTCCAACTGGAACCTTCAGCCACTTTTCCTGCAACGTATGCCGCAGTTGACTTAATAGAAATCTCGCTCGATTGCATGCTGATCGCTGCTGCCTTATACCAGGATATACTTAGCTCTTTTTTTCCGTCTATTTCTGCTACAATGGCTTTTCCTGTTTGTTCGGCTACACGTGAATATCCAATACCTGTATTAAATAAACTAACAGCTTCATTTATTTTTGATGTTGTTCCTGCTGCATATGCTGCGGCCGCCTCAATATAATACGCAATGGATTGCCTATCTTGTTCTGCTGCTTTGCCCCAAGATAAGCTTATCTCTTTTTTTCCACCTACCTCTGCTACAATAGCTTTCTCTGTTTTTTCGGCTACGGACAAACTGCTCAAACCTGCATTACACCAACTCTTACCTTCATCTTTTTTTCCTGCAGCGTGTGCTGTGGCTGCCTTAGTAAAAAACTCACTAGCTTGAATGTTTTGCTGAACTATATCATTCCAGGATGTAACCAATTCAATTTTTCCACTTGCTTCTGCTTGAATTGCTTTTCTTTTTTGTTCAACAGCACTTAACAAAGCACCTTTTGCTCCATTCCATTGACTACTCTCTTCTTTTTTCCCTGCAGCAGTTGCTGCAGCTTCTTTTTTTTGAGCTTCTTCCGCAGCCTCCTTCCATTTTGTTATTTCTGCTTGCTCTTTTGCTTTGTTATAAGCGATAGCGGCATTAGATTCATTCCGTTTGGCAGAGGCAAGCTCAGCTTCAGCAGAAGCTTGAATACTGCTATTCCTAACCTTAATAGCCATTAACGTTGCACGAGCAGTTTCAACTCTAGCATCAGCAAGCTCTTCTGCCATTTTTTTCATTGGATAATCAGCATGATCTTTTGATTTATCTGCCTCTCTTGTTGCCTTATTATAAAGACTCTCATATTTAGTGAGATTCATTTCTGCCGCACGTTCTGCAGCCTCCCACTCTCTCGCTTCTTGCATAGCAGCTTCAGAAGTACCACCAGCAATAAGGCTTCTACTAGGCGATCTCGCTGCTACCTTGGCCAGGCAGCTCGTATAGATGTTATTGCAAATTTCATCTTCGAGAAATGTATTCGTACTATTTTCTTCAGCCGCTTCGTCGTGAGCGAATGTTGCTCCTGCCTCGGAGGCTCCTTTTCCTAACATCGCGGCACTCGATGAACTACTTCCGACGGGAGAGTGCGCGGCTGAAACTGTACCAACGGTTGTTTTTGCTGGAGATCCAAAGACTCCTTTTAAATCTTCTATCCCTTCTTGAATATTTTTCAATTCTGCAGGGTCCATCATTAATTTGGGCGGAACGCCCAAATAGGAGATAGAAGATGGAAGATGGAAGATAGGAGCTGAGGCGCTTTCTAATAACGATGTTTCCTCCTGCTTACTTTCACTTTGCGCAATAAGAAGGCTAGAGTTTGCTAAAGTAGCAAGGAGGAAGGTGGGTATTATTTTTTTCATAGAGTATAATTATTAGGCCAACAGGCCGAACAATAGTTGTTAGTTGCTCGTTGACTTTTTCGCTTCAGTTTAAAAGTCTATATGCTAGCCAGCGGTATTGTTATCTTTTAAGTTTTTTTGCTTTCAAAGCCTAATCATCAGAGTGATCTATCAAATCTTAATCAGCGTATCAATCAACCTACAGCTCATAGCCTACAGCCATATAGTCTCTATTCGGCCTGTTGACCGAATAGTTTCTACCGATGCACACAACAAGCAATAAATCAAACCGACCTTTTTGAACCTTTAAAAAATAGATGCAAGAAAAAAACAATCTCAAAAAAAATAAGTTTTTACTTGACACTATTCATACTTCATTTGTTCTCCTTCTAATCTATCTTCAAAGCCTATTACGTGTATTGCTTTGTACATTTTTGCAACTACCAACGTCACTTTATTTCGCAGAAATAAAGTGACGTTGGTAGTTACAGAAATCGAATAATTTATTTTTTTGAAGTTACCCTCTGGCATCCCTTCCATTCCTTCCATCCCTGTTATTTTTCTCTTCTTTCATCCTTGTTTATGACTTTCTGTGAATTAGCCCTGAGTTTCTTCCTCTCACAATAGCCCTCCAGCACAACAAAGAACGAAGGCACTAAAACCACCGCTAAACAGGTCGAAGCGGTCATTCCTGACGCCACGGCAATACCAAGTGATTTGCGAGCGGCTGCTCCAGCACCGGTTGCAAAGACAAGTGGTAGAACACCAACAATGAAAGTAATGGAGGTCATCAAAATTGGCCTAAACCGATTCGCAGCAGCCATGGCTGCTGACTCCATAATGTCATGACCAGCAGCACGGTATTCGCGAGCCATTTCAACAACAAGAATGGCATTCTTAGCAGAAAGAGCAATAAGAAGAACCAATCCAATCTGAACATAGATATTATTGGCTAAT
>Ga0155638_1026_pt4 | contig 11708 bp, 4 predicted proteins | sample RifCSPhighO2_12_FD_107295 | JGI IMG/M metagenome (GOLD analysis project Ga0155638, IMG submission 107295) | Verrucomicrobia bacterium RIFCSPHIGHO2_12_FULL_41_10
TAAACTTTTTCCTTCATAATCAGTGGCAACTTTATGCTGATCTACTAAACCTTTCCAAAAATCTCTATCTTTACCTTGTAGGTAATTTGCCCACCTAACAGCTCTTTGCCTCTCTGCTTCGATGGTTTTCATTCCCTCTACTTTTTCTTTAGCTGTTTTAGCAATAACTGCTCGAGCTGCTCTAGTGCTACTCAACCACGCCTCTCCCATTCGACAATGAGCTTTCTCTGCCTCTTGCTCTGCCTCCTCAATTTCTTTTTGAATTGCTTCGCTTTGCGCTTTGTTTTTAGCAAGAGCTGCAGTGTTGTAAACGCTCCGCTCTTCCTCAGTTAACGCATTCCAAGCAAAATCATTACCTTCGGCGTGAGATTTCCCAGCATTCCAACGGACGTCACTACTACAAGAGTTATTCTCAAGGGGGTCTTGGAGAGCCTGCTCAACAACTATTTTACCGAGCAACCTTCTTCCTATATTTTCAGCCAAGTCATCTAAAAGAATAGGTGGCTCAATAGAGGTAGGAGGTGGAAGGTCAGAGGTGGGAGATACCGCTACCGCAGTAGGAGATGGAAGTTGAGGTATGCTGCTGCAGGCGCAATTCGAAGAATTCTGATCATTCGTTGTAGCACATTCTTCAGGTGGATTAAGAAAATATGTGCCTTCAGAGGCCCTTATTCTCTCTCCTTCAGCCGCAACAGCGCTTGGTTCTGAGGTTCCTAAGATCTTTTCTATAGCTTTAATGCCCTCTTCCTCCGTTGATGATGGATCCATCATCAATTTGGGCGTAACGCCAAAATAGGAGATAGAAGATGGAAGATGGAAGATAGGAACAGAGCTATATTCTAATAATGATGCTGTCTTTCTGCACTCTGCACCCTGTAACCTGTAACCTGTGTTCTGATTGGTGCCTGCAGTTCGATTTTCTCTATCCTCCAGCCTATTTTCAACCTGTGTGATCTGAGTGAATGTTGTCGGTATTACTTGCGCAAGAGAGCACTGAACGCTGATCAAACTTAAAAATGTCGTAAAATTAAATAGTTTTTTCATAGATTGTAATCATTTAGTCTCTCTTATATGAAACTTAATTAAAACTAACAGGTTAAAAAAGAAATCCTTTTTTCTTATTTGTCAATTTCTCTGCTTGGCTCTCTAGTGCTCTAGCTTTATGCCTCGCAGATATCCCCCTCTCATAAAAATGATTGAGATCAATTTCATTCTTATTTATCGCAGCATGTGCTGCTTGACATGCATATTCAGAAGATTCTTGCCATTGCTTGACGGTTTCGAGCCACAATGCGGCACCTTCCTCTTGACTTGCAGCCTTAGCTTGAATTGCTTGCTCTTGTGCGTCAGCAGCTTTTTCTAATCGCTCAGCACTATTTTTTACGGAGACATCTAGCGCTTCATCCCATTTATAATCAACACTATTTCCAATTATTACAGCTTGACGATAATACTCGACGGCCTCCTCATGTTGCTTAGCATTTTTAAGCCACAATGAGGCAAATCTTTCCTGATTTGCTTCTGTCGCTTGAACCGCTTTTTTCTGTGCAGTAATCGATAACTCTAATTGATCAGCACAAGCCTCAGAAGACCTAGCCATTTGTAGAAAGCGATTATAAAGGGCATCATTTCCACTCATCACATCGTTAATACTGTCAACTCCTTGCTCTTCATCAGCACAAGCCGGTTTTGAAAGAAGCCTGCTTGCTGCTTGACGGTAATAGTCGGTCGTTTTAAGCCATTGACTTGCAAGTTCTTTTTCATTTTCTTCCATAGCACAAACCGCTTTTTTTAGTGCATTGGAAGCTTCTGCTAATCGGCCAGCACTTCTCCAAATAATATCTTTTTCTTTATTAAAGCGATTATAGTCATCGTCATTTCTACTTGCAAAAGCACTTGTAGACAGAGTGCAATACTCAGAAAGCTGTTGATACTGCTCGACTGTTTTGTTGCACATTGCTGCAAGTTCTTTTTGATTTTCTTCTGCAGCTTGAGTGGCTTCCTTTAAGACACTGGAAGCTTCTTCTAATCGTTTGGCATCTCTCTCCATAGCGGCTGCTGCTCCCTCAAAACGATCAAAGTCTGTTTTATTTCCTTTTAAAGAAGCATTTGCTGCTTGGCTATAATACTTAGCTGATTCTTGGTATTGCTCTACTGCTTTTAACAATGAGGCTGCGAATTCGTTCTGGTTTATTTCCCTTGCTTGAATGGCTTTCTCTAATACCATGGAAGCTATTTGGAATCGTAACGCACTTTCTCCCAAAGCGAAACCTGCTCGTTCAAAACGATCATAATTAATTTCATTTCCACTTGAAATAGCTCTTGCTGCTTGAATATTATACTCAGAAGATTCTTGATTTAACTCGCTTATTTTGAGCCATAGGAGAGCAAGTTCTTCCTGGTTCGCATGCTTAGCTTGAGTGACTTTTTCGGAAGCGCTAAAGGCCTCTTCTAATAGGTGGGCACTCCATGAAGCAGTGTGACCTGCCTTACTAAAATGATCATAGTCGGTCTTATTTCCATTTGAAATATCTTTTGCTGCTTGTGTGTGATACTCGGCTGATTCTTGATACTGCTTGGAAGTTTTGGACCACAAGGTTGCTTCAAAATCGTTTCCTGAAGTTGTTGCTGAGGTTGCTTTCTGAAGAGCCTTAGCAGCCTCATCATAAGAAGAGGCTACATTACCCCAAGCATAGTATTCGCTACTATAAGGCTTCGCAGCTTGGGATTGCGCTTCTGCAACGTGAGCTCTATTTGTTAGCGTTTCATATTGAATTGCTTCTTGCCCTTCTGCTCCCGTGGTAACTATTCGGCTAACAGGCTGGATCAAGGTGAGAGGTGGGAGGTGAGAGGTGGAAGATCCCGCTGCTGCAGTAGGAGCTGGAAGATGGGAGATAGGAGAAGAGTCACCTCTTGAAATATCTTCCATGCTCTGAATTATTTTTTCCGGTATCATTTGAGCGAAAGCACATTGACCGCTCATCAATCCTAAACATGCTGTAAGGGTAAGTAGTTTTTTCATAGATTTTTAGTAAGCTCACATTGAACTGAAGTAACAAAAAGAAGAAAGAAAAAAATAGCCACAAAAAAACACAAAAAAACACAAAAAAGAATTTTTATAAAAATTCTTTAACTAGATTTTAGCCATTTTTCAAAATTTATAGTATCGTTAAAAAATGTTGCTGTGTTATTTCTAAATAAACACGTCGTTACTCCCTGCTGTCATTCCCGCGGAGGCGGGAATCCAGAACGCTGTCGATCTTCATTCCTGCTTTCGTAGAAGTATTTCTTTTACCTTCGTTGTTAATTTAAATTTAGGATCTTTTAACGCTATAACTCAAGTTAGAATTGACCGTGTTCTGGTTTCCCGCCTCCGCGGGAATGACAGAAATGACGATGCGTGATAATAATTTTCTAAAGTCTGCAAAAAATAATGACTTTTAAAAATGATTTTCAAAAATGTTTCTTCTCTAAAGAAACAACCCATGTCTACTAACAAATTGGCCCAAGTCCAGTTTAATACTCTAGCACTTAAGCCTCTTTACTTGCTTCTAGTTCCTCTGCTTGCTTTTCCAGTGCTTCTGCACTTTCTCCTGCCGACTGGGCTTCTTTTTCCAATTGCTCTGCCTCTGCATCGTTTCCGCTTAACTGCACCTCTATGGCCTTTCGATAATGCTCAGCTGATTCTTGATACTGCGCAGCTGTTTTACTCCAGAGCTCCCCAAAGGATAAGTTTCCTTTGGCTATTGCAGCAGTCGCTTTCTCGAGGGCTTCGGCAGCTGAGTCTAACCTCTGCGCACCACTTACCGCAAAGTCGGCTGCTTTCTTCCACCGCTTAACCTCTACATCGTTTCCGCTTGAGTAAGCTTTCGCAGCTCTTCGGCCATAATGAGCAGCTTCTTGATACTGCGCAGCTGACTTACTCCAGAGCTCTGCAACCCCTCTGGTTAAATTCCAATGACTCTCTCTAGTTGCTTTTTCAAGGGCCTCACCGGCTAATGTTAAATTCCAATGACTCTCTGCAGCAAAGTCGGCTACTTTCTTCCAACAGTCAGCTTCTACATCATTCCTGCTTGAGTAAGCTTCTGCGGCTTTTCGGTAATACTCAGCGCTTTCTTGATACTGCGCAGCTGATTTACTCCAGAGCTCTGCAAAACCTCTGGCTGTCTTAGCAGTTACGAGCTCGAAGTATTGGGCAGCTGCTTCTAACGCCGAAGCACTACTTTGGGCAGAGTCGGCTGCTTTCTTCCACCGCTCAACCTCTGCATCATTTCCGCTTAACTGCGCCTCTGCAACTTTTCGGTGATGCTCAGCTGATTCTTGATACTGCGCAGCTGTTTTACTCCAGAGCTCCGCAAACGATAAGTTTCCTTTGACTATCGCAGCAGTTGTTTTCTTGAGGGCTTTGGCAGCTGATTCTAACCTCTGCACACCACTTCTTGCAAAGTCGGCTGCTTTCTTCCACCGCTTAACCTCTACATCGTTTCCGCTTAACTGCGCCTCTGTGACTTTTCGGTAATGCTCAGCTGTTTCTTGATACTGCGCAGCTGTTTTACTCCAGAGCTCCGCAAACGATAAGTTTCCTTCGACTGTCGCAGCAGTCGCTTCCTCGAGGCCTTCAGCGGCTGATCTTAAACTCCAAGCACTATTTACGGCAGAGTCGGCTGCTTTCTTCCAATGCTCAACCTCTGCATCGTTTCCGCTTAGTTTTGCTTCTGCGGCTTTTCGGTAATACTCAGCTGTTTCTTGATGCTGCACAGCTGTTTTACTCCAGAGCTCTGCACACAATGATTTTCCTTCGGCTGTCGCAGCAGTCGCTTTCTCGAGGGCTTCGGCGGCTGATTCTAAGCTCCAAGCACTGCTTTTATAAGATGCTCCTGCCTCCTCCCAACGATCAACCTCTTTATCGTTTCCGCTTAGTGTTGCTTCTGCGGCTTTTCGGTAATACTCAGCTAATTCTTGATGCTGCACGGCTAATTTACTCCAGAGCTCTGCAAACGATAAGTTTCCTTTGGCTGTTGCAGCAGTCGCTTTCTCGGGGGCTTTGGCAGCTGATTCTAACACCAAAGCACTATTTTTAGCAGAGTCGGCTGCTTTCTTCCATTGCTTAGCCCCTGTATCGTTGCCGCTTGAGTAAGCTTCTGCAGCTTTTCGGTAATGCTCAGCTAACTCGTGATACTGCATGACTATTTTATTCCAGAGCTCTGCAAGAAATGCATCTCCTTCGGCTGTCTCGACTGTCGCTTTTTCGAGGGCTTCGGCAGCTGATTCTAAACTCCAAGCACTGCTTTTATAAGATGCTCCTGCCTCCCATCTGCGATCAACCTCTTCAACCTCTGTATCGTTTCCATTTAACTGCGTTTCTGCGGCTTTTCGGAAATACTCAGCTGATTCTTGATACCGCACAGCTATTTTACTCCAGAGCTCTGCAAACAATGAGCTTCCTTCAATTTTTTCCACGGCAATCGCTTTCTTAAAGCGCAAACCTGTTTTATCATAAGAATCTATAGCACAATGCCAAGCTATTTCTTGCCTAGCATTGTCTGAGTTCATTGCAGCTTGAAAAATTTTATCTCGGTCCTGTACAAGTTGCAGCTTCTTTCTTGCGATTTCAGCATATTCTTGAGCTTTCTTAATGCTTCTTTCCTTAGGTGTTAATTTTGCCCATTGGATTGCTTCTTGAATAACCTTCTGTCTCTCTGCTTCAGCAACTTCTAGTTTTTTCAACTCCGCCTCTGCTTTCTCCACTTCTTCAAGGGCAGCTTTTTTATTAAACCACGTTGTATCAGCTTTTTCTTGAGCCTCTTTAAGCGCCTTTTTTGCTTTCTCAAGGTCTTTCTGAATTGCTTCTCCTTTTACCTTATTCCTAACAAAAGTTATCGCATTATAAGCGTTCCGTTCTTCCTCGGTTAATTTATCCCAAACTGTTGTATTTCCATCCGCATGGCTTTGAGCTGCCTCTTCTAATCGAGCCATCCAGACAGCTTGAATACCACTCAGTCGCTTTACTTCGTCGTTAAAAGCATCTACACCCTTCCGAAGAGCATTTTCAATTTTCTTTTTTCTTTTAGCAGTTTTTTTCTGAGCCTCTTTTTTAGCATTGTTAACCGCCTTCCTTGCTTCCATGACTCTATCATTCCATAGTTGTTCGACAAAAGAAGAGTTGTTTTTTAATACACTCTCTAAAGCATCCCTTCGTGCTTTCCCAATAACATCTCTAGTATAACATTCCAACGCTTCTTCCTCTCCGCTGGTTTGAAAGTATACCTCTGGGTCACTTTCTTGTTGACCTTCTGAATTCTGAGAAATACCAGAGACTCCTTGGTCTTGCTTTTGAATCATCTCCAGAAGCTTATTGGCAGCTTGATCAGATTGTTTAAGTTCTTTTTGAGCCGAGCTAACATCTTCTTGAGCTTGAATAACGCTCTCTTCCTGATCAGCTAAATCAGACCACTCTTTTTCTGTTACATCACGATTTCTCCTAGCAATTTCAGCATCAGCAGAAAAAGATTCTGTCTCTTTAACAACAATTCTATAATTATTCTCTGCGGCATCAGCTTTCGCTCGAGCTATCCAACGAGGTGTGTTGTCATGACAATACTTTTTCATAACAGCAGTCCTATCCTTTTGTTTCCATTTCTTAAGGAGTTCTTTTAGTAAAATTGGATCATCTACAGACTTTTCAGGAAAGAGTCTCTTCTCTGCTTTTTTAGCTAGCTCCTCCCAGTCCTTCTCGTCTTGTTTATAAAACGTATCCTCATTTTGAGCTGTGTTAAAAGAAACATCACTTATTACACTGTCTATTGAAGAACTACGATTTTTGTATCCCTGCCAAGCTCTTTGAGCCTTATTATAGGATTCATCCGCTTTTCTCCTCAATTCCCAACGCTCTCTATTTTCTTCTTCATTTTCAGAATTTTCTATTGGCTCAATAGTAATTTTCCCTTTTCCTTCCAAAAGCGCTTTTCCTATTTTTTCAGCTATATCATCTGAAAGAACAGGTGGTTCAATTGGCCTCATTATTGAAGCCTCAGAAATAGATCCCGCTTCCTTAGATGCCTTCATGTTTTCTGTTAATGCTGCCCCCCTATTCGTAGAACTCTTGGTCCCAGTAGAAGATGACTTCTTTACCGCCGCGATAGCATCTTCAGCAGCGCTGAGAAGAGCAGCCTTGGTCTCAAGATCACCTTTTGCTTTTGTGAAAGCGTCTAAAGCATCAGCTTCGATTTTCTGACGTTCGGCAAGTTTTTTGTCAATTGCATCGCGAGAGGAGTGTTTTCTAACTTCAATAGCCCAAAGGGTAGTGTTAGCGGCTCTCAGTCGAGCTTCTGCCAATTGCACTGCACATTTCTTAACCTTGTAATCACTTTCTGCATAAGCTACACGAGCTTTTTGACAAGCAATAACGAACGCTATAACCTGATTAGAATCATTCCCTTTCTTAGAATCAAACTCAACAGCCTGTGCATGTTCTTGTGCCTTTTTAGAAATCTCTTGAGCCTCTGCAGACTCTCTTTCAAATATTCTTAAATCTGATTCACAATCTCCAATATAATGCTTTGCTGCACTCTCCGCGATCTTCCACTCTGCCTCTTCTAAAGAATAATTCTCAGCGGCAACACGACCATTGAGCGTTAATTTTGCTACCTCTGCGAGACACTCCGTGTAAATATTATTGATGATTTCGTTCTTGAGATACTTATTTACTTGAGAGTCCATTGACTGAACACCTTCTGGAGAGCGTGAAGGCAGATTTTCAGATTCTAAATCAGGATCTACATCGTCTCTATCCGATTCCTCCTCGCTGGTATCTCCCGTGTATTTAAGTCCACCAGTCGGTCTATTTTTGGTTTTAGGTCCACCTTCTCTTAATCTCAAAACTTGATTAGAAGGACTAGAAAACATTCCTTCTTCAATCTCACTGCTCTCAGCTCTAACGGAGACCTTAGGAGTCATTCTTGTTTCTGGCACGACTGCCATTGCTTGATGCCCTAGTGGTGATCCTTCAACAGCAATAGCACTTTGCTCTGAAGTTCCAAAAGCCTTGTGTACAGCTTGAATTCCCTCTTCAGCACTTGATGGATTCATCATCAGGTGACAATTTAAGCTTCCAGCTGAATTGTCACAGTTCGTAGTTTGTAGCTCGTAGTTCGTAGTATTTTTAGCTCGATGCTCAATCTTAAAAGAAAGATCTTCTGATTGTGGTTTTATTTTTGTGCACCCTGCCAACTGTATCTTGTAATCTGTAGTTTGATTGGCATCTTCAATTTCGAGTCTGTTTTCAACTTGTCTGATTTGAGTGGGTATTGCTGGCGTGACTTGAGCAAAAATGCATTGCATGCTCATCAAACTTGAAAATGCCGTAATGGGGAGAATTTTTTTCATAAATTTTTAAATTACAAACTCAAATTGAACTACTGTTTCTCTGAATCGGATGGGTGTCAGAGTCTCGAATTGCAAATTAGAGGTGCGTTTTCGAGAACTAGAGTTCTTTCGAAACTCGCTTATGCTGATGAAGTGCAAGGAGTCTCCGGCGCGCAGAAGCTGAGTGTACAGCAGTACTCGATGCTTTGAGCACCGGAGCGACGAAGCAATTCACAGCATAAGTAGAGTGTCAAAAGAACTCTATTATTTGGCTCCAACAATAACAAAAACGTTATCTATACCACTCAAGTCAACCGAAGGCTCTAAGATTGCTTGACCATCGAGTTCGTGAGCTTGGAAGCTCTTGACTGTTCCTACCTCAATCCCTGAAGGAAAGACGCCTCCGCTGACACCAGCTGTATAAACTTTTTGACCTGGATGCAAGTCAGCAAGCTTACTGAGGAACAAGAGTTGCAACTCTCCTGTTGACGCTCTTAATCCCGAAGCGATTCCTTGTTCCCTAGTACCTTCAACCTTGCAAGCCACCTTACAATTCTCATCGGTAATCAATAGTACAACGGAAAGGTCATCGCTTACTTCAATGACTTTCCCAACAAGTCCACGATCCGTAATAACGGCTCGATCAAGTTGAACGCCATTTTTAGAACCTCGATTGATTTTCATGGTATTCCACCAGAGAGAGCTGTCATGCGCTACCACTCCAGCAGGCAAAAGCTTAAATGCCGATCGTTCACTATATCCTACGACTTGGCGCAGCTTGTTGTTTTCTCCTTCTAATCCATGCAAGATATCATTCTCTGCCTGCAGTCTTTTGTTTTCAAGAAGAAGGCGCTGATACTCACCTTCCAATTGATCAAGGCTCATCAATTGTTGACCAATACCTTTCATACTTTTTTGCATCGTTGCTCCCGAGCGAATGAGTGGCGAGAGCCATATTAATAACTGCTCTTTCCCTTTCTTGAGCGTATTAGAACCCAAGGAGGAAAAAAAGAATGCGGCACCTAAAAGTGCTACGAGAATGAAAAACCGTGAGCGAGTCATGCGTAACGATTGAAAAATTTAGCCACAAAAAAACAGAGAGAATAAAGAAGAGATAGCCACAAAAAAACACAAAGAAACACAAAGAATTTTTTATTTATTAAACGGCTTCCAAAATAGAAAACGAAAAGAATTCACAACGACGTTCGGAAATTCAATGAGCTAGACAATTAGAGGTTTCGAGTTTCTTACCTAGTTTACTATCAAAGAATTTTTTGTGCTTTTTTGTGTTCTTTTGTGGCTATTTTCTTTCAAGCCTAAACTCGAACACGATCTTGTGCAGCGACGGCCTGGAGAAATTCGATTTCTTGGAGAGCTCTTCCCGTGCCTTCAACAACAGCACTGAGAGGATCCTCTGCAATGTGAACAGGAAGACCTGTTTCTTGAGCAATAAGTTGATCAAGCCCACGAAGGAGAGCTCCTCCGCCTGCAAGAACAACACCTCGATCCACAAGATCTGCTGAAAGCTCCGGAGGACAACGCTCTAAGGTAACACGCACTGCATCCACAATCGTAGAAACAGGCTCCATTAATGCATCGCGAATTTCTTTGGAAGTAATCGCAATTGTTTTAGGCAACCCAGCAACCAGATCACGTCCTTTAACGTCCATAGTCAACTCCTTCTCAAGAGGGAAAGCAGAACCAAGCTGCAGCTTGATATCCTCTGCTGTGCGTTCTCCAATGAGCACATTATAAGCACGCTTAATATAGTTAACAATCGCCTCATCAAGCTCATCTCCGGCAACACGAACACTACGACTAAAGACAATGCCGGCAAGAGAAATAATCGCAACCTCTGTAGTTCCTCCTCCAATATCGACAATCATATTAGCAGCAGGATCAGTGACGGGCAGACCTACTCCAATAGCTGCTGCCATTGGCTCTTCAATAAGATAAACCTCACGAGCCCCTGCATGGAGAGCTGAATCTTTAACAGCACGTTTCTCCACTTCAGTGATACCACTAGGAACGGCAATAACTACTCGAGGACGAATGAGGCGTCGTGAGCCATGAGCTTTCGCAATGAAATGTCTCAACATTGCCTCCGTGATTTCAAAATCAGCAATAACACCATCTTTAAGTGGTCGAATAGCCGTAATGTTACCAGGTGTACGCCCCAACATACGCTTGGCCTCATCGCCAACAGCGAGTACTTGCGTTGTTCCTGCTCTCACAGCAACAATAGAAGGTTCTCTTAAAACAACACCATGATCCTTGAGATAAACAAGGGTATTTGCTGTTCCAAGATCGATACCGATATCGGTTGAAAAAATGCCAAAAAGCTTATGAAAAAAAGACATTGTGAAAGTCGCTTTGCGACTGGTTGAAGGGTTTAAAAATTGAAAGGACACTTTGCCGCTAGTCCGGATATTTCATACGCTTCATTGCGAGACGCAACGCAAGCCGTATTGAAATAAGACAAACCAGGAATTGGCAGAAGTAGCTGTAGGTAATGAATCATTCTATGTGAGGGCAAAATGCAAATTCAACATAGTATTTATCAAGTCTTGCTCAAGTAGTAGAGGGGTATAAAATATCCGGGCTAAATGTTCTACCAATGACAAAACAGTGACAACATATAATACGTCACCTAAAACTAAGTCTCTTTGATAAATTTTCTCATGGCAAGCGTCAAATCGCTTCCTTAGGGATCTTCGAATTAATAATAAAGCGTAACGCGTAACGAGTTTATTTTGTTGCCTACGACAATTGAGTTAAAAAGTTGCTCACCATAACTGGATTTTGGCCGTTTTTATATGACGTAAAAAAGTGATGACTCCCAAAAATTATCTTTAAAAAATACTTCTACGCTAACAGAACAGCTCATATTCACTAAAAAAATAACCTCAGTTCAGTATAACCAATCAATTTTCGAAAAAATAATATTTTTAAGTATTTATATTTTTTACCATTGAGCTTCAACTGCTCTTCAATAAAGGATCCGATGATTCAAGTCGGATTCTAAATACAAAATGAACAAAATATTTTTTTGTTGTATTGTTGTCTTTTTTTGAAAAATTATTAAAAATAACTTGCAATGAATTGAAAAATCGTGTAGGGATCCAGCGTGTTTTTTAAAAAATGAAGTCTAATTCTTCATTTCTACATTCCCTCCAATTCAAATTTTTAATTTTTTTGAACGTTTGTCTTCCTAGTCGGTCAAATATATACAGCTTTTATTTTGGCGGACCATTGCGATCTGTTTCTTGGTTTTTTCAGATCGGTCAACAGTGGTCCGCCTTTCTTACTAGCTGGCAACAGTTCAATCGTCGGCAGCAGGAACT
>Ga0155638_1032_pt1 | contig 11699 bp, 9 predicted proteins | sample RifCSPhighO2_12_FD_107295 | JGI IMG/M metagenome (GOLD analysis project Ga0155638, IMG submission 107295) | Verrucomicrobia bacterium RIFCSPHIGHO2_12_FULL_41_10
CATAAAGGTTGGAGGCTAGAAGCTAACTACCAACGTGTCGTTGGTAGTTGGAAGATAGAAGATGGAAGATGGAAGATGGAAGTCGAGGTCATAAAGCGACCCGTAATCTACTTAAACTTAACTCGGATATGTTATACACATCGTAGCGAGATACAGCGCAAAGTTTCATAAGACAAGGAGGACGAAGGATTTTAATGCAGTGGCTGTAGGTAATGAATCATTTTATGCGGAGCAAAAAATTTAAGTTCAACGCAGTATTCATCAAGCCTTCTGCAAGTTGTAATAGATGAGTATGAAATATTAGGCTTAAGCCAAATCTTGTTGTGAATTACCAATGGGGCCCATTATAGTAACGTTTCTTTATTTCGTAGAAATAAAAGAGACGTTACTAGTTGGACGAAGAGTATTGAGATCATTTAGAATGGCAATAGCTTCTCTTTTTTCAGGGTCAATAATATTGGCGTCAGCGTTAATATCGTCATCTTCCTCATCGAGGTCATCATCACTTGATGAGTGATTTTTTCTGATGTTAGCTTTCGTTGATTTATCCTTTTTTTTCTTTTTAGGAACTATTTTGGTGAGTTTTGGTTGATTAACTTTATCTAAGGTTAAATCATACTCCAAGAAAGGAGGATGCAGTAAAACGGAGCGTTCAGCTTTACGCTGTGCTTGTGTTTTTTTCTCATCAGCGAGTTCTTGTCTGCGCACATGCTCATTGAGAGAGAGTTGGTTGGCTTTTATTTTTTCGCTCATTTTTTTCATTTTTTCTGCAATAGTATGAAATTCGAGGTCTTTTTTGACTCGTTCTGCAGAATGTTGTTTTAAGACATCAAGGCAGAGGTCATTTTGAGATAAAGGAGTGATTTTAAGTGCAGGCACTTCATCATAGACAAGAGGATTAGGGAGCATGTTCTCACTAATTTCAGGATTATCTGTAAGGGACGGAAGAGTAATATCAGAAAGGACTCCTCGATGTTGAGTGGAACCACCAGAAACTCTATAAAATTTCTGGATGGTCAGCTTAAGAGAGCCTGCTTTTTGAGTGCCATGAAAGAGAGGCATAAAGCGACCAACATCGAGTAATGTCTGAACAGTCCCTTTACCAAAACTGCGTTCATCACCGACAATAACGGCGCGATGATAGTCTTGGAGAGCAGCGGCAAAGATTTCGCTAGCAGAAGCACTCAGTCTGTTAATGAGGACAATAATAGGGCCATTATAGAAGGGAGCAGGATCACTATCTGAGGAGATACTAATTTTACCGCTCGAGTCTTTGACTTGTACTACGGGTCCAGGACCAATAAAGAGCCCTGTAAGGTTGATAGCCTCTTCGAGAGAGCCTCCTCCATTACGTCGCAGATCAATAACAAGTCCCTGGATATTTTCTTGTTTAAGACGTGTGAGAAGGCATCGAACGTCTTTTGTAGTACTCTTCGCTTCACTATTACCTCGCTTGTCCATTTCGGCATAAAAAGCAGGAAGAGTAATCCATCCATATTTTTCTTTTTTCCCTGCTTCCTTGGGAAGTTCGATGATTTCAGCTTTAGCTTCTGATTCTTTCAGTTTGACCTCATCACGAGAGATTTCAATAATCACACGCTTAGAAGGGTCTGTCGCTTCCGCAGGAATGACTTGCAAACGAACTTTAGTCCCTTTTTTTCCTCGGATTTTTGCGACTACTTTATCGAGTCTCAAATCGATAACATCTTCAAAAGGTTGGTTTCCTTGAGCGACAGCGGTGATGCGATCATTTGCTTTGAGTTTTCCGTCGCGATCAGCAGGGCCTCCTGGAATAATTTCTACAATACGTGTGTAACCATCGTCAGGACGCAGTAAGGCGCCAATACCAACAAGAGAGAGTCTCATCTGGATATTAAAATTCTCCATATCCGAGGGGCTCATGTATTCAGAGTGAGGATCGTAACTTTCGGCAAGAGCACTAAGGAATGTTTTTACAATATCTTCATCGGTTTGTTCATGAAGCATCTTGAGCATCTGCTCATAACGGTGAGTAATAACCTTTACGGGCGAGTTAATAGAATGTTTGTTGAGACGTTCTTGGAGGAGTTCCGCCTCGATTCTATCGTTCCAGAGTTGGTCGGCTTCCGTATCATTTTTAGGCCAGGGAGATTTTTGTCGATTGAGTTCTATCGTGCGATTGCTAGAGAAGTCATGCTTTATTGAAGTTAAGAGTTTGTTCTTAGCGACGCGAGTTTCAACGCGTTCGCGAAAACGTTGATAGATCGCTCTAGGAGCTGTTAAATCACCGCGTAAGACATCGGTTGTAAGAGTTTCTCCATATTTTTTCTGAAATTCTTCGATATCAGCTTGAGTAAAATAAAGGTGATTGTAATCGAGGTATTGTAGATAATTTTTCATGACCCTTTGTGCCATAGATAAGGGGGGAGTTGTCTCGTCATGAGGAGGATTCAGATCGTTAATAGGGAGGCGCAAAAAGTGTCCTTGTTCTAGAATACGTCCTACAATTGCTGTAATGGGATCCATCGCTGGCAAAGGTGTTGCCGATGGTGATGGACTGCCAAGAGAAGCAAAGGGTTCTTTTGAAAAAGTTTTATGTTCGAGTGGAAGTGATGAGGGTGTTGGAGCGGGAGATGTTTCTGACGCCGCTGTTAGAATAGGTAAGTGCAAGAGCACACTTCCTATTACAGGAAGAAATAAACTAAGTAAGATGGAAGAGGGGCGAATCAAATAAAACATGAGAAAATAAATCTTGCAGAGCTTGTCAATAAAAGCAAATGTCTTTGTTATGACATCATCAGAAGAACCGTTTATTAGTATGTTCACAGGAGGGCCTGTAGAGACTCATTCCTATCTTGTTGGACTACCTGAGGGGAATCTTCTTGTTGATGCCCCTGAAGGAGCGGCTACTCATTTTCACAATAAAACAATTGATATGCTGGTTCTAACGCATGCTCATTTTGATCATGTTATGGATGCCGCTCAGATTGCGAAAGAGCATAGATGCCCTGTGGTTATGCATGCAACAACAGAAGTTCTTCTTGCTGATAGAAGTCTCTTCAAACGTTTAGGTCTTAATATTGAAGTAGAACCTGTGGCAGCCACATCCTATCTCAAGGAAGGGGGTGGACAAGTTCTTCTAGGGCGAAGTTTTGATGTTTACGAAGTTCCTGGGCATTGTCCCGGGAGTGTCTGTCTTTACGATTCTAAGTCTAAAGTTCTTTATGGTGGTGATGTCTTGTTTGCTGGAGGTGTAGGTCGTTGGGACCTTCCTGGTGGTGATCGTGAAGTATTGCTTTCAGGAATTAGGCAGAAGTTACTTGCATTACCTCATCAGACACGCGTTCTTCCTGGGCATGGTCCTGAAACGACTATTGGAATTGAGGCGCTGACGAATCGATACCTAAATATTCGGCCAATAGGCCAAATATAAGTTTAAGTTGAAAGTTTAAGTTTAAGTTGATTTTTGGTCACTTCGTGACGCGAACTACGAACTAAATATTCGGCCGGTTGGTCGCTGAATATTCAGGGCTAATTCTCCCAATGGGACAACTACCAACGTCTATAAAGACATTGGTAGTACGTAGAAGATGGTAATGGTAGATAGTAGATAGGAGAAGAGTTCTTTACTTCGGATAGACTTTAACTATCATTCTCTGTCTTCTAATCCTACCCCTGGTTACTTTAAACTTAAACTTATATTTGGCCTGTTGGCCGAATAGTTACCATTCAAACTATGACTTCGCAGTCCGATCATTTGGTTCAGATCCTTCCTCCGAAGGAGGTGGATTTGAACGCCCGCCTCACTGAAAAAGTTCTTGTTATTCCACGTGCTCTCTTTGATTCCTTAGGCTCTTTCCAAGGATTAAATGCTGAGGTAGAACGTTATCTGCCTCAATTTTTAGACCCAGCAAACCATTCTTTTGTTGCGCGTGCTGAAGCAGAGGAGGACCCTACATTAAAACAGATTATTCCCTATATTGTGGTAACTTGTGGAGAACGTATTCTTCATTATCGTCGCGGTAGTGGTTCCGGCGAGAAACGACTGCTTAAAAAACGTTCGCTTGGTATTGGTGGTCATATGAATGATATTGATGGGGCAGGAGCTCACTTTGACGCAGCAGCTTATCAGCGTGCTTTACTCCGAGAACTTGACGAAGAGTTACAGTTGCCAACTTCTTTTCATGAAGGTCAAATTAAGGCGTTGGCTCTTCTCAATGATGATTCCAATGCTGTCGGTGCTGTGCATCTCGGAATTGTTCATCGATGTGATCTTTTATCGGAAGAGGTGACAGCTAAGGAAGAGGCAATTGCTGAACTTGGATTTCTTACCTGTGAGGAGTTACAGCAACGTCATGAGGAACTAGAAAGTTGGTCGCAAATTGTTATTCAAGGGTGGAAAGAATTGGCTTCCAAGTAGAATAAGCGAAGTAAGTGAAAAGTTTAGAAGCAAGTTTTCCTCTGGCTTCTACATTGTATCCTCTAAATTTTTCAACTCTTAAACAACTACCAAGGGGGCGAACTTGGTAGTTACAACTTACTCCCAATTCTTAATCCATTGATCACTTCGTTTGCTATCGCCCGCAGTTGACCAGAGATCAAAGGAGTCTAACCCATTATGAGGAGATCCATTGGTATAGATATAATGGTAGTTACCACCAAAAGGATCTAGGATTCCTTTTTCATTAGTCATCTTACTTGAAAAGAAAAAATAAACTTTAGGATAAGGGTTTTTAGGTGCAGCTGGCGGCATAAGTGCTGTAATAAGGCTGCGAGTATCGGAACAAATATCATTGGTGGGATAATCACCATGATCATTTTTGTAACTTTCTAAGGCAGCACTGAGGCTTGTGATTTCTGCTTGCGCACGACAGCGTGCTCCTGAACGAAACGCATAACGAGTCATCCCAACAACTAAGGAAGAGAGGAGGAGTAGAAGCGTGATAACGACCAGGAGTTCTAGGAGAGTGAAAGCATGGGGAGCGCTAAATTTTTTGTTCATAACCAAAGAAACTGAAAAATTAACAGGGATGGAAGCGATGAAAGGGATGACAGAAAAAGAGTATTGATTGTTGATAATCCCGTCGTTGTTTTTAATAAAGTGTGTTCATTACTATAGTCATGTTTTTTAAACTGATCCTCTGACATCTCTTTCATCGCTTCCATCCCTGTTATTTTCTTTTTTTTATATCAAGCTGTCATTCATCATGCTGATCAATGGTAAGAAGAGAGCGATAACAATAGTGCCAACAAGCAATGCTAGGAGAAGGATGAAAATAGGTTCGATCATAGAGATGAGCGTTGTGGTACTATGATCGACTTCCTCATCATAAATTTCAGCGATTTGAAGAAGTATTTCTGAAAGCTGTCCGGTCTCTTCTCCAACGGCAATCATTCCAAGAACTATGCTGGGGAAAAAAGTACTGGCCTGCATGGGATCGGTCATGGAGTCTCCTTCTTTGAGGCTTTCTTGAATTTTTTCAAGAGCCTGGCTCATGACAGCATTGCCTGCTGTTTCTTGAGCAATAGTAAGAGCTTGGAAGATGGGGACTCCATGATTTATTAAAGTACCAAGGGTGCGAGAGCAGCGGGCAATAGAATTTTTTTTAAGAAGATTACCAATCAGGGGGATTTTCAGTAAGAAGGAGTCTCTTATCATTTCACCTTGAGGTGTTCGTATTACTAAATGAAATCCTATGCTGACTATTCCCAATGCAAGAACGAGCCAGAGAGCATTGTGTTGGAATTCACGGCTGATAGTAATAACAAGTTGGGTAAGGGACGGAAGTGGACGGCCATTCAATATCTCAGAAAAAATTGCCTCGAATCGTGGAATAATAAACCCCAGAAGAAATCCCATAATGATAAAAGTCATTAGTAAGACAATCGTAGGATACAGAAGAGCTGACTTTATTTTCTTTGCAATTTTGAGACGCTTTTCTTGAAAGTCAGTTATCCGATGGAGTGAATTTTCAAGGATGCCGCTTGCTTCTCCCGCTCTAACCATGGCAACAAAAAGCTTGTTAAAAATCTTCGGATGGCAGGCTAAAGCATCACTAAGACTTTCTCCAGCTTGAATGGAGGCTATTAGTTGTAAAATTGTTTTGTGTAAAACAGTATCAGTTTTTTGTTGAGCCAAGAGTGTAAGGCCTCGAATTAAAGGCAATCCCGCCTTGAGAAGGATTGCCAATTGCCGAGTGAAGAGTAAGAGGCTCTTGCTAGGAATGGAGGTTTTATAAAAAAGACGAGGTCGGTTTTTAAAACCTAGAAACGGGAATAGAAATTGATGAAATAGCATAGAATCGTAACTAGCAAAATATCAGCAAAAGAAATTAACAGGGATAGAAGGGATGGAAGAGATGGCAGAAAAAGAATACTGATTACTGAAGATCTAATCATTAGTTTTTCTTGATTTTACTTTTTACTATCCCTTCCATCGCTTTCATCCTTGTGAATTTCTTTTTTTAAGGTGAGTTGGTAGCAAGGTGATTTTCTTACATTCTCGTCCTATGACAAAAGCAATAATGGCAATAAAGAAACCAGCTAAACTAACTAATGCTCGTTGATAGGGAATGTGGAGAGAAGTGTCAGGTGCAGGAAGCATGAGAACACAAAAGGAGATCATCATAGCAATGGAACGATAAATCGTTGCCTTGGGAAGATAATAGCAGGCAAGCCATTCTAGAGAGCCAAAGGTTATTCCTAAAAAAAGAAGATAAACTCCAAAATCATTTCCAGCTGCAATAGTAATTACAATGAAGGAGGCAGCAACGACAATGCCAATTAAGTATCCAATGAATTTGTCAATCAGTGGAGTAATTAATTGTGTTGTTTCTAAAATTGTAATGGTCGAGATGGTTGCCATGATAAGTCGGCCTCCTTGATCTGTTCGGATAGAGGCATCAATGAGACCAGCAATACTCACTGCAATACCGATGGTGACGATGCTTGAAAGCGGAAGTTTTGGGGAAGGTTCTACCGTTGCTTTTTTTTTCGTTAGGCACGCAGCAATATAGGTCATTATAATAGCAATGACTGCTTGTGCCCAAAAATTAAGAGCTAATAAAGCAACGCTATAAGTGAAATGCCCTGCAATCGAGGAGACATGGATTGCTAAGAAATAGAAACTAAAAGCACAAGCACTTCCAGGTCCCCATCGTGCTAGGAAAAAGGCATAACCATAAGCAGAAATTACGCCCAAGAGAGGAATGTAAAACCATGGTTCCTCTGGAAAGATCACTAACAAAAGCACAGAAGTCACTGTCCCGAACGAGACGGCAACAATACGTAAAAGAAAATGTTCCAGAGAAGGTTTCGGCATGACTGAGAGTGTTGCCGAAAAAACAAGACCCATATAAGAATGAGGGATTCTTAATGCCCCAAGGATTAGCATGGTGCCTACTGTTGCGAGGGCAACGCAGAAAGCACTCTTGGTTCGTAATTCGCAATCAGTGGTTGATGGAGGCATGTAAGAGAAAATGGTAGAAAATAGCCACAAAAGAACACAAAAAAGAAATTTGGCAATGAACTTGATTTATTAGTTAGCCAAGCTGTTTCGCCGCCATTAGTGCTCTATGTTGAAGTCGGATCTTAACCCGAATATTTCATGCTAAATCTATTGCGGCTTGTACAAGGCTCATAATTACTACGTTGGACTCAGATTTCTCGCTTCGCGTAAAATGATTCATCACCTACAGCCACATCGTCGAAATCTTTCGTCCGCCTTGTATTTACAAGCCTTGCACAGCGCCTCATAACGATTCAGTATAAAATATTAGAGTTAATTTCTACCCTCTTCTTATTTGTCACGATAGTGAACATTCTTTATCTTGAGTTCTTAAATTCGTTAAAGAATTTTTATAAAAATTCTTTTTTTTTGTTCTGTTTCTTTGTGTTCTTTTGTGGCTATTTTTTTCCTTTTTCCTTTTACTCCAATTCAGCTTGATCTCTCAATTATTTTAGGATGCCGGCGGCACGAAAGGAGTGAGTGTCGGTTCTTGAAGAAGCTTGAGTTCTCTTACAAAAGGAGTAGTGCGCGTATCGATGATCACAGAAGCTTTTCCGCCCAGGCGAAAATCAGATTGTTCGTCCCCTTGAAGAACAATACGTATCGGGAAACGTGTGGCAAGTTGAATGAAATCAAAAGTAGCAGGTACGACGGAGAGAAGGCCTTGACCTCCTGCTTCATTCCGTGATGTCCCGACATAAGGGAAAACCCCACGAGCAATACCTTGAACAATGCCTGTTATAGGAAGACGATGTCGTGCCATTAAGTAGACCCGAGCACTTTGGCCAGGTTTAATTCGGCGAATATCAATTTCTCGAAAGTTAGCCATGACATACCAAATGCTAGAATCAATAATGGTAAAAACCTGTTTTCCTGTGGCAGCATAAGTACCAGGGGCGATCTGAAGGTCAGTAACATAACCGTTACAGGGCGCATAAATTTTGCAATAAGAGAGGCGAAGTTCCGCATCATGGAATGAAGCTTCAGCTTCTTCAATACGTGTATTTTTCCCATTGATTTCACCAAGAGTATTACGCGCACGTGTAACAGCTGCTTCTGCCTCATGAACCAAGGCTACGCTACTGACAGCTTCTGTTTGAGATTGGTGAACTTTATCAGTAGAAGCAAAGTTTCCTTCAAGAAGTGGTAATAATCGCTCATAATGAGCTGTAGCATAAGCAGCCTTAGCTTCGCGTTCATAGAGGATTGCTTGAGTGGCAGTGATTTGATCTTCGAGAGCTTTCACTTCGAGGTGTACGAGTTCTAATCTGGCTTTAGTTCGGGCGGCTTCTGCTTTGTAAGGACGGTCATCAAGTGTCATTAAAAGGTCGCCTTGTTTGACTTTCTGATTATCGACAACATGAAGTTCTACAATAGTACCACCAACTTGAGGTGCTATGCCTACCGTATTAGCTGTAATTTCTGCATCATCGGTACGAGGGAACGTTTCAATATTATTCCATACTTTATAAGCACCAAAGAGTGCTATAAGAATAATTATAATGCGAAGAATGAGCTCCAAGCCACGACGTAATGAGCAGCGATTTCGATATAGTACTATGGACCTCTCAAGAGGAGAGGTCTGATTTTCACGAATCTCCCGAGTTTCTTCAATCTCTTGAGTATTCATTGTGCGGCAAAATAAAAAATCCAAACCCAAAGAGTAATAGCAGCAAAGAGACTTGGTATCATTAATCCAGGAGGGTTCATCACTTGAGTAAGTCCGCAGCGACCAAAAAAGATAGCACTAATCCAGGTGCCAAGAAGTCCTGCAATCATACAAGCAAGCCATGCAGGAAAGTAAGCTCCTGAAATATTAATCAAGGGATCACCGCTAAACTTGATGATTGCGATCATAGAAAAAGGCTGGAGGTTGGAGGCTGAAGGTCGCTTCGCAATCCGTTTAAGTTGAAAGTTTAGGTTGAAAGTTGTTATCCAAGTCTCGCTGTGCGGTAAATAGAGTAAAATTAATTGCTCGTTATCTTTCCTTGAAAAAGCCACTCTGTCAAAATATGAATACAAGGCTCATCCTTTTTGTTCTGATAGCGCAGACCAATTTTTTTTCTTTTGCAGTAGAAGTAAAAGATTCTGTAAATTTAGAAAAGGCATGTGCAGGAACCATAGTAACAAATAAGAACCTATGTTCACAGTCAACTGAAGCCTCGGAGGATTTTCTCATTTCAGTATTAGAGAGGAGAGTTTTATCCCCATCTACTACGAATTATGGAAGGCTGGATAAATGCGGCGTTGGACTTGGATTTGGACCTTCCTCACAAAATGATTTATTGACTACAGTCTCTGCGTCAAAATCCTTCGTTCGCGTTGCCTCATCTGTCTCCACTGCGTCTCATAATGATAGTAATGAAATGCCTGGCCCTAATTTTTCGGGTACACCGTATGCATTCCGGGCTCTACGCTCCGAGGCTCCTTACTCCGCATCAGGTTCGGCGATTTTGAAAACAGGTTCTAAAACTGCTGCAGCAAAAGAGACTTTAATATCAAAGAAGAAATACGATTTAGGTAGCCTCATTGATCTTGCTCTCAATAATAATCCTTCCACTAGGGTTGCCTGGAGTCAGGCAAAGGCAGCTTCCGCTTCCGTAGGTGAAGCACGGGCTCTTTATTATCCCTGGGTTCGTTCTAATTTTGTAGGAGGGTATGATTATAATTATCTACCGACCGCATCAGGGCCGAATATTTATAGTCGTAATCAAGCCACAATATTTTTGAGTATGGAATATATTCTACTCGATTTTGGAAGGAGGGATGCTGATGTAAGACGGACCGTGGCAACTTTTCAGGCGTTGGGATGGACCTATCAGCGGAATTTACAAGAGACCATTTTTGCTCTTCAGAAAGCTTATTTTACGCATGAAGCAGCGCTATGGCGCAAAAAATCGGCAGAGGCTAATCTGATCTTTGCACAGACTCTTTCAACGATGATTTCTAGAGAAAATGAGACTGGCCTTTCAGCAGAGCCCGAAGTGCTTAAAGCACGCAAACGAGTTCTTGAGGTTCAGTATGAATTAGAAGCTTCCATTGCTGCGGTTAATAATACACAGGGAGAGCTCTGTATTGTAGCGGGACTTCCAGCTAATAGTCCGTTAGAAATTGCCGAAACAGAACCTCCTGTTTCTACTAAAAAATTGCGTGGAGATGCCAATGAATTAATCAGTAGAGCATTGCTACTGCGTCCTGATCTCGCTGCGCGTGCTGCCGAGGTGAGAGCAAGTAAGGAAGCCACAAAGCGTGCTGTTGCTGATTTTTTTCCAGTTGTAAAACTTGAAGGACAGTATGCAAATTCGACTTTTGGATATACAGGTTCGGATTCCTTAATTCATGGAACTTACAATCGTAATTTTATCTCCGGTTATAGTGGTTTTGTAACCGTGCATTGGGATCTCTTTGATGGTTTTGAACGTATTTTTCGTGTGAGAAGGCGTCAAGAAGAGGATAAAGTAGCCCAAAAAAATTTGGAGCAATTACAGCTTAATGCAACGCGTGATGTTTGGACGGCTTATAATAATAGCCTTAGTGCAGCTCAACGAGTGGGGTATGCAGAAGGTTTTGTTGCCTCGGCTAAAGAATCTTTGGATGCTATGAGCGCAGCTGTTAATACAGGGTTAACCAATGTTACTGATTATTCTGAAGCTGGGAGTAATTTAAGTTTTGCTCAGTCAGAACTAGCTACGGCGGTTGCTGATTATTCGACAACTCTTGCTTCCTTAGCTCTTGCTGTGGGAACATCGACGCCAACCTCAGGGACTGTACGCCAAAAATTTGGAGACCCTGGAAAACTTACTGGGCATCTTATTACTGCAGAAGAGGGGGCAATTGGGAAAAATAGTTAGATTGTTCTTTTAGACGATAAAATAATAGCAAAGCCGTTGAGAGTTGCTTTGAAAGAAAACAAAAAAACGTAATTTTATATCTTGCTATCTTGCTCTTCTCCCATTACTCTGTTCGCCCAATGGTAGCCATTCAGTCCTCGCTGCGCGACGACTGAAGTAAAAGTGACGGTTTAATTTTAGTATGTTTTCACAACTTATATTTGAACAATTAGTTCAAAGGAGGGTAACTGAAGATCTTTCTCTGAGATAGAACTGTCAATTTCTTGTTTTTAGGTGTCTTGCTAGTCATTGAGGCAACGATAAAACGAAAATCTCTTATTTTATTTCAGTCGTCGGGTAGTCGGAACTGAATGGCTACAAAT
>Ga0155638_1021_pt1 | contig 11695 bp, 8 predicted proteins | sample RifCSPhighO2_12_FD_107295 | JGI IMG/M metagenome (GOLD analysis project Ga0155638, IMG submission 107295) | Verrucomicrobia bacterium RIFCSPHIGHO2_12_FULL_41_10
TGTTATTTTTTAAAGTCTGCAAAAAGTGATGACTTCCAAAAATTATCTTTAAAAAATACTTTTGCTCTAACAAAAAAGCTCATATCCACTAAAAAAATGGCCAAAGTTCAGATTAAAACTACCTAATAAAATAACAGTTTTGCTGGTTAGCAATAGGCTTTCTAGCAAAAGCAAGAAAGTTAACTGCGAACTACGAACTGCGAACTGATCTCAAAATGAATAATATATTTTATTAATTTTGAGATCCCCTCTACATGTCATCATCACTACCCCTTCCTGCTTCTCGTGCATTGCGCAAGTTAGGGCATGATCTTGCAATTGCCCGACGAAAGAGAAGGATTTCAACAGTAGATATGGCTTCTCGTCTTTTTGTGAGTCGTGACACACTCTGGCGTTTAGAGAAAGGAGATCCTTCAGTTTCTATCGGAACATTAGCAACGGCCGCTTTTATTCTACAGATACATGAGAGACTCTACAATCTTGCTAGTCCGGCACGTGATGATATTGCTCTTAACCTTGAAGAAAGTCGGTTGCCTCAACGTATTCGTCGATCATGACTATCGAAGTGTACATTAACTGGAAGAAGGAATCGTTATTGGTAGGACGTCTTTATACTTCGGAGCGTAATCCCTCCACGTCATTTGAATATGCTTCGGATTGGATACAGCGTTCAGATGCTTTTGCTATTGATCCTACTTCATTGCCTCTTCGCACTGGCCCTCATCATGCTGCCTCTCTTTTTGGAGTCTTTCAGGACTGTGGTCCCGATCGGTGGGGGCGACTTCTCATTGAACGTGCTGCCAGAAAAGGTCTGCGTTCCGATCCTCTACGGCAAGATATTGATTACGTCCTTGCTCTTGAGGATAATTCGCGTATTGGAGCTCTGCGCTTCTCTCTTGGTAAAAAGGGAGCGTTCCTAGCTGATTCTGCCGGCAAAGTGCCGCCTCTCTTAAGTATAGGGGCCTTATTAAATGCCGCTAATGCAGTTCACGAAGAAACAGAAACGGCCGAAGATCTCCGATATCTTCTTGCCTTAGGATCGCCACTTGGCGGTGCACGCCCTAAATCTGCGGTCTCTTTAAAAGATGAACAACTTGCCATTGCCAAATTTCCTAAACCCGACGATATTCGAGACATCGCCGCTGGGGAAATTCTTGCTCTTACTCTAGCTAAGCAAGCCGGAATTAATGTTGCCGAACATCGGCTTCTTTCTGTTCGAGGAAAGAGCGTTTCCATCATCACACGTTTTGACCGCAAAGGAGAGGAACGTATTCCTTTTCTTTCTGGCAATACACTCCTTGGACTTACACAGAATGATCCAGGTGCCTACACGCTCCTTGCCGATGGTATTCGACAATTTGGGGACAATATTGATGCAGATCTTCAAGAGATGTGGAGGCGTCTTGTATTCTCACTTCTTGCTAGCAATTATGACGATCATCTCCGTAATCATGGGTTTCTCATGTTAAGGGCAGGTCGTTGGTCTTTATCTCCTGCTTATGATCTTAATCCTGTTCCAGAAACAGAGCGCTCGCGTACTCCTAAAACACCTATTACGGAAGACCTCTCCTCATCCTCAATAGCTATGGCGCTTGATGCAGCACCACGCTTTGCGCTCACAAGGACTGAAGCTAAAAATATTCTTAAAGAAGTTTTGCATGTCATCTTAGGATGGAAAGATGTTGGAAGGAAACTAGGGATCAAGGCCTCGACACTTCATGCCTATGCAAGCGCTTTTGAAAACCCCTTGATTGAAGAGGCAAAACAATTGTAACTATTTAGTCGAAAGGCCAAATATGTTACTACGGAGCAATTTTAAAAACTAATTGCCGAAGGCAAGAAAATAAACTCATTACTCTTTACTTGTCTGTAGCTAAGCTAGGTATCAAACAAAGTTAAAAATCGTTTTCAAAAATTGTTCACTGTCGAAATCTACCTATGTTACTTGCCTTTCATAAGCCTTATGGCTGTTTATCTCAGTTCACTAAAGATGGTTCACCTCATCAGCCCTTAGTTGATTTTAACTTTCCTCCTCAGGTTTATGCTATTGGTCGTTTGGATGCCGATTCTGAAGGGCTTTTGTTACTCAGTGATGAACCAGGTCTCAATACGCTCCTTCTTGATCCCAAGAATACTCATAAGCGTTATTACTGGGCCCAAGTAGAAGGGGTTCCAACGATTCAAGCTTTAAAAAAAATCGAAGAGGGGATAACTATTCAAGATTATCAGACGCTTCCTGCACGTTCTTGGATTCTCGATCCCCAGCCAGTCCTTGCCCCAAGAATTCCTCCTATTCGTATGAGAAAAACTATTCCTGATTCTTGGATAGCTCTTGAACTTATCGAAGGAAAAAACCGTCAAGTTCGAAGGATGACGGCTGCCGTAGGTTATCCTACACTACGATTAATACGTGTTCGTATTGGAAATTTTGAACTGAGCGATTTAGCTGTTGGCACCTGGCGAGAACTCAATGAGAAGGAAAGAGCGCAGGTAATGGATGAAACATGATAGCCTGTTCTGATGTATTATTTGGCTCGAATATTTTTTTCTAATGGGATAGTTTCTTTTAAAGTATAAGCATAACTACCAACGTAGTCCAAGCAGGAAGAAATTCACCACAAAGATCACAAAGCCGCTAAAGCGGCACACAAAGAACACAAAATAAAATTTTTTATAAAAAATTTTAAAGTTTTGAAGATTACAAGATACAGATAAAATTTAAAGTTCGAAAAATTATAATCGCAGAAAATTGAAAGAAGATTTCGTAACTATTCGGCCAACAGACCGAATAGAGGCTATAGACTGTAGGTTGATTGATAAGCTGGTTAAGATTTGATAGATCGCTCTGATGATAGGTTGGAGCACATTCTACAAATGGGGGAACCGAATATTTACAAGATTTCTGCTTTTGAGTACTTAGAATTTTTTTATAAAAAAATTCTTTTTGTGTTCTTTGTGTAATCTTTGTGCTTTTTGTGGTGAATTCTTTTTTTGAGACGTTGGTAGTTACGTATAATCTTTGAATTATTGATTATATTTCCGAAACACTCATTATCCTTTACTCGTTACTTTTTTAAAAAATGTCCTCACTCTTACGTCCCCAGCATCTTCCTCCCGGTGGTGAAAAACGGGTAATGCTTCATTCTTGTTGTGCTCCTTGTTCTGGAGAAGTAATCGAGGCGATAGTTGCGTCAGGACTTGAGATAGAAATTTTCTTTTATAACCCTAATATCCATCCTCGAAAAGAGTATGAGTTGCGCAAGGAAGAGAATATTCGATTTGCCGAAAAACATAAGATTCCTTTTACGGATGCTGATTATGATACCGATAATTGGTTTCTTCGTATCAAAGGTATGGAGCATGAACCTGAACGAGGAATTCGTTGTACAGCCTGTTTTGATATGCGTTTTGAACGAACGGCCCTTCATGCCTATGAACGAGGTTTTCCAGTAATGACAAGTTGTCTTGGGATTTCTCGTTGGAAAAATATGGAGCAGATCAATGACTCCGGAACACGTGCAGCAGCAAGATATGAAGGATTGAGCTATTGGACCTTTAATTGGCGCAAGGGAGGAGGATCAGAACGTATGATCGAAATATCTAAGCAAGAAGGGTTCTATCAGCAGGAATATTGTGGCTGTGTTTATTCGTTGAGGGATACGAACAGCTGGAGAGTAAAGAACGGACGTGAGAAAATTAAAATTGGCCAGTTGTACTATACTTCTAACCGTTCAGATCTCCCTCCTTTGGAGGTGAGTTCTGAACTATAGGCTACAGACTACAGGCTGCAGACTACAGGGCCAAAATGTTTGTTCGGCGCCTTCTTAACAAACTATGCATTGCATCACACTACTACTTCGCACTTGGATCATTTGGTTTAGATCCTTCCTCCGAAGGAGGGGGGATCTGAACGCTTACGAACTAACTATTCGGCCTATTGCTCGAATAGTTATATTTTTTTTCTTTCTTGCAGGAGCATCGTCTCTAGCTTTTGCAGCATCAATATCTGAGAAGCCTGCTATGAGAGCTTCTGTAGGTACCTCTCTTCCTTTACAGGGGGTATCATCTGGGACTCAAAAAAACATTCCTTCGGTTCTTGCACTTGCTCAATCAACGCCAACCTCGTTGGAACGTTCAAAAGTTTTTTTTCTTCGTGAAGCGGAGTCTGTCGGCCCTGGTTTTAAGATAAATGCCTCGGTTGTTGATGGGATGGTCAAGAAGCTTGTGTGTGCTGTTACAGAGAAGTCAACAGTATCAGAAGCTTGGCGTTCACTTGTTAAAGTTGGAGAGCATGGTGATCGTGTTGGAATTAAAGTAGCCACCGAACCAGGTCTTCTTGCTGGAACGCATGTTCAGATCGTGCAGGCCATCATTAAGGAACTCGTAGAGGCAGGTGTCAAACGAGAAAAAATCATTGTTTGGGATCGTCGGCAACAAGACTTAGAATCAGCAGGGTACACCAAGATTTCAGGATTATCACTTCAATGGATTGAGCATGGTAGTGGGTATGATCCTATGGTTATTTATACTTCTCCAATTATTGGACGATTGATGTATGGCGATTTTGAATTCAAAGAATTTCATAATACCTTGTTAGAGCAACTCGGCCCTAAGGCTCAACTCAGCAATAAGAGTCACTATGCTCTGATTCTTAGTCGTGAGGTTGATAAAGTGATCAATATTCCTTCTCTTTGTGATAGCACATATTCGGGTGTTAATGGAGCGCTGGCCAATATGACGCTTGGCGAGATCGATAATTGGCGACGTTTTACTAAAGCTCCTTATTTTGGGGATCCCACCATTGGAGAGCTTTATCATACAGACCCAATTAACCATAAGGTCATCATGACTATTATGGATGGATTGGCCTTACAATATGCTGGTGGTCCTAGTGCCAATCCATCCCACGTTATTCCTTATACCACGATTTTTGCCTCACGTGATCCTGTAGCACTGGATGCCACCGCTATACGATTAATCGATGCACAGCGATTGATAGCACACCTCCCAAAACTTGATGAATTAGGAGGTCATGTTCAGAGTGCCGAATCACTAGGACTTGGTCATGCCGCAGAAGGGCAAATTGAGATGATAAATATAAATACTCAAAAACACCATTTTTTCGAAAATTGATTGGTTATGACTGAGCAATTTTCCAAACCAATTGCCGCAGGCAACAAAATAAACTCGTTACCCTTTACTCGTTACTTGTTACTTTTCTATAGCTAACTCAGATAGCAAGTAAAAATTAAAATCCATTTTCAAAACTGAGTCACTTTCGGAAAGTTCTACTCACATTTAATAGAAAATTGAATGTTTTTTAACGGGGTGTCTTCCCAAGGCTTCTTATAAGTGAGAGTAACTAGGGTGTCACCGGATTCCATTTTTTTAAAAATCCATATCCTTGTTTTACTCAAATCTTCTGACTTTGATAGATGAGAGAATGTTATCCAATCTTGGAGTTGTATAATGTTTGGTGTTGATATACTATAGCTCCATTCGTACCCCGTGTTATCAGCGTTATCCAGAAGGGAGATCGAGAAGGTTTGGTGATTAGAGAGTATAACAAATGATCCACTATCTGATTCTTCCAAAGGGATGTTATCGCCGTGACTATCAGCAGAGATGATGCGAGCAGGATGATCATAGGTTCCAGGAAAAACAGGAGAGCTAGAAGTAGTAGTGACGGATACTTGAGCAAACAGAGTGTTAAGACTCAACAATGCTATTAAAAATAAATAGGGGAGAAGTTTTATTGTTTTCATAAGGCAACAGGATTTATCATAAAAATTGAATTTGGAAAATCATTATTTTAAAAAATTACTCAAACGCGTTGCGCGTTCTTTTTACCTAACGATTTGCTTGCTTCCAAAAGTGCTTCGAGAGCCAATAGGCCTTGCCTATCTGCTCGCACGAGCTTCTGATACTATTGCTGATCAAGCGAACCTTTCTTATGAAGAGCGAGAACAGGTGCTTCGGTTATTGAAGGAGTTATTAGAAGAAGGCAAGGACTCAAAAAACTTTCTCTTGGTTCAATCCCAAATAGAATCCTTGGTGATAGAGTTTCAAGATATCGAGAAAGACTTGCTCTTATCACTTCCTACACTTCTTCATCAGTTGTATTCTAAGCGGAGATCTTATTTTGAATGTAAAGCGATTGTAACTGTGTGGCAGCATATTCTCGAAGGCCAGCTTTTAGATCAAAAGTGGAACCAGGTGATTAATCTTGATAGCAGAGCTAAGCATTCGGTTAACCCATCAGTAAAATGTGATAGAGGATCAACTGATCATCAGAACGATCTCTCAAACTTTGATCGGCGTATTCATCAACCTACAGCCTATAGCCTACAGCCTACAGCCTCTATTCGGCCTGTTAGCCGAATAGTTACTAACAGAGCTCCTCATGTGCTCAGTGCTGAAGAACTTGATCGCTATCTCTATTTAGTAGCTGGTTCGGTAGGGGAGTTTTGGACGAAACTAAGCTCTCATTATTTTAGTGGTTTTTCAAAAGAATCAACAGAGACCATGAGAGAATGGGGCATCGCTTATGGAAAGGGACTACAGTTGACCAATATCTTGCGCGATCGTAAGGGAGATCAACGTTCGGGTCGTTTTTACTGTGAAGAATCACAAGTTCCTGAACTCATAGATCAGGCTCTTACCTACCTTCAGCAAGGAAGGTTTTATGTGCAAACTCTCTCTCACAGAAGACTCAGATATGCCTCAGTGCTCCCTCTCTTGATAGCGGAACAAACGTTAGCCTTAATTCTAAAGTCCCCTAATGAAGAGGGAATCAAGGTGAGTCGCTGGTGTGTTTATCTTACGCTGCTGAGAGCGCTTTCTTTTTGGATTTAGACCACGTAGGCGTTCAGATCGCCTCCTTTGGAGGACGGATCTGAACCAAATAATTGAGAAAGGTATACATTGTATAGTTTATTGAGAAGTCACTGAACAGCTTGTTTCGACCGTGAGTTCAAACGGAATTGAAGGAAGAAAATAGCCACAAAGGAACACAAAGAAACACAAAGAACCAGAACACAAAAAAAGAATTTTTATAAAAATTCTTTAACAAATTTAAGAACTCAAAATAAAGAATGTTCGCTATCGTAAAAAATAAGGGAAGTAGGAATTGATATACTGCTTTAACGTAGAGCACCAATAGCGACGAAACAGCTTAGGCTAACTAATCAATCAAGTTCATCGCCAAGTTTCTTTTTTTTGTGTTCTTTTGTGGCTATTCCTTCTTTCAGTCTTTCAGTTTAGTTTAAACTCACTTTCGACCTTTACCCTTTACCCTTCACTCTTTACTTTCCTAGTCGTTCTTTTGTGGTTAATTTCTGCACTTCTTTCACTCTCAAATTTTCCGAATGAAAATAAAATCTTTATTATTAGGCTTCTTCTTTCTGTCCAGTTTAACAGCGCTCTTAGCTCTTCCTCCGATGATTGAGGAGTATGAGGATGCCATTATTTCAAAAACTAAAAACCTATCTTTAGACTCATCTTCAAGGGCAAAGGACGTTGTTGTGCCGGGGCTCAAAGAATCAAGTTCTTCTTGCCACTTGAAGACTCAAGAACCGTTGATTTCTAGCCTAGGGAGTATAAAGATCTCCGAAGAGGAAGGAGTAGATATTTCTGAAGAGCTTTCTACCAACGAATATTTAACAAAGGAAATTTGTGATAATATTTATGCCGTCTGTCTTGCTAAGGTTGCAACCTTAACTCAGCAAGAACGTCAACTTGCTGAAGTGGGATTGACTCTTACACAAGCAGAAGTACGGGAATGGGAGGCGGCTAAAGCAGCAGCAGAGTACGAATTAAAAAAAGCTGAAATCAATTTTAACCGAGCTCAACGAGAGTTAGATGAAGCTACACCTATTGACTACAAGATCAAAAGTCTCCTTAGAGACTTAGCTGAAGCTAAGGTGCAAACAGCATGTGCAGTCCTTAAGGCGATTAAAGTAAAGAACAGTTCCTATAGCGCGGTAGCAGAAGCCGAGCTTGCCGAGGCGCTCAATGTCGAGAAAAAGGCGTCTGAGGCTGTTGAAGATGCTGAGACTGCTGAGAGAGCTTTTTCAAATTCCAGGAGATCAATGACCGATCTTGTGGCTCTTAGAGAAGCCCTATTACAATCTCCTTTACGGCGCGTTTTTAAAAATAACGATCAGTTCGAGAAAGTGTCTTTGGATTATAGTTCCTCGCGCGTGATGTTAAGACTTCCAAAAATAAAAAGAGAGACTCCACTTTCTGGTTCTTCGCTAGAAGAGAGTACGACAAACATAACCTCTGAAGAAAATAAGGGGAACTCTATTGAAGAGCCTCGGAAACTGAGTTCTTTCGTAGAAATCATTGAACGAGTGCTTGCTCATAAAGAACGCAAGGAGAGGAAAACCATTATTGAAGAAAGCGAGGAAGGCGAGGAGAGGGAAGGGGGGCGAAAAGATCATTTGGATTCCAAAGAAGAGAGTCTCAATGAGGAGGAGATTATGTTACTTTCTGAAGTGGGATCAGAGATTCAGCTTCCGAAAATTACGGAACCCACTGAAGAGGATCTCATTCGTTGGGAAGCTAGAAAAAAAGCCGATGAGCTTGCAAAAGAGGCGGAACAACTTGCTCATGAGGCCCTAGAAGCTGAAAGCAAAGGAAGAAGGAACAGTCTTCGAGGCGATGAGAGATCAGGCAGAGGGAGTGTGGTTAGTATTTTTAGTGCTCTGAGTGAAAGGTTTAGTGTAAGTAGTGTGCAGTATAATATTTCTGGGTTTCATCGCCTTAAAAGTGTTGACGAGGAAGCGATTCAAGCAGAAGAGGCTTGGGCTCAGTTAGCACGTCGTGCGGATGAGACGAGAGTTACTCAAGGAGGAACGCCTTATCTTTATCAATGTGATTTGGATGCCTGGGCCGAAGCTGATCGGAGAGACCATTCGGTATATGAGGAACGGCAACGATGTGCTGAAGAAGAAGCTCTTGCTTTGAGAATGGCAAAAGATTGGGAGGCGAATACGGAACGTTGGGAGGCAATGTTTGAAGCAGATCTACTAACTAGGGAACTTAAAAATGCTGAAACCAGTTTTTCAAAATTGCTTCAAACGCCTAAACGACAGGATCCTCTTTGGCAACGAGAGCATCAAGTGATTTCTCAAAAAATTGAGGCACTTAAGCAATCGCTCCAGGAGGCTCAAAAAAAATGGTCCTCAATGGCTGATCTTGAAGCGACAGTTCAGAGTGCCTTACAAAGCCAAGATTCAAAACTTCTTGAGGTTGCAAAAGAAAAACTTAAAAAGGCCGATCGGGCTGTGAATGAGCTTTGGCAGGAGGTAGGGGATCGTTATCAAAGTGAGGAAAATCCATCAATAAGTTTCCGTAGAGATCAGATTTCAAGAGTAACTCAAGCCACAGGAGCTTATAAATTTGACCTTCTTTCTAAAAAATCAAAAGATCTTCTCCTTTGTTTTGAAAAAACGGAGGCCGTCTTAAGAACGGCTCGCATGGAGTACGAGAAAGGTAATACACTCAGTGGAAAGGCTCAAATGAAGAGTCGTGCAGAAGCCAAAGCACTGTATGATCAAGTCGATCAATGTGAGCAAGAGGCTTTAACAAAATATGCTGATGTTACGGAACACGACGCTTTAAAAGCTGCACGAAAGAAAATTCCTGGAGCCAAGGAGGCATGGGAGTATCGTGTAGAAAAAGCATCTGCAGCGCTGAAGTCGGTACAACAAGCGGTTGCATCAATACCTCCTAACAATGGAAGAATCAAGAATAGTGAAGACATTTGGGAGGATGATTCGTTAAGAACCATTCATAAATTAACGCTTGTTGCAGAGATTGATCATAAAGCGTTCCATGTTTTTCAAGAAGAAGAGGCGCGACTTCTCGATATTGAAAAGACCTGGACGATACAACTTGAGGCAGAAAAGAAAGCTCATCAAATAAAGCGAGAGGCTGCCGCAAAGAGTTATTTTAAAGGAGATTATTCTGCTTGGTTAGCTCTTTCTTCTGAAGAAAGAAGAGCCTATAACAGTGCTATTGAGACGCTTCATCAAGAAAGAGCTGTTGCTGCGGAACATAAGATTCAAGAAGCTCTTGCCAATGTACTCCATGCGGTGACTCAAGCTGAACAAGCAAAAAAGGTCTGGATTGGTAAAGCTCGTCTCCAAGAGGAAACCCTTGAAGAAGCCGAACGTACGAAAGCAACCTTAGAACACCTCTTGCTTCAATTAACATTTCCAATCGATCGAGAACGTGATGGAGCTTTTGTTCCTTTAAGTTATGAAGTCAGTTTAGCAGAAACGCGAAAAGTTGAATTGAATGACAGATTAGCTAAAATCAACCCTCCTACGTTAAAAAATGCTATTAAAGAAGCTGAACGAGTGACACTCCTTGCCATGGTAGCACAGAAGACTCTCTGCAATATTCAAAAAGGGAATCAAAAAAATCCATTACCTTTTTTCCCTGTAGCAATTCAATACGCACAAGCAGCTTCTTTGGCTGCTGAAAAAGTTATTGCTGCTTATGAAGGCACATCTTTAGGGCTTTCTTACTGGTTATCAAAGCGTAGGATGGATGTTGGATATGCTCAATTTAAAAAAAACTTTTGGGAACATAGAGTACTTGATTATGAAGCGCTGAAGAATGAAGTTATTGCAAATGAATCTGCTAAGTTAGCAGAAACAGTTGAAGGGGAGAGATCTGTTCCTGTTTGGGATGAAGCGATTCATTTCCAGAAAGAAGCCTTCTTAGCAAAAGGAAAAGTTATTGCTGCTATAGAAGATGCTTTTCCTAACATTCCTGAAAAATTAAAAAAGAATTGGAAGGAACAACTTGAAAATATGCAACGTACGAGATTTTTTGTTGCAGAAAAGATACTAGCTTTAGAAGATGACAAAGCTTATTATCTTGCTCAATCTGAACTAGAAAAAGTCAGCTTGATGTGGTCTCCAAAAGCAGAAGATTGGGAGCGAGTTGCTCAGTTAATAACGGAGTCGGTAGTAACAGTCGAGAAACAGAGCGCTTATTTTAAGAATAATCAAGAATTTTCGCAAGATTTTAAATTATTTGTGAGGTCTGAGGAAAAAAATTTGCGCTTCGCTTTAGCCAAAGCTGTTACAGGTTCTAACGATGAGAAAGAAGAAGCTTGGAATGATGTAATTCGTTATTGCAATCAAGAAATTGATAAATCTAATGAAATACAAGAAAGAATAAGACCTCAAAAAGATATCATTTTAATAGGAAAATTTAACTTGATAAAGTCAGAAGTTCGTCAGGAAGAATTAAAAGGATATCGAGCTGCAAGTCTTGCAATGGTTGCTTGGGAAAAGGCTAATAAAGCCTTGCCTCAAGAAAAAAAAGAACATTGGCATTGGAATCGATCAATTGTTTTAGCTGAAGAAAGCGCAAAGGTATGGGAAAAAGCTATTACTCTTTGTGGAGTTCATTTAACACAAGTAATAGGGAATGAAAAAACTATTCTTATTAATAAGCTTCAATTTTTTAAAGATCAGTACGATCTTTGGGAAAGAAAAAAGGCTTCTTGGATGAAACATGATGATTCCGAAGCTATTCAGAAAGAGAATTAACCACAAAGGAACGACCAAAAAGTGAAGAGTAAATAGAGTCTTATATGTTGAGTGGAAATCTTAAGGCCCTGCTGGTAGGCTCCTCCGAGAATGGGTATCCAAAACTCGTCGGAGGAGGATGT
>Ga0155638_1098_pt2 | contig 11684 bp, 10 predicted proteins | sample RifCSPhighO2_12_FD_107295 | JGI IMG/M metagenome (GOLD analysis project Ga0155638, IMG submission 107295) | Verrucomicrobia bacterium RIFCSPHIGHO2_12_FULL_41_10
CCTCAGAATTTTGAACAAAGCATTTTGGAAGCCTCCTATTTCAAAAAAGATAATAAGCATTCAATTCCTAATCAGCATTCAGCTACTCTTTACTTCTTCTTTCGTGTTCTTTTGTGTTCTTTTGTGGTTAATCTCTTTTTCTTTTCTTCGTTCTTTTGTGGTTACTTTCTTGAAGCCTCGGTTACGTTAGTAACAATTCTTTAGCCTTTTGGTCGCGATCTTCCACGCTTCGAGAGATATAATTGTCGTGAATAGTAGCTCCATTAGCCCCTTTTTCTACCTGAAGCAATTCGGTATATGTTTGATTGTCCCATGATGAAACCAAGCGCCCCTTGGACACCTTTCCTGCTTGGATAGCTTGAATATGGTTTTGAAGAACTTTTAATCGTTCGAAAGTAGCGTTCTTTTCCGAATGGGCCAATCCTTGAGAACTTAATAAATCAAATAAATCTTTATGCGATAGATTTAAAATTTTCTCGGCTGTTGCCTGATCAATCAGTCTTGGAAGCTTAGTTAATGCAGGTCCTTCTCCTAATTTTTCTGCTACCGTCCTTGTTGATTTCTCTCCTTGTATAATGGGCTTGCTAGAAAAATTTTTGAACTGATTAGGAAAAGAGAGGTCGTTATCGATCAATTGGACAGCCCAATCACCTTCATTATTCTTCTGATAAATAAAGTTACCAGGATTGCGATCTATTTGTCCTGTTAGAAAGTCAAGAATTTGGGCATTAGCCATCGCTTTTTGTAAGCTGGGATTGGCAAAATTAATTTCCTTATTAACACTAATGACTTTTTTACTCTCTAAGATTTGCACTTCTCCTGTTTGAATTAATTTTCCTGCTGTTTGGCGATCCACTGGTTTATCATCCTGATAAAGGGGACTAGCAAAAGTCGATCTCGTAAGCCTGGTAGTACTAGAAGGTCTTATCTTCCATGTAAAACTCTCTGGCACCATCCCTTCATACCCCATCATTTCATCGATGACGGAATCTCTAATTTCAGGACGTAATTTTTGATCATCTATAGGAATATCTTCTTCTTGATACAATGTCTCTCCTTGAGCAAAAGCTTGAACAGAACCAATTTTCCCATTATGAAACGCCACATCTGTTTTTGGAACTAACCCTAATCCTAGAAGCTGATCGCAGGCCGCAGTAGCAACAGCACGACCTGCCAAGTTGGCTTCTATCGTTGATTGATGAGCAATTCCTAAAGATGCTGCCGTAGTAGACTCCATCTTTTGGTCATAACTTATTGACTTGAAAATCCCCTTGGTCCCATCTTGGTAGCTAATAAGGCTTACTGAAGACATCTTGCCGCCAGCAAAATTGTCTTCAGAACTTTTTTCATTTTCTGATGTATAAATAGTCACATCATTCTTCTTTTTCTCAAAATTAATTCCATGAATTAATAATTTGGTAGCCTCTAGACGCTGACTCATCTCATTTTTTGTTGTAGTGTTTTGTGATATTTTTTCTAATTGTGCTAAATATCCTTCCGCTTTTTGTCCAAGCTCACCCAAGCGTTGCCTTGTTTCAAGGCGTGTAAGGTTTCCTTCCTCTCGCTGATAGCTCTTAAGTCCCCCCAATAAAGTCTTGTAAGTTTGATCACGAGGCCAATAACGAGAAATTCCACCCACTGCCTTAAACTCTTCGGGAGAAAAAAGGCTTCCTTGTTGAATAAGAGTCTCTCGTGACTTAGCAGGAACTAATACATTCCCGCTTGGTTTAATTTGAGCTTTAGAAAAAGAAAACCTACTGCTAATCCCTTTAAAAAATGCTGAGAATTTTTGATAGCCTTCGGCATACCGTTGCGATTGCACACTCCTCCCAAAAAATAAAGCTTTGGGATAACTCCCTGTAGATAGAGGTTCATATCCTCCCTCCTTCGGAGGAAGGCCCTGAACTAAATGATCGGGCTGCGCAGTAGTAGTTTGAATGCTTTGCATATCTTTTACTGCTTCGCAGTAAGTTTAAGTGGAAAGTTTAAGTTTAAGTGGATTCTTGGTCACTTCGTGACAAGGGAAGAACGAATTTTTTAACTCTCGAAGTCGCTTCAGGATAGGATTTCAACATGGTTGAAAAAAATTATCACCTGGGTTAGCCGAATACTTACCCTCCGGCAATTGATTGAAAAAAACTGTAAGGCAGCTAACATACCCGCCACTCGTTACCCTTTACTCGTTACTTTATCTTATATTTTTTATTCTTTGCGTTCTTTGCGTTCTTTGCGGTTAATTAAAATTTTTTGTATTTTACGATCGCTCGTCTTCTTTAATTCTTAACACGTTAAAGAATTTTTATAAAAATTCTTTTTTCTTTTTTCGTGTTCTTTGTGATGCCGCGTAGCGGCTTTGTGATCTTTGTGGTGAATTTCTTCCTGCTTCGACTACGTTGGTAGTTACGTTAATTTCTTAATTTCTTTCAGCCTCGGTTACGTTACTCGTAATCCGTCGACTCCAATAAAGTGAGGCATCACCAAATCCTTGGAGGAGTTGTTGAAATCGTTGAAGATCCATCATCCCAAGATTCTCTCGATAACAGAGAAAAAGTGTGTGTGTGGTAGGATCAACACCTAAGGTACCTCCTCCGGTTCCATTCCAGAAAAGATTAGCTTCAAGAAATTCTGGATAAAGTGTCACTATCTGATCGATTGGAATAGTTCCTAAAACGCTAGAAAGCACCATAAGGTCATCCTCTTCATTATACTCTAAATCGATCGTTAAGGCATCATCAATGAGCAGTGAAGCAAATCCATGGTCATCAGGAGCTAGATCATGAATTCCAACAGCATCGCCACATTCTTTAAGAAGGAGTGTAAATTGAGAGAGAGGCATAGAAAAGTTATTCGGCCAATAGGCCGAATAGAGGCTATAGGCTGTAGGCTGTAGGCTGTAGGCTGTAGGTTGATTGATACGCTGATTAAGATTTGATAGATCACTCTGATTATTAGTTCATTCTTTGGCACATTTTACCGATGGGTTAACCAAATATGTACGAGTAAAGAGTAAAGGATAAATAGTTATTATTACTTCGCTGTCCAGTCATTTCATTCAGATCCTTCCTCCAAAGGAGGGGGATCTGAACGCCTACTTTTCCACCAAGGAGGTGGTGTTGCTTCTGGCGTTGGCTTCGGAATAGACCTCGACGTTGATTTTGATGTCGACGAAGTAACAGTAACACACGTTGCTGTTTTTTTCACATGTTGTGGAAGAACAGGAGTACACGTTGTCACCACAGGTGGTTTACAAGTATAATTTTTTTTAACGCATTTTTCTGAAGTTTTTCTTGAGGAACTTCCAGCAGTATTGGCTGAGGTTTTTCTTGAAGTGGTTGTTGTCTTAGAAGTAGAAGTGGTGGTGCTCCCTCCTCTAGGATCTGGTTTGAGCGTTGATATAACCTCTCCTATCTTTTCTTTTTCTAAAGCGGTCTCAACGGTTGGAGAGGGTTTAAAATACTCGCTGTAGTCACCAAGGTTTTTAGCATTAATCTCCACAATACGCGGAGTGATGAGAAAAACTCGCTCTACCATCTCTTTAGCACTGGATTTAACTCCAAAAAGAAAGCTAACTACTGGAAGTTTGTAGAGCCACGGATAACCACTAGCTTCTTTATCATTCACTTTCTTGTAAAGCCCGCCGATGAGAAGACTTTGATCTTCTTTGATAAGTGATTGTGTTGTTAAACTCGACTGCTCCACAGTTGGCAAGGAACCAACATTAGCTGGAGTTGCTTTACCGTCTTGAATCTGAACTTGGAGATAAATTCTGGTTTCTCCATGATGCATGGTGACATGAGGAATAACTTGAAGGCTAAGACCTGTACTAACATTGTAGAGATTACTAACGTACTGCCCCACTGAATTCACATAAAAAGTCTCTTGGTTATTAATCATTGCTCCAAAGTTATCGAGCGTAAGAATAGTCGGACGAGAAAGTACTTTGGCTTTATTTTCAGCGCTTAAGGCATTGATCGCTGCGGTCACCGCAACAGTCCCAAAGACACCAGTAGCACCAACATTCGTAGGAGGGGCATTAGGTGCTGATTGAGCACTTCCTCCAAGAGAGAGTGTATTAGTACCAACGTTTAAGGTTGTTCCCGAACTGATGCCAAAAGAATTGAGTCCTAAAGTTTTTGATGTTCCCAATTTGAGATCAACAATTGCTGCAGAAATTTCAATAACACGAACAGGAACATCGAGCTTGCGAATGGCTGCCTCATAAAGCGGCATGTTAGCTCGGATATCGCGGATGATCACAGCATTACGCCGCACATCCGCAGTGATCATAGTATAGGTCCAGTCGGAACCAGGACCTCCGCTTGAATTCTTTGGAAGCATCGGACTTTCAGAAGAAGGGGGCATTCCGTCAGGAGTAACCCCGGCACTGCCAATACTACTATTAGCTCCTGAAGAAGAATTAGCCATGGCTGGTGCATTACCAGGATAGCCTGGCGGAACTTGCTGTGCCGTTGGAGGAAGAACACCCGTACTTTGATTAGGCACCGACATCTGATTGGGTATCCCATATTTATTGATAGCCCCATTGACATTTCCTCCAGGACCACAACCTCGATAGCCAGCTCCTCCGCACCCCCAAATGAGTTGTCGCAAGGTCGTCGCCACACCACGAACTGTTCCTCCTAAGCCTCCACCAATATCAACATCATAAGCCCAAGCATTATTAAGAGGGAAAACTTCAATCACTGTTTCTCCATTGTCATGAAATTGCGTCTCTGCATCCATTGAGTTAAGAAGCTGCTGAGTAAGCTCAATATATTTAGGAATACCCGAGAGCGTAACCATGCCAGAATCTTTGATCTTTTCTACATGGCCATCCGAAGAAATAAACCCGCTGGAACTAAGCATCGCAATAACGGCATCAGCCTTAACATACCGAAGAGGTTTCACCATCAGATTTACCTCTTTATTGCTGGCAATGTAGAGAAGTCCATTGACATAAAACCAGCTTAGTCCATACGCCTTTGACATCTCGGCAAGAAAGGCTGCTGGAGATTTATTCTCAAAAACTCCGCTAATCTCTCCCTGAACAAGAGGACTCACATGAACACGAACACCTTGTTGATCACCAAAATCCGTCAGTAAATCAGCAATAGGACGATTTTGTGCAACAATAGTAAATGTGGGCATACGCCACGGAATGCGACTAGCCTCCATCTCCGAACGTGTCTCATTAATAATATCGTACGCGGAAACGGATGATGGTAATGGATGACCATCATCGCCAGATACCTCCGCCAGTACAGCAGGGATCAGAAGCAAAAAAGTTAAAAATAGACGCCAGGGAAAAATCATTGAGATGGAAACCAAGTGAAGAGTAGTGTAGGGCTCCAACTTGCCTCTCGTCAAGTAGGCGTTCAGATATGAGGTGGTGAAATAGCCACAAAAGAACACAAAGAAACACAAAGGACAAGAATACAAAAAAAGAAATTTTATTTAACCGCAAAGAACGCAGAGAACGCAAAGAATGAAAATTTTTGTAAGAGGGACCTCTCTTGGAATTCATTTTTTAAGAATCTTTCATTTTCGTAATCTATTCTCTGCGTTCTCTGCGTTCTTTGCGGTTAAATATTTCTGTGTTCTTTTGTGTTCTTTTGTGGTTAATTTCTTCTTTCTTTTCTGATTATTTTTTGTGGTTACTAATTCATTTTCTCAAAAACAATATGCTACAGTTTTGGAACGTATCGCTAAAGCAGCACAGCGTTCGGGCCGCAAACCTTCTGAAGTAGAACTTGTCGCTGTTTCCAAAACTCATCCTGCAGAAACCCTTCGCCAAGCAATGGAAGAAGGTGTTCATCTTTTTGGAGAAAGTCGCGTTCAAGAAGCTGCTATTAAAATCCCTCTCCTTTCGAAACGCGTTCGCTGGCATTATATTGGTCATTTACAGACGAATAAAATTCGTAAAGCTCTCCCTCTCTTCGAACTATTCCACAGTATTGACAGTCTAAATCTTGCTCGCGACATGGATCGAATGGCCTCAGAAACAGGTCTCTTCCCTCGAGTTCTATTAGAAGTCAATGTCTCAGGAGAAGGAAGTAAGTATGGTTTCTCTCCAACAACCCTCAAGGAGTTTCTTTCGGAGCTTTTAACATTACCTCGCCTTCAAGTGGAAGGATTCATGACCATGGCTCCAGCAACTAAGGATCCTGAAACGACACGTCCCTTTTTCGCACACCTTCGCGAATTACGCGATGAACTAGCTCTCGAAGCAGGAATTCCCTTCCCTACGCTCTCCATGGGTATGAGTAACGATTATGAAATTGCTATTGAAGAGGGAGCAACACTGGTAAGAATCGGCTCCGCACTGTTTAACCATTAAGAAAAGAAATTCACCACAAGGAACACATAGATACACAAAAGAACACAAAAAAGAAAAATAATTTTTATAAAAATTATTTAACAGTGTTAAGAACTAAAGGAAGGCCAGCAATTCTAAAATATAAAGAATTAATTTACCTCGATAAAAGTTTTTTACATCAATAATTTAAGATTGGTTTTGCATTCATTATTCCCCACTTTAAAATTTTTTATAAAAAATTTTATCTATGTGTTCTTTTGACTCGCTCGCTCCCGCTCGGCTCACCCTTGAAAGGGCTACTCGAGCAAAGCTCTCGTAGTCTATCCCACGCCCGCCCGGGCAGTGGTATTGTGTATCTTTGGGCTCTTTGTGGTGAATTTCTTCCTTCTTTTCTTCACGTTTTTGTGGCTATTTTTTTAGTTTGAGCTCAACCGTTTTCCAAAGCCGCTCCAGCAACAAACTTCCTTCCCTTAAAAACCAATTCACCCACTCGACAAATTGTTCTAAATTAATAAAGAGCCTCTCTCCAAAATCCTTCATGCTTTCATGAGGTGCTGTAGCGAGTAAAAGTACCGTAAGAATGAGAAGATTGATAACATAAATCACCATCATTGAAAAAAAGGTACCCCCATAATGAAGGTCCGGTTGACCTTGAGCAATGAGAATACAGGTGAAGGTTAGATGAAATGCTAAGGTAAAACCAAGGAGCAAGCACATCACCCATTGGAAAGCGGAGACCTCCGTGAAAAGTTTCGCAACACCATAGATGGAAAGAATCAGGGCGCTGTAGATAGGAAAAAAATAAGGTGCCAAAGCAATCCAGGTATTAACGCGATCCGTTAAGATATGCCCTCCCTTAAGGCTCACATAAAAACGTTCTGCTACCTTTCCCCCGAAAAGTTTTACCCAAATAGCATGGGTAATTTCATGTCCATAGACATAAGAAAGAAGAAGGGCTGAACGAGGCAATACAAAAAAAGCGAGCCCCCAAAGCACAATCCCTCCAAGAAAAAAAAGAAACGCTTTCGTTCCTAGTAACCCATGCTGGAGAGCTGATACAAGCGTCTCTCCAAAACTCTTTGTTAGCACCCATGCTACGGGAAGAAGAAAGAGACCAACAATGAACTTCACCCAAGTTTTAGGAACCATATCAATGGAAGATAGAAGATAGAAGATAGAAGATAGGAATCGAGACCTTCAGCAAAAATTAAAAAACGGAAGATAAGAGAAAGAAGATAGGAGCTGACGCCTTTGACAAAAACTAGAAGATAAAGAACCTACTAACTCCTATCTTCCGTCTTCTAATCTGGCCTGTGATAGCAGACGCAATCCCTATCTTCCATCTTCTATCTCCTATCTTCTATCTTCCACTTTAGGCCCTTCCCATATAATCTCCCGTCCGCGTATCAACTTTAACAAGCTCTCCCTCTTTAATGAAAAGAGGAACATTGATCACCTTTCCTGTCTCCAGCGTGGCAGGCTTCATCACATTACTTGAAGAATCTCCTTTGATCCCTTCAGGTGATTCTGCGACTTTGAGGTTGGCTGAAGCAGGAAGTTCTACAGAAACAGCGCGTCCTTCGACATAGAGAATCTCTACAGGCATATTCTCTGTGAGGTAATCTTTGGCGTCACCTATAAAATTACCCTGCAACGTGAGTGTCTCAAAAGTCACAGGATCCATGAAGTGATATCCTTCTTGATCGCCGTAACTAAATTCCAAACTACTACGACTGACATCAACCAGATCTACTTTCTCAGTCGAAGAAAAACGAATATCAGCTGATTTTCCTGTACCGATATAACGAATAATACATTGCACAAAAGCCCTTAAATTTCCAGGTGTGCGATGCGTTACTTCCAGAACAATAGCTGCATTGCTATTATATTTGATTGCCATTCCTTTGCGAAGATCATTTGCGAGTGCCATAAATAATAAGAGTTGAAGAGTTAAAGAACGCTAAGTTCAAACTGAATTGAAGTTATAGGAAGAAGAAAGAAAATAGCCACAAAAGAACACAAAAAAACACAAAAAAGTTTGTATTATCGATAATATTCTTACAGAAGAGCATTGAGATCTAATGATAAAACATCATGTCAAGAAACGGTGACTCTGTTTTAACTTAGTTCATAACAACTCGAAGCAACTTAGAATCACTTATTAACTACTTACCATCAGTTCTCTTTTTTGTGTTTTTCTGTGTTCTTTTGTGGCTATTCATCATAGTCGCGAAGCGACTATAAAAGTTTTAACCTCGAAAGATCTTGCGAATCAATAATCCCGAGGGGTCTCCCCTCCGCATCGGTCACAACAAGATCATCGATACGATGCTGTTCTAACACGACTAGCACCTCTGTGGCAAGTTTGTCCGCATCAATAGTCACAGGAGAAACGGTCATGAGTTCTCCCACGGGTTGCTGACCAATATCAGGATTCACAAGAAAATGACGGGCGAAATCGCTATGGGTAAAGATCCCCGCAAGGATTCCGTCACTCTCCACCACCAAGGCAGCACCAGCCCGTTTTGCGGTGAGTTCTTGGAGCACATCAATAACAAGAGTATCCTTAGGAACAACAGCTACTTGATCAGTCATGCGCATAATATCACGCACACGCAAAAGAAGCGATCGACCAAGCTGTCCACCAGGATGAAAACGCGCGAAGTTCTCACGCGTAAATCCACGAGATTCTAAGAGCACCATGGCTAAAGCATCTCCCAGAGCAAGCATCACCGTGGTACTTGAAGTAGGCGCTAAATTATGTGGGCAGGCCTCCTGAGAAACACTCACATCCAGCACAAGATCACTCGAACGCGCTAAGGTAGAATTAAGATTTCCTGTCAGAGCAATACGACGTGCATCAAAGCGAGCCAACGCAGGAAGCACATTTAAGAGCTCATCCGTCTCACCACTATAACTCAATAATAAAATAATATCCCCATCAGCAATCACTCCAAGATCACCATGAAGAGCATTCAGAGAATTAAGCACCACGGCAGGTGCTCCGGTACTTGTTAACGTCGCAGCAATTTTCTCACCAATATGCCCCGACTTACCAACCCCTAAGACAATAATTTTGCCACGAGCATCAATCGTCTTATGAAGCATCTCCACAGCACGTTGAAAACGCTCATCCAAACGCTCCGAGAGCTTTTGAATCTCTTCACTTTCAATGGCAAGAACACGACGCGCGCGTTCAAGATAATTTAGGTCTTCAGAACCTGTTTTCAAAGTCGCTGAGGCTGATGAGGGGCAAGGAGCCTCGGAGCGCAGAGCTCTGAATGTATAGGGCATACCTGAGGACTCGAGCACCGGAGTGACGAAGCCCTTCGCAGCTTCAGTAGACTGTGAAGGCGGGTTCTCAGATCTCTCCTCCACAGGAGGAGAAATCTGAAGAAAATGATCGGACTGCGAAGTAGAGCCTGTCGACATAGATAGAGCTTTTCCGGAAGTGACCCTGTTTGAATCAACGTTATCGAATAATAAAACGGCTTAGATGTGGGGTCAGGGTTCACAATCTTGACCAAAAAATGGCCGCATCATTTTAAAACTAGAGAAGTTTAAACTTTCAGGTTGCCTCAAAATAAAAGTTTCCATTGGTTAAGATTTGAGACCCTAACCCCCATCCGATTTACAATAACTGGATTTAAAATTTACTGCAACCTTTCGCTTTTTGATATACCTTTGTCGGATGAATTTTAGGAGTTTTTTACGCAGGAGTTTTTGAGGCTAGCCAGACGTCAGAGCGTGCTGCTACTGAGGTAACAGTAGCGATGATAACGCCGCTAGCGCCAAAAAGAACCAGTAAAATTTCCTAAAATTCATTCGATAAAGGTATTCGTATTCCAATCAATTTTATAGGCAATTTTCCAAGTCTTAAAAAGCAGCTTTCTCCAACAAGGGTTATCTTTTTCTAAAAGAAGAGATCCTATTTCAGGAAAATGTTCTAGTAATTGAACTTTATTAAAAATAGCAAAACCAAGTTTTTCGGCATGATCGGAACCACCTTGCAAGGCAAGATAATGAACAATAGAGCCCAAATCTTCAATGGCAGATTTTGTCCAGGTTATTTTGAAGTCCACAACTCAAGTTGTTTCCTAGCATCTTCATTCGATACAAGACGCCCTGCCTTGATATCTTCTTCTGCAACATAAAGTGCTGCTAGAAAGGCAGCTTCTTCCTCTGCATCCGTTGTATTAAAAATAAGAGATGACCGATTTTCTCGCGGCTCTTTCTGAAAAATAGTTTCTTGTAGTAGCATCATCCTAAAAACGTGAATAGAAATGGATAAAATGGCGTAAGATATTGGATTTAAAAATGTTTTTTAAAAGGTCGCGGCATACCTTTAGGTACGTAAGACATTTGAAAAAGCATTTTGAAACCAAGAGATTATGTCAGTTTGCCATTCTCTATTCACGTTTTTAGGATCATTAAGAGATAGCAGATAGTGCATCTTATGTCAAAATTGAACGACCTATCACAATTAAGCTCGTTGTATCAACGTCATTTTTATTTCGTAGAAATAAAATGACGTTGGTAGTTCATAACTGCGGCCTTTAAGGCTGCTTCGCAGCCTCTTGTGCAGCCTTAAAGGTCGCCACAGCCCGTGCAAATTCCACAACCTCTCGCGTTATGGTCTCGGACCACTCCAAATATTCTTGATAATCAGTCTCAGAGCAATCAAGATTTTCTTTATTATCAGTATTAATAATATTCCTCTCTCTTAGCTGCTTTGCTCTATCAGCAGGCATCTTGGCAAAAATTTCGGCTGTTTCGAGAGCCTCTTCTGCTTCATCAGCCGTCATAGCGATCATAGAAGATTTTCCGGTAGCTTTTAGCGTCACCTCATTAGGATGCGCTATAAATTCTTTCATCGCTGGTGATACCGGTGAACCAAATTTTTTGTGCATCATTATGAGCTGCTTGACTCTCTTGTCTTGTGCACAAGAATTTTCTTTTTGCCCACTAAAATATCCATCATATTCACAAATCTTTTCTGTCAATGCCTTAATTTCCAAAAACTTCTCTTCTTCTATCCGACGATTCTGTTCCAGTAGAACTTCTTCATGACTTCTGCCATCTGCTATCTTCCCTCTTCCATCTCCTGTTAGGACTGTTTCTTGCTCTCTCTTGAATGCTATCACAGCATGCGCAAAATCAGCGGTTTCACGCGCTGCTTGAATGGACCAAACAATATTATTTATTTTATCAACTGTATAATCTGTAGGATATTCGTCTAATACTTTAAGAACCACTTTATTATTTGCTTCTATGATTCCAAAAATTTTTTCTGTATTGCCCACTTCAGCAGCTGATGCTGAAAAAAGATTTAAAACTGCAGAAACATAAGCAGAATTATAAGCATAAG
>Ga0155638_1161_pt1 | contig 11684 bp, 11 predicted proteins | sample RifCSPhighO2_12_FD_107295 | JGI IMG/M metagenome (GOLD analysis project Ga0155638, IMG submission 107295) | Verrucomicrobia bacterium RIFCSPHIGHO2_12_FULL_41_10
ATTTCCATTCAATGTAACATTTGGTTGTATAAATGCAGGAAGTGGCTGTTGCGGCGAAACGCCAGATCCCATGTTAATGGTATCACCAGATTGAGCGTTCCAAATACAGTAAACTAAAGAGCCGTTAAGTCCAGTTCCTGAGTAACCAGCATCTCCATTCGATGTCCATGTATTTTGAGCACTTAAATCCTGATGAAGGAAAATGAGACTCAGTGTCGAAACACTTAAGATAAAGTAAGGTTTTCGGAAAAGGGGTCTTTCAAACATGCATGTACCATTTAGTAAAAGTTTTCTTTTTCCAGATATAAGCACGCACTGAAAAATTTAAAACAAAAATCTGAATTCGTATAGATGAACGATCCCTTATAACTATGCGGACCTGCTATCAAAAAATTTCTTGACTCTTAATGTTTTCTTTTTATAAAACATAGGATTTCTTTACTTTGCAACAGGGAGATAGAGATGTCAGGAATTACAAAATACGCTAATAATCAGATGGATACAGAGGATGGAGAACGTTATAAATATCCTCTGTCATCGACGGCGAAGGGAAACATCCTTGCAGAGCAACAGACCCAACAAATTCAACAACTCAGAGAGCGGCAATTTTCTGCTTTACTTAAACTACCCACCTTTACTTCTGAACCTCCTTCATCTTGCGAAGTGGAAGAAGAAGATCATGACACTAGCTCAATAACCTGTTGCGTGGCAACACCTCCCACTTATTATGTGGTGAGGCCTTTTAGTCCTAGTACTGTGCCTTGGGTTTCAGACAAACGAAGTTCTTTTGATAGTTGTTCTTCAACAGCAAGGACTTCTCTTGCTACGAACAACTCTTTTTCAGATTCAGATCAAGAAGGTCCACCATTAAAAACTAAAAAAGAAGAACCTTTATTCATCAGACGAAGAGTAGCGCCCACTGACTGCGGATTCCGCCCCGTTACTGCCGCCCCCGGACGGGTGCGATACCGAAAGGGATGTGAAGTTCTCGAACCGTGCGATGTCTTTCCGGAAAGCTAGATTCACGGTTCCGACAGCGCCGTGGCGATTTTTTGCAACGATGAGTTCTGCTAATCCAGGTTTATCGTACGGATCATAGTACTCACGCCGAAGCAAAAACATCACCACGTCGCTATCTTGTTCTAATGAGCCCGATTCGCGAAGATCGCTCATCATGGGGCGATGGCCTTGCCTCTCTTCCACTTTGCGAGAAAGCTGTGCAAGACACAGAATCGGGACATTGAGCTCTCGTGCAAGCGTCTTCAATGTACGGGAAATCTCTGAGATCTCCATCTGCCTATTTTCTGAAGAGCGGTTGCTTCCCGATCCAGCAATCAATTGCAAATAGTCAATGACAATAAGGCCGATCTGATAAGCCTCTTTCAGCCTACGCGCACGGGCGCGAAGATCGGTGATCTTTAAGCCCGGCTGATCATCGATGATCATCGTCTGTTTTTGCAGCCGATTCACAACAGAAACAATGCGCTGGTACTCAGCTCCACTCAAAGAACCCGTCTGAATTTTTTCCGATTCGATCTCCGCTTGAGAGCAAATAATCCTATGGAGAAGCTGCCCTGCGCTCATCTCCAAAGAAAAGATGGCTACAGGTACCTGACTGCGAAAGCAGATATTTTCTGCAATGCTTGTTGCAAGTGCTGTTTTTCCCATTGCAGGTCTTGCTGCAAGAATCATCAAATTCGAAGGGTTAAAGCCATTCAAAAGTCGATCGAGATCGATGAAATGCGTTGGGACTCCTGTAATGGGCGGCGCTGTAGGGTCTCTTTCTAAAAATTTTTGCTGTCTCTCTTGCAGCTCTTTTAAAAAAGGGAGCTTCGACTCCGCTTTTACCCCCGTGAGAAGGTCTTTAATCGAAACGCCAGGGCTATGTTGGTTTTCTTGTGAGATTTGAAAAAACTGAGCCTGCGCTTCATCAAGCGCTGTGAGTACATCAGAGGGGTCTTCTAGCGCTCTTTTTTCAACTTTTTGCGCTGCTTGAATCATTCGGCGCAAGATCGATTTTGACTGCACAAGCTCGACATACTCTTCAATATACGCCGAAGTCCCCGCATATTGAGCAAGAGAGGTCAGATAACTCACTCCGCCAGCTGCATCAAGCTTATTTTGCCGTTTTAATTCTTCGCTAATAAGATGAATATCTGCAGGTTTATCAGTGCAATAAGCAGTCTTTAAAATTTGGAAAATGAGCTGATGCTCATTATAATAAAAATCGATCTCAGAAAGACTATCACAGGCAATATTCAAAGCGTTGATGCTTGTTAGCATACAACCCAAGACCATCATCTCTGACTCTTTGGAGTTTGGGGGAATACGGAGCTTTTTTTCTCCTTCAGCCATTAAAAACCTTTATATTAAAAATGACTGAAGTGCTGACTTTTTGACCAGCACGAAAAAAAAAACGGAAAGAGAGGGATTTGAACCCTCGGTACCCATTTTAGTGAGTACGCGTCCTTAGCAGGGACGTGCCTTCAGCCACTCAGCCATCTTTCCTTAAGCAGTCGACCCATTTTACGCCAAAACCCTCTTTTTTCTGAAGGGAAGGGTTTTTGCATCGCAAAAAAAACCATTTCTTCTTCGCTAAGTCTCTGGATATTTCTCTTTTGATAAGAAGGAAGAGGGAGGGAACCATCTAGCGCAAAAGGAGTTGTAACCGTCTGAAATTCATAGCCATGCACAAAATCAACCCCTTTAAATGGGGAGCTAAATTCTTCTTGAACAAGTTCTTCCCAGTTCCGGTCTTTTTTATGTCCCCAGCTTTTCACTTTGCGCAGCATCTCCTCTTCTGTCCGCACCCAACTGAAATGGTGAAACATCGGCGCGCCATCTAGCCCTACGACTCCCCTTTTCTTTTTCTTACGGGAAAGATCATAAAGAGCGTCGCGCTCATGAGAATGGAGAATTAGATCTGCTGTTACTTGATCTTTCGAAACAAAAAGAACTGAATCTTCAAAAGATTTTGCTCTATAGATTGGCTCTCTAAAGTACCAATAGTTGGCAAGCTTCAGCACCTTCTCTTCAGTAAACTCACCCCTTTTCATCCAGGCGGAGAACCTTTTTCCATCAGCAACTTCATCAGCATCGAGAAAAAGGACCCATTTCACACGGCTACTTAGCTTGGAAAATCCGATCCATCTAGAAAGGCAATGCCAAAAGTTTTCTAGATTCACTTCATGAAATATCCAATTTGGAATGGCTGCAGGAAGAAAAGGATATTCTACAAATTGGACCTGGGGAAAAGCGGTGTAAATTTTTTCTAAAAGCTCTCTATTTTCTAAAGTCCCATCAAAAAAATGGGAAGCTGCCACAGCAACTACTTCATCAGAAAATAAAAGCGCCTGCTCAAGGCAGTCTCGAAGAAAACGGAACTCATTCGTACAAAAATTGACTACCGTCCCAACCATAAAGAAAAAGGGTACCCCCTTCTCTCAATTATCGTCAAAAACAGACCTGACGATTATGATGGTTTCTGATTTTTAGCAAATGTAAAACCACTTTACATTTGCCTGTGAACATATTGGTGTCATGAGAAAAACCCGCAATCTACTCTGTTTTGGATGGAAGATTCAACTTTTGGCTAGTTTAATGGATATGGTTCATCGGACTTCCCATCTTTTGATTTCAGCTCGGCCAAAAAAAGATACAATGGAAAGAATTCTCCTTTGCAACTGGGCAAGTTTAGGCGATGTCCTACTTGCAACATCTGTAATTCCCCTATTAAAAGCCCATTTTCCCAGTGCAAAAATCGGTTTTCTTGTTTCCAAAAACTCACGTAAAGTACTTGAAACGTGCGCAGGGATCGATTGGATTCATGAAGTAGAAAGCCTTCCCATGGTACTTTGTAAACCTGGACTTACCCTTGCTAGCAAGCTTTGGACTTGGATCCGTTATACCCTTAAAGAAAACCGCGCAATTGCAAAAGAAATCGCTAAAAAAAATTATTCTTGTGCAATTGACCTCTATCCATTTTTTCCAAATTCCATATCAATCTTGTGGCATGCAAAAATTCCTTTGCGCATTGGATTTGATACTGGAGGAAATAGCCATCTTTTAAATGTCATTGCACCGTGGGATGAAGAGCGCTACCTCACCATCCAATATGACAATCTACTCAAAAAACTTGGTATTGAAGGGCATGTTCAACCGCAAGTTGCAATTCCTAAGATACCACTTCCCTATAAAGCGCCTTATCTCATCTTTCACCCTTGTTCTTCTGGGGAATATAAAGAATTCCCTCCCCACTTTTGGAAAGAGCTTTATGAAAAGTGCAAAAAAGCTGGGATCGCGGTTTACTTTACAGGACATGGAGCAAGAGAAGAGGCGTTTATTGAACAGGCTGGCGTTGCAAAAGAAGATCGTCTCTGTGGACAGCTCTCTTGGAATTTATTCGTTGCAACTTTGCAAGCAAGCTGCGGAGTTGTCTCTGTCGATTCGGTACCAGTTCATCTCGCAGCAGCTCTTGATGTCCCATTTGCCGTCCTTTACCGGAAATACACAAAACTTTGGTATCCTGAGACGTCAAAAGGAACTTTTTTTGGAAAAGATGAGGCCATTTCAATCGATTCGGTCTACTCTCAGATAGAAAAATGGATAGAAAAAAAATCTTAATCGTCAAAATTGGCGCAATTGGCGATGTCGTTATGGCGATGCCGCTTCTTACCTATTTTCACAATGAACGCCTCACCTGGGTTATTGGAAAACAAGCAGCCCCCCTTTTGCAAGGCAAAGTAGAAACACTCATTGTCGTTGATGAAGAGCGCCTTTTTAAAGGCACCCTGGCACAACGTTTTATAGAGCTTTCTCAAGTCGTCTTACAGCTTGCAGGTCGTAAATTTACTCTCATTCTCACTATCCATACAGACTGGCGATATCAACTTATTTCTTGTTTTACCTTCGCAAAGAAACGAAAATCTTTTTGCCCTCTTCCAGGACAATACCACAGCTCTGAAATCTTGCGCCTTGCATCGGGAAAAGACCATTTGCAGGTGGAACTCCCGCAAATAGAGCTTACCTTTTCTAAATATCAAGATCCTAAGGCAATTGTCCTTGCACCGGGGGGCGCAAAAAATCCCCTTGCCGATGACGCCTTGCGAAGATGGCCAATTCAACACTACGTAACTTTAGCCAAAGAATTAGAAAAAAGGGGAATTCCAATCATTTTAACAGGGAGTAATTCCGATGCATGGGTTACGCCTCACTTTGATGGGGTCACTTGCAAGAATTTGATTGGAAAGCTCTCTCTTTTAGAATTGATCAGCCTTTTGCAAGGGATAAAACTCCTAGTTACGCATGATAGTGGCCCACTTCACCTTGCAAAACTTGCGAAATGTCCTACGATTGCCCTTTTTGGCCCAACGAACCCTTTGGAAAAGATCGGCAAAAAAGATACCATTGATCTCCTTTGGGGAGGAGAGTCCCTTCCTTGTAGACCCTGTTATAATGGAAAAACTTACGCTCCTTGCACAAGAAATATATGCCTAGAGAACATTCTCCCAGATCATGTGTTGCAAAAGATTTTAACAAAATGAAAACAGCCCTTGTTTACGACTGGTTTGCAGAACTTCCTGGAGGGGGGGAAAAAGCCTTTGAGGCCATTTATTCCCTTTTTCCCTCACCGATTTACACTCTTCTCTATAGCCAAAATAGCATCCAAGGCACAACCTATGAACATGAGACGTTTCACTCCTCTTTCATCCAAAAATTTCCCCAATCTTTAAAGCGTTACCGCTCCTATCTCCCCTTTTATCCCCTTGCAATTGAACAATTCGACCTCTCCTCTTACGATCTTATCCTCTCTTGCTCTCACTGCGTAGCAAAAGGAGTTTTGACCCACGCTGAACAAACCCACCTCTGCTATTGCTATACCCCCATGCGTTACGCATGGGACCTTTATCATCAGTACCTCCAAGAAGCAAAATTTTTAAAAGGGATCAAAGGAAGACTTGCGCAATTTTTTCTCCATTACCTCAGGATGTGGGATTTACAGTCTAGCCCAAGAGTAGATGCTTTCGGAGCTGTCTCTCACTATGTCGCTAAAAGAATCCAAAAAACATATGGAAGAACATCAACTGTTATCTACCCACCAGTAGACACAGACTTTTACAAAATGGGTTCAAAAAAAGAGGAATTTTACCTTACTGCATCTCGAATGGTGCCTTATAAGAAAATGGATCTCATCGTTGAAGCTTTTTCTCAAATGCCAGACAAACGGCTTGTTGTCATTGGCGATGGTCCCGAAATGGAAAAAATAAAGGCAAAAGCAACAAAAAATATAGAACTCATCGGCTATCAATCAAATGAAGTCTTAAAAGAAACTATGCAAAAAGCTAAAGCATTTCTCTTTGCTGCTATTGAAGATTTTGGCATTGTACCCGTAGAAGCGCAAGGGTGTGGAACTCCAGTGATTGCCTATGGAAAAGGAGCTCTTTTAGAAACGGTCATCCCTGAAAAAACAGGCCTTTTCTTTGATGAGCAGACAGCACTCTCTTTAATCTGCGCAGTCAAGCGTTTTGAAGCCATACAAGATCATTTTGATGCAGCCACAATTAGAGCCCATGCAGAGACTTTTTCTCGCATCCGATTTCAAGAGCAGTTTTGCAATTGGGTGAAAGAATGCACATCCTAATTTTAGCAGGAGGAGGAGGCACTCGCCTTTGGCCTCTTTCTAGACAAGATTTTCCAAAGCAATTTTTACGCTTTGGGGATCAAAATAGCCTCTTGCAAAAGACGGTCCTTAGGTTTCTTCACTCCAAACTTGCAAAAACAATCTCCATTGCCACAAATAGCCAATACGCCCCTTTAGTTGAAGAACAACTAGAGGCTATCGGTGCAGCAGGAAAAATCGAAATCATCATTGAACCAGCAAAAAAAAACACAGCTCCAGCTATCGCATTCAGCGTCAAAATATTAGAAGAAAAAGGGAAGATTTGTAAAAGTGACACACTCCTTATTCTCCCCTCCGATCACTTAATTGAGCCCCAATCGGTTTTTGTTGAATATCTAGAAGAAGTGAACCCTTTAGTACAAAAAAACCACCTTCTCCTTTTTGGAATTTGCCCAACAAAACCTGAGACCGGTTACGGTTATATACAGATTGACAAGCGATTTGATCATTTCACCTATCAAGTGAAACGCTTTGTCGAAAAGCCCGATTTACAAACAGCAAAAAGCTATCTTTTCTCAGGAAATTACTACTGGAATTCAGGAATTTTTGCCTGTACTGTTTCCCATTTTTGGGAGATTCTTCAAGAATTTGCTCCCCAAATTGCAAATCTTTCCTTTTCTGAAATGCCAGACATCTCATTTGACTACGCTGTATTAGAAAAATGCCGAGATGCCCTTGTCTGTCCACTTCCTGTCACCTGGTCAGATGTTGGCTGCTGGGATAGCGTCTACGATGTGATGCAAAAGGATGAAAACCAAAATGTAAAGTTCGGCAACGTCATCTCCCTAGACACGAAAAATAGCTTAATCATCAGCGACAAACGGCTCATCTCCACAATTGGTGTAGAAGACCTCTTAATCGTTGAAACAGACGACGCCATTTTCATTGGCCGCAAAGGCGAATCACAAAAAGTAAAAGACCTCGTTACCTCTTTACGAGAGCTCCTGGCGAATAAGTCCCCGTCTTGACTTATAAAAGATCAAAAGAGAGACGGGAAGGATGGCTAGAAGATTGGCAGCTAAAACCATCAAGACATAGCGAAGAGAGGACCCCACTTCAATGTTGTCGGGAGGAATAAAACTCACAATAATTGTAATCAAACATCCAAAACATCCTAAAAAACTTAATAGATAAACGCCAACCATCCCTCCAGGAACTCGGAAATTCTTTCCTTCTGCATCTTTTGCTCTCCGCAGCTTGAAAAAAGAGAGAAACATCAGCACATACATGATCATGTATAAACCGGTGCTTAGAGCTGTCAAAAACCAATAGAATCCATTGATGCTTGGCACAAGGAGGAAAACAATGCAAAGCAAACTAACGACAACTCCCTGTGCAAGGAGAATAGAGACCGGAGCTCCATTTTTATTTCTTTTGGTGAAAAATGGGGGGAGATAGCCAAACTCAGCTGCATGTAAGAGCCCTTTTGCAGGAGAAATCAGCCAGTTGATGATACTTCCCATCAGTCCAAGGACAATGCAAATACTTAAAACCGGCGTTAAAAATCCCATGTGAAATTCTTCAAAGAAATAGGAGAGAACCTGCATCACTCCAGCAATGAGATTGATCTTTTCTGCCGGGAGAACAAAGGCAATTGCTAAAGAGCCAAAAAGCATTGTTATGAGAATGAAAAGGGAGGAGAGCAACACCGCCTGAGGATATTTTTTTTGCGGCTCATTGATATCGTTTACGTGAACAGCTGTCAGCTCCATGCCAAGAAAAGAGGCCATAATGGCAATGAGAGAAATCCAGTTCGTTGAGTCTGCTAAAGAGGGGATCAATTGGTTTGCACTTAAAGAAATATGGAGAGGTTTTCCCGAAAAAAACCAAATCGCCCCAAGTCCAATTAAAAAAGTCATCGGGATCACCGTTCCAATCATGCCGCAAAAACTATTGATCTTTGCAGAAAAATGGAGCCCCTTAAAATTAACCAATGTCATAAACCAGAAGACCCCTAAGATCAACGTGATCAAATATGTTTTATTTTGAGCAAGTGCGGGATCGATGAGATAACTTGCCGTTGCGGCAATAAAAGAAAGAATAGTCGGATACCAGACCATCGTATTGATCCACTGCATCCAAATAGCAAGTAGCGCCGCTTTCTCACCTAATGCGCGATAGACCCAATAATAGACACCCCCTTTATCGGGATAAGACGCCGTTAACTCTGCAGAGACAAGCGCTGTAGGAACCAGGAAAACAATGCTTGAGACGATAAAAAAAAAGACTAAAGCGCTTCCAAAAAGAGCAGCAGAAGGGAGATTGCGAATACTATCGATCGATGCAACGATCAACATAATCAGGGAGAAAAGGGATATTTTTTTTGTTTGCATGGGGGAACCGCTTTAATTGAAGAAGTAATTTACTCGAATTTTTTATTAAAGGTCCATCTATTTATTGAAAAAAAATCTCATATACAGATATTTTTTTTGTCCTTTCAACCGAGGCACTGTATGACAACCGAAATTAACGACCTGACTTCTCTAGGAGCAATGCTAAATGGCGGAATTGCAAGTTTCTGCAACATTTCCATTACGCAACCCTTTTTTACTTACAAAACCTATCGGCAATCCCCTGGAGGACACCCGCCCGAAATGAGCGTGAAATCTCTTTATCGAGGGTACCCGATCAATCTGGTTTGCGACATGACTTGCCAAATCACCAACTTCTATGCAAACCACTTCTTCTCTCAAACCATTTTAAATGGACGATCTGGGTCAGATACAGAGAAGTGCCTAGGTGGCGCTTTTTCAGGATTTGTCGCAGCTTTCCCTTTAACCCCTTGCGAAAGAGTGATGATCTTGAAACAAAAAAGCTTTAAAGATCCTGCAAGCCAAAAGGTTCTCAATTCTTTTGGGATTGCAATGCATCTGTGGAAAAAAGAAGGGGTGAAATGGGCATTTAAAGGTCTCACTCCAACAATTGCGCGAGAGATGGGGACTTCGACATGTTTCTTTGGGCTTTCAAGAATTATAAGAAAAGAACTCGATCGTGCAGTTGATCTCCCAAAAAATGAGATCACTGAAATTGCGAAAGAGTGTCTTAGCTACACAATTTCTGGTTTTGTCTCTGGATCCATGACAAATAGTTTTGATCTGGTCAAAACACGAATGCAAGGGAGCATAGGCGCTGATCGCTCAGTTACGCAAGTAGTCCGAAATATTGTAAAAATAGAAGGGCTAAGATCGCTATTTTGTTCTGGTATCGGAGCAAGAGCCATGACTCTTGGCTCTACGAACGCACTTCTTGGACCTATCGCTCTCTTACTCAGAGCCAATTTTCCAAACCACCCACTCTTGCGCGCATCCCATGACGAATAATATAAACCCTAGAGCTACATCGATCTATCACGCGCTTGGGATGGGAATGACTCTTGGCTGCATTGAAGCAACAGTGAACCACCCTTTATGGGCCTTTGGCGTAAGAGTTTCTACGCACCTTCCTTGGACACTAAACCCAAAAATTCTCTATTCAGGATTTGGTGTCCATTGCGCAGGATCTTTACCTGTAGACACCATCCAAACAACAATTGGACGCCTTTTCTTTGAGCGGGTGATCTCAAAAGATCGATCCGAGACAGAAAGGCGTCTCCTTGCAGGGTTTACAGGTGGAGCTCTCTCCAATTTTGTTATGTGTCCCATGGAAATGGTGATGACAAGACAGCAAAAATATCCACACGAAACTGCATCGCAAGCAACAAAAGCCATTTATAGCGCATACAAAACAAAAGGGTTTTTCATAGGATTTTCCCCTCTTCTTGTAAGAGAGGGACTCTTTTTTGCAGGTGTCTTTGGGGGCGTTCCATTGCTTGCAAAAAAGTGTAAAGAAAAAGGGATATCGGAATTTTTAACCGTTGTGATTTCTGGAATTGGCATAGGGTCTACAACAGCCTTTCTTTCGCAACCCCTTGCTGTGACAGGATCTGTGATGCAAGTATTCGAGAAAAACATTTCAAGCTTTGCAACAGCAAAAGAGATCTATGCATCCAATGGTGTTACAGCGCTTTATGCGGGACTCCCCTTTAGATTAGCCAGAGTCTCTTCTTCTGTTTTGATCCTTGGCAATTTGACAAGGTTTTTTGAAACTTACTTTAATCTACCACTGGACTAAAAAATATTTATGACAATACATGCATTGAAAACTATTTCACATTTAAGCCAACCACTAAGAAATTTCTCTACATGGAAACAAATGTGCTTTGGCCCGATCTCTGCTTTTTCTGTAGAGGATTTTGGTATTTCCACAAAAACATTTGTAGAAGAAAATCGCGCAATTTTTTCTCATCTCCCACCTGATCTCTACGATGTTCGCAGAAGTCGAGTTGAGTTTCTGATCAAAAAATTTCCTTATCTCAATCCTTCTGACTCCGCTTGGAAGGATTACTTTCTCGGAAAAACCGTTGAATATGAACTTCCTGGATACAAAGACCTTCATTTTGAATCCGATAAACGAATGGTCTGGGATTTAGCTCCCTTTCGAAAAAGAGCAGTATCTAAATTTAATCTCACCTTTTCTAAAGGAAAATGGGAGATAAAGCGAATGAACATGGATCTTTTTTCCCAAGAGCAAGTGACAGAAAGCGATTTTCGCAAACTCCCCCGCTCTTTTATGCAATTGCCTGAAAGTCATGGAAAAACGAAAACGCTTCAAAAAAGTCTCTTAGGAATTGTATCCCTTATAAAAGAGATGCGTCCTGGTTTTGTAGGTTCTTTACATGTTGTTGTCCACCATGTTCAGGTGCAATCTACAAACATGCAAATTAGAGGAAACTCACCAGAAGGGATCCATCAAGATGGATTTCCTTACCTTGTGACAGCACTTGTGGTCGAACGAGAAAATGTATGGCGGGGTGGCGAAAGCATCATTTATGATGCTGATAAAATCACACCAATTTTCAAAACAACATTGAGAGAAGGACAAGGAATTTTACAGCCCGATTTGGGAACAAAGCTTTGGCATGAAGTAACACCTATTTTTCCATCGTTGCAAGGAAAGCGAGCCTTAC
>Ga0155638_1141_pt1 | contig 11543 bp, 8 predicted proteins | sample RifCSPhighO2_12_FD_107295 | JGI IMG/M metagenome (GOLD analysis project Ga0155638, IMG submission 107295) | Verrucomicrobia bacterium RIFCSPHIGHO2_12_FULL_41_10
AAATTATAACCAGAGTAACCGCTCAAATTTTAATCAGTATATCGATCAACCTACAGCCTCTATTCGGTCTGTTGGACGAATAGTTACAAATATCTTACGCTATTTTCTCCTCGGAGTTTTCACTCCATGCTGGCTTCTGGCTCAGTCAGAATCTATTTCCATACCATTACCTCACCTCTGTGGTGGTGGATCTAACCAACCCATAAAACCAGTACCAGGGAGAGTCGTAACAGGAGAAGGTAGAAGTGCTGGAGTTGCTATAGAAGCCATTGCTATTGGTGTGGAGGCTGAAGAAACGATGTCAAGAGGAAGAGAGCTGAACAACAACAGTGGAATAGCTATAACCGACGTAGTAACCTTTGCAAGAGGAGGGAGAACAGAAAATAGATTTACTGCTCCATCAGCTCCTCGTGGTGAAATTATGTCCAGATGTGATGAGTCAAAAGAAGGCGAAGAACAAGATAATCTGATGATCAATAATGAAGTCGCTGCAGCAAAGAATATTGAAGAGCAGGCTTGGTCTACTTATGTTGAAGCTAAAAAGAATCTTCAACAGTGTGGAGATGAAATGACCATTCTATTAAAGAAAGATACAAGAATAAATGCTGCTGCAGAGACAAAACTTGCGAAAGCAGAACGAGCAGAAGCAAAGGCTCAAGTTACTCATAATAAAACTGTTAATGAACTTGAACTTTGTAATAAAGTAATAAAAGATGCAATTTTTAGAGCAGCAGATAGAACTTGGATGGAAGCTGGTACTACTCCAAGGAAGACTAGTACATCTACCATTCAAACACGTCAAGCTATTAGAGTAAAACTTGCACTTCAGAAGGCTTATGACGTCGAAAAGACTGCTAGAGATGCCTATGTTCAAGCAGCTAAGGCAACTTATGAGGAAAGAAAAACTAAGTACGTTGAAGAGTTTGATTCTTTTTGGACTAATCGATTAATAAGAAATGCTCAGACAGCAGAGAATGCGAGAACTGAGTTAACGAGAGGGGCTAGCAATATGGCTACTTACCTTGCTGTTGATAGAGCTGAATTTATTGCCGCCACCGATATAATAGTGCAGCTTCAAGCAACCAATGCTTTGGCAGCTCAAGAAGCTATAATAGCTGAGACTAAGAGAGCTTTGGAGGCTCAACTAAATCTTCAAAGTAAAATGACGGATGAGATAAAAAAAGCTACTGAGGTTGTAATCAATGAACGCAGAGGAGAAAACACAGAAAATGAAAATGCTAGAACAGTCGATCACGGAGGAAATAATGCAAATAATTTATGTGGATGTATACGTGGATCAATAATAGAGATATGTGTTACCTATATATCAAGATTGAGAGATAATTAGAGCCTGTCCAGAAGTGAACCATTGATATGTTTTGATTTTGATAGGGCGTACTTCATGTCGCCATTCTCCAATTTTATGAGCCCAAGAAAAAAGGAATGGCAAGTAAGGTAAGCAATTTTTTTATTCGATATTGATGAACAATATGTTTTTCCTCAAAATTAAATCCTCCTCCCTTAAGGCAAGAAAAAAGAGTTTCTATTTCCCATCGTAATCCATACGTTTTTTATCTTAAACTTCAGCCTATTATTACCTCTATGAATATCACAAAACTTATTCCTTCCTTCCTCCTTGCAGTTTCAACAACCTTTAGCCTCCTTCTTGCGCAAAATGAAAATAAGCAGGGTGTAGGGTATAGAGAGGAGTGTAAGGATCTTTTCAGCTCAATATCGCTATTAAAAAGCAGCCCCATCCCTATCTCCAATCTTCCATCTTCAATCTCCTATTTGGACGTTATGCCCAAATCGATGATGGATCCTGCGGAACTGAAAAATATTGAAGAAAGGGTCGAAAATTTGAAAGGAATATTTGGATTGTCAGGAGAATCAAGCATCTCTTCCAGAGTAGCCGTCAATACAGCTATAGCTTCTCACTCTTCTATTGAGAGCAGTGCAGCAATGGCTAACAGAAAAAGAGCTTATGAAGAAAATTCTGCTAACATGAGTAATGACGAAGATAACTATTTTGCTACTGAAGCTCAAGCCCAAACCAGTGCGCAAGGACAACAGATGATTATCGCAAAAAAGAGTGAAGGTGAAGCCGCCTTTGCTCGAGCACGATTAGCAAAAAGTGAAAGCGGATGGAACGAAGCTAAAGAAGTTGCCATTGCAGTTTCCAATTATTGGCAGGAAGTAGTCGAGGCAATCCAAACAGGAAACAGCCCTCTATCCTTAAGCGAAGAGGAAGCTACCATACAAAAAGATTATTGGATGGAAAAAGCAGATGTAGCAGAAGTTCAAGCACTAGGAGTAACTCCTTGTGGTGATAATTACTCGGCAAAATGTGCTAGGGCCAATGCCATGATGGGAATGATAGAAGATAAGGTTTGGCCAACAGTCTCGCAAGCAATGAAAGCATTCATCGAGCATCCAAGCGAAGCTCGGATGCTCGCGGTACGTGAGGCCGCCTCCACTTTCGCCTCCGCCTCCGCCTCCGCCTCCGCCTACACCTCTACTTCCTCTTCCGTCTCCGCCTTTGCCTCCGCTTCCACCTCTGCCTCTGCTTCTGCCTTTGCCTCCACCTTTGCCTATGCCTCCGCCTTTGCCTCCGCCCTCGCTTCTGCTTCCGCTTATGATTATACCTATAATTACGACTACGCCTCCGCCTACGAGGCTCTCCAGGCTGCCTGTATGGCTGAGGAAGTGGCCGATGATACTAAGGTTTTTGTAGAGATGTCATTAAAAAAATTTAAAATATCTGATAATCAACAATTTGCAATGAATTTTTCGATAAATGCTACACGCGAAACAGCAGATTTTGCACGTGCTGTGGCAAAATACAAAGAAGCAGTCTACAGGGAACAGATTACAGAGAACACCGTGGAAGATAAGAGTCAAGATCATGCAACAGTTGTGGCTGCAAAAGAAGCAGTTGCTACTGCTAAGATCTTAAAAAGCGAAGATGCTTGGAAAACAGCAGGAGCAGCAGTCAGAGAAGCCGTTAGACTATGCCAAAATGTTCAAGGGATGAGTTCTAGAGAAGCCATAGAAGCCACACAACAAAAAAATTATTGGACAGAACAAGCTAATATTGCTGACGTCAAAGCCTTAGCAACTAGCCCGTGTGCTGGTGATTGGAAATCACAATTAAATAGAGCCAATGCCATCATTAAAATGGCATGCGAAAAATTTGGATCACCGGTATCGCAAGCGATGAAGGCATTTATTGCAAATCCCAGTGAGACAACATTAAGGGCAACCGGTAAACCGGCAATTATAGCCATGAGTGCTACCGAGGCAGAAGAAGCACTAGAAGGAGCCGAACTTTTTGCTAAAGCATCTACTGATGCAGCAGCCTTGGCAAAGAAGAATAATAGGGATGATTCTTTCCAAGAAAGTATCAATTTATCCGTCTTCGTGATGAGTGAGGTTGCAGAATTTTCTCGAGCTGTTGCAGCCTTTAAGAGGGGGCAAGAGGCTGCGAAGCAGCCTCAGTTTAAGTAAAAAGTTTAAGTTTAAAGTTTAAAGTTTAAGTTTAAGTTGACTTTTGGTCACTTCGTGACAAGAAAGGGTCAAGAAAATCTCAAGCTGAATTAAAAATAATTATTTTATTAGCATGTCTATCAACCTATTGTAAAAAATTATTAGATGTTTCGTCCCTGCTCCCAACATCCGATTTAAATTAATTTTACGAGCTGGAACTACTACGAACTGCGAACTACGAACTACGAACTGATCTCCAACTTAATAATATATTATTAAGTTGGTGATCCCTTAAGTTGACTTTTGCTTACTTTGCTCTTAACTTCTATTTTCTATCCCTTATCTTCCAGATTATTCGGCCTGTTGGCCGAATAGTTACAATTAAACGAACTAAAACTACTATGAACTATCAATTACGAATGGTAACTACTTTATTAGTTACTTTGGCTTCTCTTTTCCTTCTCACAGGCTGTTTTGAGTTTGGTCAAGTCGGAAGAGCTCCTTATGATCATCCCGCCTATAAACCGAATGATCCTTCCAAGGTTGTTGTTAAAGTATCGTTGAGTCAACAAATGATCTATGTGATGGAAGGAAAGCGTCCTTTGCTTGTAACCGCTTGTTGTGTAGGTATTCCTAGTAAGCCAACGCCTAAGGGATCGTTTCAGGTGACGCGCAAGGAACGAAATAAACGTTCAGGAAGTTATGGATTTGCAGTCCTTAGAGATGCTATTATTCCAGTTAAAGCAGGATGTGGTAAAGGGCGTTATGTTGGTTATCCTATGCCTTACTGGGTAGAGTTTGCTCCTGGTTATGGATTTCACCTTGGTTGGGTCTGGCCAGTACCGAAAAGCCATGGTTGTATTCGTATTCATGCCAACGATGCAGGAAAGTTTTATGAACTCGTGAAAGTGGGGACTCCTGTTAAAATTTATGAAACGCAGCCGGAAGATGCTACCTTAGGTGCTAAGTTTAAACGGCCTCAAGATTACAACGACCCTGATGCTCCTGCGCCTTTGCTGATTTCCTCTCAATATTTTGAGCAGATCAAGAAGGCAATTTTTCAGTAATTTATGTCTTCTCAGAGAATCAATCTTCGTACACCCGAGGTGATGTTAGAGGTGCAATCCAAAGTGGAGCAACATTACCAGAGTTCGTTAGTGGAGAAGATCAGGGCTCAAGGTGGAGTCTTTGCCGAGGGAAAGACAATTTTTCATTTAGCAAAGCAGTTTGGTTTTTGTTATGGAGTTGAGAGAGCCATTGATCTTGCTTATGCGGCGAGAAAAGTTTTTCCAGATCAGCGACTTTTTCTAGTTGGGGAGATTATTCACAATCCAGAAGTCAATGCTCAGATGGAGGCGTTAGGGATTAAGAATCTTTTTGGTAAGGATGGTTATTCTGAGGTAGACTTACTGCAACCAGAAGATGTGGTTATTCTTCCAGCTTTTGGGGCGGAAATTTCCATGATTGAGAAGATCAAAGCAAAAGGATGCCGAATTGTTGATACTACCTGTGGCGATGTCATGAGTGTCTGGAAACGTGTAAGACAAAATGCTACAGAAGAGGTGACGTCGATTATTCATGGGAAAGCCTCTCATGAAGAGACGCGTGCTACAGCTTCTCGAGCACTTGGTACAGGGAAGGGACATTATCTTATTGTTCTTAATTTAGAAGAGACTGATGTGGTCTGTCGTTATCTCAATAAGGGAGGAGATCGCGAGGCTTTTCTTAAAAAATTTGAAGGAGCAATATCAGAAGGATTTGATCCTGATCTTCATTTACAACGCTTGGGGGTTGCCAATCAGACAACGATGTTGCGTGCAGAGACCGAAGAAGTGCAGCGGCGTCTTCGTGAAGCAATCCAAGAACGAGATGGTAGTACGGCTAACTTCCGTTTTTTTGATACTATTTGTGGAGCAACTCAAGAACGTCAAGATGCGCTTGTTGACCTCATGGAGCGTTCTCTCGATTTTCTGCTCGTTGTGGGCGGGTACAATAGTTCCAATACAACTCATCTTGCAGAGATGGGAGAAAAGAGACTTCCAACCTACTTCATTCGAAATCAAGAGTGTCTTGAAAGTCTTTCTCAAATACGTCATTTTGATCTTCACGCACGTAAAGAAATCACTTCTCAGAAGACCTGGATGATGAAACCTCTTGGAGAATCTCTCGCTATTGGTATTACTGCCGGTGCTTCTTGTCCTAATAACCTGATTGAAGAGGTGATGATGCGGGTTTTAGAGCTTCGCCAGGAAGAAATGATTCACAAAGATGGAAAATCGGTGAGCTCAAACTGAATTGAAGGAAAAAAATAGCCACAAAAGAGCACAAAGAAACACAAGGAACCAGAACACAAAAAAAGAATTTTTATAAAAATTCTTTAATAAATTTAAGAACTCAAGATAAAGAATGTTCGCTATCATAAAAAATAAGGGAGATAGGAATTGATATACTGCTTTAACATAGAGCACCAATAGCGACGAAACAACTTATGCTAACGAATCAATCAAGTTCATCGCCAAGTTTCTTTTTTTTGTGTTTCTTTGTGTTCTTTTGTGGCTATTCCTTCTTTCAGTCTTTCAGTTTAGTTTAAACTCACGGAAATCGTATGTACGTTCGTGGTAAAGATTTTCTTGCGGAATATTTGAGTAACTAGACTTTGGCCATTTTTTTAATAGATATGAGCTGTTTTGCGAGAGCAGAAGTATTTAAAAAAAAGAATTTTTGAAAGTCATCACTTTTTACAGACTTTAAAAAATAACACTTCTCTTCGTCATTCCAGCGGACGCTGGAATCTAGGAGAACGTCAATTCTGATTTGGGTAGTAGCGTCCAAAATACTTTATGAAACCAGGAATAAAGATCGACAGTCGTCTGGATTCCAGCGTCCGCTGGAATGACGGTTAAGATGTGTCTGTTATAATTTCTGAAATTACCTATTCTGTTTTTTTGATGACCTTAAAAACTGATGCCAATAATGTCACTCCTATAAAAATGGCCAAAGTCCAGAGTAAGGATTATAGTATATTAATGATTTTAACAGCAATCCTCACAGAAGAGGCCGATGGTGGCTTTGTAGCTTATAATCCAGAAACAGGGGCAGCTAGCCAAGGTGATCATCTTGGTGAAGCCATCGCAAATCTTAAGGAAGCAACGAGTCTCTACCTTGAGGTATTTCCATTAGAAGAAAAGGTAACGAAACAACCTTTTTTAACAACTTTCGAAGTTGCTTGTGCCTAAATTACCAACTGCCAACTGATCTCCGAATTAATAGTATATTATTAATTTGGTGATCCCTTACATAGTGATCAACTTTTTAACTCAATTTCCGCAGGCAACAAAATAAACTCGTTACCCTTTACTCGTTACCCTTTACTTGTCTGTTGCGAAGCCAGGAACCAAGTAAAAATAAAAATCCATTTTCAAAACCGGTTCACTTTCGGACTCTATATATGATCCTCACCGTTTCCCAAATGCAGCAGGTAGAAAAAGAAGCCTTAGTACACGGAGCTCAAGTAGAAGATCTCATGGAGGAGGCCGGTTCTGGTATTGCTCGTGTGATTGAACAGTTTTTTCCGAAGGCAGGAACGTGCGTGGTCTATTGTGGTAAAGGCCATAATGGTGGTGATGCCTTGGTTGCAGCACGTTTTTTAGCACTGCATCATTGGAAGGTTCTTATTCGTTTAGCATTTCCTAAAAAAGAAATGGCTCTTCTTGCACAAGCGCATCTTCAAGAGCTTATCGAAAATCATCATGCAACGTCTCTTGAAGGAGTTCCTGGCCAGAATGATTCTCCTTTGATTCTCATTGATGGGCTTTTAGGAATTGGTGCATGTGGAGAGCCTCAAGGTTCCTTGGCACTACTTATCCAGGAGATGAATGAAGTGCGTCATACTCATGGTGCCTTTACGGTGGCGGCGGATCTCCCTTCAGGATTAGATGCTACTACTGGAGAATCTGCCGTTTCTTGCGTTCAAGCGGATCTTACGGTAACAATTGCTTTTGCTAAAACAGGACTCTTAGCTGATCGTGCTACTAATTATGTAGGACGTTTGGCGTTGGTACCTCTTTCTGCACTTACTGCTCAAGCAGGAGATTCCGCTTCTTTAATAACGTCAAAAATAGTACGTGCTCTGTTACCACCCCGTTCTTTTGATGTTCATAAAGGAATTTTTGGTCATGTTGGGATTGTGGCAGGCTCTCGTGGTTATTTAGGAGCAGCTCGCATGGCTTCCACTGCTGCATTGCATGCAGGAGCAGGGTTAGTAACACTCTATGCTTTACCAGATCATTATGAGTTATTGGCTACTAGTTGTTCTCCAGAGGTGATGATTAAACCGATCGCTCGATGGAGTGATGTTCTTTCGGAGTCACTCGACGCACTTGCCATTGGCCCAGGGTTGGGGGAAAAGCATCACGTGGACATTTTAGAAATTGTGAAGGAAGCCACTATTCCCTGTGTTGTTGATGCTGATGCATTAAATGCCTTAGCTCCCAAAATCGAACTTCTCTTACAATGTCAAGGGCCTCGTCTTTTGACACCACATCCTGGTGAAATGGAACGCCTTTTCCCTGCAGAGGGACGTGATCGTTCTGTGTGGGCAACAGCTTTTGTCGAAAAATATCCTGTAATCTTACTCCTCAAAGGAGCTCGAACTATTATTGCGGAGAAGAAAATGCCGCTTGCTTATAACACTACAGGGAATCCTGGAATGGCCAGCGGAGGGATGGGGGATGTGCTTACTGGTGTTACAGCAGCTTTTCTTGCTGGAGGTCAGACACCACGAGATGCCGCTATGTTAGGAGCTTGGCTTTGTGGGCGTGCTGCTGAATGTGCTATCTATGAAGGAATGGCTTCTGAAGAATCGCTCGTAGCTAGTGATGTAATCGCGCATCTAGGGAGGGCAATGAAATATAAGGGATCACCAAATTAATAATATACTATTAATTTAGTGATCAGTTCGTAGTTCGTAGTTCGTAGTTCGTAGTTCGTAGTTCGTAGTTCGTAGTTCGTAGTTCGTAGTTCGTAGTTCGTAGTAGTTTCAGCTCGTTAAATTAATTTGTAACGTACTTTCAGTGTTATTCCTAAAATTTATTTTGAGTTCTGTTTTATCGATATCTATTTTTTGAAAATCCCGTTTAGTTATGCGTAAGTTATTTGTTTGGCCGTGCTAATTATTCGGCCAGCAGGCCGAATAATAGTTGTTAGTTCTTGGTTCCTGGTTGCTAGTTGACATTTTGGCTTTCGCTCAAAAGTTTTCACCTTGTCACGAAGTGACCAAAAATCAACTTAAACTTAAACTTATAACTTAAACTTATATTCGGCCTGTTGGCCGAATATTACTAAGGAAGCGAGGTTAAGGTAATCCTCTTGCCTTCAAGTGTCGCAGGGAAAGGTCCTTCCAGAAGATTCCAATGGGCATCGTAATAACGTGCTTCTGCTGGTCCTGTAAAAGATCTCATATGGCTTTTGGGTGTTCCTCTATGAGAAAGTCAAAAAATGACACTTTGTGTTCCTTGTGGTGAATTTCTTTTTCTATCATCTCTTCCATCGCTTTTATCCTTGTTAATTTCCTTCCCCAATTGGCGGGAGAAACCGTACTCGTCGATCGCTACGTGGGAGACGGATAGTAAAAATGAGCCCTTTTCCTTCGGCGTTCTCCAGCATGATCTCTCCTCCATGAGCTCTGACAATACGTTGTACAATGAGAAGTCCTAAACCGTTGCCGTCACTTTTTGTAGTGAAGTAGGGTTGGAAGATTTTATCAAATTGTTCTGTAGGAATACCTCCTCCTGTGTCGCCAATACTCATCCAGACATGCGTTTCATCACAGCCTGTTAAAAGTCGTAAAATGCCACCTCCTTTCATTGCCTGAAAACTATTGCGGATAATATTGTAGAGGGCTTGTTTGAACTGATTGCGGTCGAGGGAGAGAGAGGGGATGTGTTTGTTGAGGGCTAGATCGAGCTTAACCTTACGATTGTGAATTTCCTGTCCCAGAAAAGAGAGCGATTCCAGAATGATGGTATTGAGATTATCGAGTTTAAGATCGAGTGGAGCAGGACGTATGGCTTGTAAAAATTGGCTGATAATTTGATCTAATCGAGTTACTTCATTGGTGGCAATGGAAAGTGATTTTTCGAGTTCTTTGCTTTGTTCCGGTGGCAATTTTTCAATACGTCGTTGTAGTAACTGAAGATGGATCGTTAGAGAATTAAGAGGATTGCCAATTTCATGAGCAACTCCTGCTGCTAGTAAGGTGGCCACAGAAAAGCGTTCGCTTTCGATGGTTTCAGCTGTTTGACGACGATTGCTTGTAATATCACGTAAGATAATAGCGCGTCCGACTAAGGACTGAGTATTTGATTCTGGTTCATCGCTCATCAAAGGAGCGACATAGAAATTGAGAAAACGATGTTCAGGATAGAAGACTTCGAGATCACGGCTAAAGATATCGGTTGCATGAGAAACAAAGTCACAATGGAGTCCTGGGACAACCAAAGGAAGGGGACGTCCAATATTTTCTAGACCTTGGAGTCCAAAAAAATCACAAGCTACACGATTAAGATAAATGATGCGTTCTTGAGGATCAGTAACAATAACGCCTTCTCGGAGAGAATTGAAAATAGTCTCTAGAAATCCCTTTTCGCGGGCAAGGTCCTGCAGGTATTGACCGACTTCATGGGGTTGTACTAACCGAATTCGTTCAATGAGTTTATCAAGAAATCCTCGTTTCATAAGCAGCTTTGCTGCAGTTTAAGTTATAAGTTTAAGTTTAAGTAGCAAATTCAAGAAACTTCACAGTGTCACGAAGTGACCAAAAATCAACTTAAACTTAAACTTATAACTTAAACTTGGAAAATATTCGTTCTTTGTTATTTTACTGGCCGCTTTTTACTGGACTACTTTGTTAATAAATTTTCTAGCTCGCTAACACGGCGTTCAAAGAGGTCGAGGGTGATAGCAATGGGATGATCAGTTTTCATATCAACCCCGGCTGTTTGAAGGGTATCAATAGGGAAGCGGCTGCCACCACTGCGTAAAAATCCTAAGTAGTCTGTATTATCTCCGCTTGTAAGAACCTTTGTTGCTAGGGTGACCGCAGCAGCAATGCCTGTAGCATATTGATAGACATAAAAGGCATTGTAAAAATGAGGGATTCGAAGGCATTCTAGCTCCAAAGCATCATCAATAGTAACACCTGGGCCGAAGTAGGTATCGAGTAATTTTCTGTAGGATGTTCGGAAAAATTCGAGAGTAATAGCAACGCCGGCTTCTTCTGCTGCATGGGTCACCTTTTCAAACTCAGCAAACATTGTCTGACGAAAGAGTGTGCCTCGAAGATCATCGATTTGTCTGTTAATGATGTAGGCTCTCATCATCGGATCATCTGTTGTGGTCAGGAGATGTTCCGTGAGTAAAACTTCATTAAAAGTGGAGGCAACTTCTGCTAGAAAGATTGGATAATGGTAGTTCTGAAAACTCTGGGCTTGGCGAGCATACCAGGTATGCATGGAGTGGCCTGCTTCATGAGCTAACGTGTAGATATCGGAAAAGACATCTTCTTTATAGTTCATTAAAATATAGGGAGGAGCTTGATAGGTTCCATAGGAAAAGGCACCACTTCTTTTGCCTTTATTTTCATAACGATCACACCAACGCTCCCGACGAAGGCCTTGTGCTAAGGTCCTAACGTACTCTTCTCCTAACGGGTGTAAGGAAGAGAGGACTTTTTCGATGGCTTCATCAAAGGAGACATTACTCTGAACCGTTGCGACAAGAGGAGCATAGGTATCATAAACATGAAGGTCAGGAAGTTTAAAAACTCGCTGACGTAAGTCATAATAGCGGTGTAAGACGCCAAGATGTGAACGAACTGCCGTGATCAGATTATCATATACGGAAGTTGGAATATCGTCATCAAAGAGTGCAGATTCAAGAGCAGAAGGATAGTTGCGAGCACGAGCGTCGAAGACATCTCCTTTAATGGAACTAGCAAGAGCACTCGCTAAAGTATAGCGATGCTCTGAAAATTCTTGATAGAATTTATCAAAAGTTTC
>Ga0155638_1177_pt1 | contig 11524 bp, 8 predicted proteins | sample RifCSPhighO2_12_FD_107295 | JGI IMG/M metagenome (GOLD analysis project Ga0155638, IMG submission 107295) | Verrucomicrobia bacterium RIFCSPHIGHO2_12_FULL_41_10
ATATTCACTATCGTGAAAAATAAGGTGGATGAGAATTGAGATCCTTCTTCAATATAGAGCACCAATAGAGGCGAAATATACTTCGCGCGGTCATAAATTGATATTTTTTACACTACAATTTTTGACTCTAGCAAGGCGGAAGAGTGCAGCGCTATGCAAGCATAACGCAATCGATGACAACGCAGCTAGAGTTAAAAAGGGCTTGTAAAAATCTCAATTTATGACCGCGCGCAGTATAGCTTAGGCTAACTAATCAATCAAGTTTATCGCCAAGTTTCTTTTTTTGTGTTCTTTTGTGTTCTTTTGTGGCTATTTTTCTGCCAATTACAGTGACGTTGGTGTAAAGCGCTTTAGTTCAATTTGAGTTTACCAAATCATCATGTTCCACCCTTTGTCAAAAGATCATTTTCTCACGAAGGCATTAGGGGGAGTTCATGCTCCTTTACGGAATCCTATTTTTCGTAATCTCTGGATAGCCAATTTTCTGTCCAATCTTGGAATGATTATGCATGCCGTTGCGGCAGCATGGTTCATGACATCCTTAACAACATCGCCTTTACTCGTAGGTCTTGTACAAACAGCCGTTAATCTTCCGATTCTTTTACTAGGGATACCATGTGGGGCTCTTTCGGATCTTTTTGATCGTAGGAAGCTACTTATTATTGCCCAATGGTGGATGTTGAGTGCTGCCGTATTGATGGCTTTCTTTGCTGCTCTTGGAAGGCTTTCACCAGGAGGATTGTTAGCACTTCTTTTCCTTTTGGGAATAGGAACGGCATTGCACCTGCCTTCTTGGATGGCCTTACTTCAGGATCTCGTGATCGAGGAGCATGTGCCAGCGGCTGTCTCTCTCAATAGTATTGGTTTTAATTTAGCGCGAACCTTAGGACCAGCTTTGGGTGGTTTTTGTGTGAATTTATTTGGAGTTTCCTTGGTTTTTTTTGGTAATGCTCTTTCTTATCTTGCTGTATTATTCGGTCTTTGGCGTATACCTGCATCTCTTTTGCCACCTCCTCCTTCGGAAAAGGTAACCTTTAAAGCTCTTTTTCATTCTCTGCGGGAAGCATGGAGCTTTTTGGTTAAGTCCCGACAATTACCAGGAGTTCTTCTCCGTATGAGTCTTTTTATGGTGGCAGGTTCAGGATTTTGGGGAGTATTACCTCTCCTCGCACGTGATAGTCTTCACTTAAGTGCTAGTGGCTATGGGGGGCTTTTAAGTGCTTTTGGAATTGGGTCGGTTTTAGGTGCTCTTTTTTTACCAAAGTTACGCGATACTATTTCTATTGATGCCATTGTAGCCACAGGGATTCTTCTTTTTGTAGGGTGCCTCCTTCTCTTGGCTTATAGCCAGAAAGTAATGGTTGTTTCCTTTGCAATGGGAGTATGTGGCGTAGCCTGGATTTGGGTGATTGTAAATTATAACGTGGCCATTCAGCTATCTGCTCCCGCATGGATCAAAGGACGAATGATCTCGCTCTATGTGGTGATTTTTCAGGGAGGGATTGGTTTGGGTTCGGCTTGGACAGGATGGCTTGCTAATTATGTTGGCTGTCAAACAAGCCTTACGCTGGGAGCATTTCTTGTTCTTGCCGGGCTCCTGTTAATTCCCATTTTTCCGTTAAGAGAAAGAAATTAATGACAGAAAAATAGCCACAAAAAAACCTCCTAAAAGGTAACGAGTAACGAGTAACGCGTAGCGAGTCCCCAGAGGCGGAACTTTCGTAAGTATTCGGTTAACCCATCAGTAAAATGTGCCAAGGAATCAACTAATTATCAGAATGATTGCTTAAATATTAATCGACTATTAATCTACCTACAGCCTATAGCCTACAGCCTACAGCCTCTATTCGGCCTGTTGGCCGAATAGTTACGAACTTTCTACAGTTAGTTTTATAAATATGGGAAAATAGGCCCTGTCAAAATAATGGTTATGAAAAGATGGTTTTTATTGTGATCTTGGATACTCGCCACCCGTTACCCGTTACTCGGTACTTGTTTCTACGTTCTTTTGTGGCTATTCTCTTTTTATGATAATTTATTTTCTCAGACATGCCGAAGCAGAGGTGCGGGCCGCTTCTGACTTTGAACGAAAGCTCACGGCCAAGGGCAAGGACCAATCAAGGAGTGTTGGTAAATTTTGTTGTGAGCATGAATTGATTCCTGACCTCATTCTCACAAGCCCCGTGTGCCGAGCTCGTGAGACCGCAGTTTTGGTGAATCAAGAGTTTTCTGATCAACGAGAACTCATCGAGGTGCCTTGGGCTGCTTGTGGGATGTCACCAGAGAGTGCGTTTAAGGAATTAAGAACTTATGATGCTTTTAACTCACTGATGTTGGTAGGGCATGAACCTGATTTAAGTACATTGATTGCTACTACCCTTGGATTAGATAATTCTCAGGCTCTCTCGATTAGCAAGGCCTCACTGACGATAATTCAGTTTAAAAAAATAATGCCTGGGCATGGTATCCTGGAAGGTTTATTGCCGTGCAGTTTTACTCACTAGAAATAGTATTGTTCAATAATCCGATGAGAAGATTAGACTTCTTTCGAAACTCGCTTATGCTGGTGAAGTGCAAGGAGCCTCCGGCACGCAGAACTTGAGTGTACAGACGTACTCGATGGTTCGAGTACCGGAGCGACGCAGCAATTCATCAGCAGAAGTAAAGTTTCCAAAGAAGTCTAATGAAAGTTTTATTATTAACCAATGAATATCCCCCTTATATCTATGGAGGAGCAGGGATCCATGTCGACTATTTGAGTCGTGAGTTAGCAAAGCTCATGGAGGTAGAGGTTCGCTGTTTTGGCGATCAGAAAGAAGAGAGAGAGCATTTTTCGGTGCAAGGATTTGAGCTTGGTTTGCCTGCATTGACGTGTCCTAAAGCGTTGCAGAGTTCTTTGGGTGCAGCTCGGAGGTGCGTGGAATTTAATGCTGTTGGTCTTGATGCTGATCTTGTTCATTGCCATACTTGGTATACCCATTTGGGAGGAATTCTTGCTAAATTGAATTATGGAATTCCGTTAGTGGTTACGGTGCATTCTCTAGAGCCTCTTCGCCCCTGGAAAAGAGAGCAGCTTGGAGGAGGGTATGATTTTTCTCTCTGGATAGAAAAAACAGCTCTTGAAATGGCCGATAAAGTGATTGCTGTTTCGCATGAAACCAAACGTGATATCCTTTCACTTTTTAATATTCCAGAGGATAAAGTGGTCGTGATTCATAATGGAATCGATCTTCAAGAATACCAGCAGAAGAAGGATGATACACTCCTTGAGAAATTGGGCATTAATCCTAAGGAACCTTATATTCTTTTTGTGGGGCGCATTACTCGTCAAAAGGGAATCATACATCTGTTACGAGCGATCAAAGGACTTGATCATGGTTTTCAAGTTGTTTTCTGTGCTACGGCTCCTGATACTCCAGAGATTGGTCGTGAGATGGAAATAGCAGTAGCAGAGGTTCAAAAAATGCGTAAAGGAGTTTTTTGGATTCAATCTATGCTCTCGCGAAGTGATATTATTTCACTCTATTCAGGAGCAAGTGTTTTTGTTTGTCCCTCTATTTATGAACCCTTTGGTATTATTAATCTGGAAGCAATGGCTTGTTGTGTGCCGGTAGTAGCCACTGCGGTGGGCGGTATCAAGGAAGTTGTTTTGGATGGTGAGACAGGATTTCTTGTTCCCTTAGAGCAGATGAAGGAAAGTCCTTTTGATGCCGTAAACCCTGAAGTGTTTGCACATGATCTTGCCTTGCGGATTAATCAACTCATGGCTGATTCTGTACTCCGTGCTCGTATGGGAGCTGCAGGGCGCCGACGTGTAGAAAGTTATTTTGCTTGGAGTGCTATCGCTAAGAAAACAGAACAACTCTATAAACTTGTCCGAGAGTGAACGATTTTTAAGAGTTTATTTATTTTGTTTGCTACCTGGCTTAGTTACAGACATGTAACGAGTAACGAGTAAAGGGTAACGAGTTTATTTTCTTGCCTGCGGCAATTGATTTAAAGTTGCTCACTATAACCAATTAATTTTCGACAAAGTGATATTTTTTTTCAATTAAATTAACTTTTGTATCGAATTTGCTGTAGCCTTGAGCCTATAAGCTGTAAACTGATTTTATATGTTTATTGATCGCGTACGTATTCATGCAAAGGCCGGTAATGGGGGCAATGGTTGTGCCAGCTTTCGCCGAGAAAAATTTATTCCTAAAGGAGGTCCTGATGGTGGTGATGGAGGAGAAGGTGGAGATGTCATTCTCCAAGCTTCAACGCATCTTACCCAGTTGGCATCTTTATTTTTTGAACCGATCTTACGTGCTAAAAATGGGGCTCCAGGATCAAGTCGTCAAAAACATGGCAAGTCAGCAAGTGATTTAATTATTCCTGTTCCTCTTGGAACGTTAGTCTATCGTCTGCCCGCTCCTGGCATCGCTCTTCCTGTCAAGGATAGACCTGACGAATCAGCTTCTATTAGACCTTTTGAAAAACTCGCTTATGCTGATGAAGTGCAAGGAGTCGACGGCGCGGAGAAGTTGAGTGTACAGGAGCTACTCGATGCTTCGAGCACTGGCGCGACGAAGCAATTAGCAGCAGAAGTAGAGTTTGGAAAGAGGTCTATTGCGCCTGATATTGAGGGAGTGTTATCCGATGCTCTTCAAGATAGTGAGGAAGGAGAGAAGCCTCGAACACGTAAAAAGTTAGCACCACCTAATCCTGATGATTTAGTAGCTGATCTATCAGAGGTAGGGCAGGAGTTCGTTGTTTGCAAGGGAGGAAGAGGAGGGAGAGGTAATATTCATTTTAAAAGTTCTAGGAATCGTGCTCCTCGTCGCTTTACGGAGGGAACGGAGGGAGAGGAATCATGGTTTCTTTTAGAAATGCGCACCATTGCTTTTGCAGGGTTGGTCGGTTATCCGAATGCAGGAAAATCAACACTCTTGAGAGCGATCTCTGCAGCCCATCCTAAAGTAGCTCCTTATGCTTTTACGACGCGTCATCCTCAGGTGGGGGTCGTCGATTTAGGGGAATACACTCGTACGACGGTAGCTGATATTCCTGGACTTATTGAAGGAGCTAGTGAAAATCGTGGTTTAGGGCATGAGTTTTTGCGTCATATCATGCGTTGCCATTTTCTTCTTTTTGTTCTCGATATGGCTGGCTCTGAGGGAAGAGATCCCTTGAAAGATTTTCAGGATTTACAACACGAACTGGAACTCTACGATCCTGTCTTAGCCAATCATCCATGCTGTGTTGTTGCTAATAAAATGGACCTTCCAGAAGCGGAACTTCATTTAAAGAAATTTCGTAAAAAATATCCTAAAATGACAGTGATTCCAATGTGTGCTGAGTTAGGAGAGGGGATTTCTGCTTTAAAAAAACTCTTGGAAGAAAAAGAAGCTTTAAAAGAGAAAGAAGAAAGAGAAAAAATGGAGGCGAAGCAGGGAGAGGCTGTTTCACAGCCTGTTTAAGTTAAGAATACCGGTGGTCGGGAGACCGCGGGATAGACTACGAAGAGCTTTGCTCGAGTAGCCCAAAGGGCGAGCCGAGCGGGAGCGAGCGAGTCAATTTAAGTTTAAGTTGATTTTTGGTCACTTCGTGACAAGGTTAAAAGTGAAGCGGAAATTCTATTTGCTCCTAGTTTTTTGCTCTCGAAGGCGCTTCAGTAAAGCGTTCTAATACAGTCAGAAAAATTTTACCAACTGGGTTAACCGAATATTTACAAAGGGGGCAAAGGCATTGATCGCAAAATGCCATTCGTATGGACATGCTCCGTGACGATTGAACTGTTACGATGAATCATTTTTTTAACCTCCTTTTTTTAATTAGCGTTTTAGCTGCTGACACTCTAAGGGCAGAGGAAGCAAATATTTCTTTATCTCTTCCTTTTACAAAGTCTGCGAAGGCTTCAGTGCTTATTCAGACGCAAGAACAGGGAAAGGTATTTTCTCAAGTGCTCAACAACGCAAATCGAGAACCTGTTTCTATTGTTATTTCACTCTCAAGGCAGAGAGCCTTTGTTTATGTTGGCAATCGACTTGCTATTGATAGTCCCATTTGTTCAGGGAAACGAACGGGGATGACACCTAAGGGGCAGTTTACAATTTTAGAAAAAGATCTGAATCATCGCTCCACAATTTATGGCAATTTTGTCGATAATTTAGGACGTGTGGTAAAGGCTGGTGTGAGCACTAGAATTGACTCTGCTCCCAGTGGCACTCATTTTGTAGGAGCTCCTATGAAGCGTTTTCTTAGGATGACACTAAAAGGAATAGGCCTACATGCAGGCTATCTTCCAGGATATCCTGATTCTCATGGGTGTATTCGTTTGCCTGCGGATATGGCAACGATTATCTACAATATGGTTCCACTCGGTACGCCAGTGGTTGTGGAATAATAGGGAATAGAAAAATAGCCACAAAAGAGCACAAAGAAACACAAAAAAAGAAACTTGGCGATGAACTTGATTGATTAGTTAGCCGAAGCTGTTTCGCCGCTATTGATGTTCTAAGTTGAAGCAGGACCTCATTCCTATCGTCTTATTTTTTACGATAACGATCATTCTTTATCTTGAATTCTTAAATTTTTTGTTCTTCTTCTTTGTGTTTTTTGTGTTCTTTTGTGGCTATTCTCTTTTCATCTCCGTACCTGCCCATTGCCACGGATGAGGTATTTGTAACTGGTGAGTTCTTCAAGCCCGACAGGGCCTCTTGCGTGAAATTTATCGGTGCTGATACCAATTTCGGCACCAAAACCAAATTCACTTCCATCCGTAAAGCGAGTGGAGGCATTCCAATAAACCGTAGCGCTATCGATATCACGGAGAAATTTTTCAGCATTGTTGGCATCCTCTGTAATAATGAGGTCACTGTGGTGGGATCCATGGTTTTCAATGTGATCGATGGCTTCTTCAAGAGAATCGACAATTTTAATGGCTACGATAAGAGAGAGGAATTCAGTCTGAAAATCTTCTTTAGTAGCTTTTTTTATTTGAAGAGTAAAATTTTTCTGAAGCTCTTTTGGGAGCAATGCCAGTGTTTTTGGATCACAGCGTAGTTCGGCTCCTTGTTGGAGAAGTTTTTCTCCAGCAGTTTTTAAAAATTCAAGAGCAATTTTCTGATGAAGCAGGACTGTTTCTAAGGCATTGCAGGCACTAGGGCGTTGGCATTTAGCATTGAGAATAATCTGCTCGGCCATTGTAAGGTTGGCCTCTTTGTCAACATAGGCTGTGCAAATGCCTTCATAATGTTTCATGACAGGCATGCGCGCATGCTCCACGATTGTTTTAATGAGACCTTTGCCGCCGCGTGGTATCAGGCAATCGAGGTATTGATCCATTTCGCAGAGGATACGAATCGCTTCTCGGTCAGTAACAGGAATGAGTTGAATCGAGGTGGAAGGTAACTCTGAGGCTTCCAAGGCACGTTGAAGTGATAAGGCAAGTGCCTTATTAGAGTGACAGGCTTCCGATCCACCTCGTAGAATGCAAGCATTACCAGCCTTAAGGCAGAGAATAGCAGCATCCACAGTAACATTCGGACGCGATTCATAAATCATACCGATGACACCAAGAGGAACACTAACTTTTTGAAAAGATAGTTTATTAGAACGTTTCCACTCCCTCAAAATCCTTCCGACAGGATCAGGAAGTCTTGCCACATGACGAATGCCCTCTGCTACTTCATCAAGAGACTCAGGAGAGAGTTTTAAACGATCAACCATCGAAGAATTTAATCCTCCTTTCATAGCCGCAGTAACGTCTATCAAATTGGCATCTAAAATTTCTTTCTGATCAGTTTTAATCTGATCTGCCATGAGGAGAAGGGCTTTGTTTTTTTGATCAGTACTGCAAGAGGCTAGGGTACGGGCAGCTTGTCGAGCAGCCTTACCGATGGTATGAATTATAAATTGCAAATTGGTGTTCAGATCCACCTCCTTCGGAGGAAGGATCTGAATTAAATGATCGGACTTCGAAATAATCATGTTATATGTAGAGCTTGTCCAAAAATGATTTGTTTGGAAAGCTCTAAGGCTAAAGGTTACAGGCTACAGGCTACAGGTAAATTAGGTCTTCGACAAAAATTATAAACGATCAAAAAAACAATTTCATAACCAAGGTAGACACTTTGATAGTTGTTTAGGAGTTGAGAAGTTTAGGGGATAAATGCAGGAGTTACAGAAAAACTTTCCTTTAAACCATTAAACACTACCAACGTCTTCATAGACGTTGGTAGTTAGATAAATAATGAACATTATAAAAAAAGTATTTTTATTGATTATTTTTTTAGGAAGTACCTGTTTTGCTGATATTTTAAGTTCTAATACAGGGGAGCAAGCAATGATTAATTCTCTTCGTTCTGCAATTAATGCTAACGCTCATCTAAAATCACAAAAGATTGTTATTGGTGCAGGTCGTAGTGGATGTGAAGCATTTAAGAGAGTTGCCCAATCCAAAAATACAAATGTGTTGTTAACGTGGCAATGGCTTGAAGAGATAAAAGATCTTCCAAAAGAAACCATTGTCATCATGCCTGAATGTGCGGTTGATGGTCATGAAAACAAGAACATTCTCATCACTATTGACGGTGTTCTTCATACAAGAAATCTTAAAAACGTTCAGGATGAAAATTCAAAACTTATTGATAACCAAACTGAAATAATAGTGATGCTTGCTGGAGATACAGAGGATAAGGAGAGTCATTGGGTTCTTTATACTCCAGAAATGGTCTCCTCATTGATTCGTAACTTGCCTTCAAATAAAAAAATACTTTTTTTAAATGGCCCAAGAACAGGAAAATACAAAGGAATTCATGGTATGATGATAGTAGATAAAATGGCTCATCGTACAAAAATAGACGATCTTACGCAATTTGTTATGAACAATAGCTTTAATGAAGATTGGAAAATAGTGGATTTCAAAATTGGTAAAGAAAGTCTTTGGGGAGCAGCTCTTAAATTCTGTTTAGAAAATCCTAGAACTATTATGATTCTCCCTGGAGAGTCAACCTCGATGATTTCAGAAGCACTAGGATTAGGAATAAGGCCTTCTATTTATAAACATCCAGCAATGACAGAAGCTTCGCGAAAATACGTCGATAATTTAGTTTGCCAAGGAAAAGCAACTCTCTATCCTCAATTGCCTCAGGAAAATGCAACGCATCAAAAGGCAATCAGTCCACAAGAAAATAAAATTATAAACGAGATTTGTAAAATTCTCGGTAATAAGAAAAGAACTTGAAAAATTGGATTCACTCTTAGATTCCTCTTTGTTAGTCTCTTTTTTGTTAGTTAAAGCTTCAATCATCGGATCCTTTATTTAAGAGGCTTTGTTGATAAAATCATTTGAAAATAAAATACAACTTCGTGGGAGCAGGCTTTCGAAGCTTAAGCGAGAAAGCCAACTAAGAACTACGAACCAAGAACTAACTATTTGGCCTGTTGGCCGAATAGTTCCATTAATTTATGTTGGGTTATTACTTAAAATATTCTTTGCTCGTGTTCCTTGTTTTTCTCTTGTCATGGAGATCTTACCTTAATGCTCAAACGGAACCGCATCATAACACCTCCACGAAAGCTCCTTCTTCTAGTTCTCAAAATAAACTTCTGCCAAAACTCGCTACTGTTAATGAACCGCAAGGAACTCTCGTACCCAAACTTCAGAATGTACAAAACGTACTTGAGAACTCAGGTGCCGGAGTAACAAAGCAATGCATAGCAGAAGTAGAGTGTCTCAAGGGATCTAATAGACTTCTTTCCAAACTCGCTTGTTCTGATGAAGTACAAGGAGTCGACGGCGCGCAGAACTTGAGTGTACAGACGTCTTCGATGGTTCGAGCACCGGAGCGACGCAGTAATTCATTAGAAGAAGTAGAGTTTCGAAAGAAGTCTAATGAAGCAAGTGGTTTTGAAGAAACAGCTAGGGAACATATGATGGAGGAATTAGGAGTTAATGAGGTAACAACACCCCTGGTAAGTAAAGTTTTTCGCGATCTTGAGCTCTTTCAACCACCACCGGTGGATATGATTAAGGCTTTTGATAATAACGCTACGTTTAATAATCGATTGCAAACAGCATTACAATTTGGGGCTTTGGTTGCTGATGGTTTTGTTGCTACCATTGCTCGTCAGCAAGCACTGATTGTCGATATTGGTCGAGCACTCATTAAGAATACGACTGCTCTTGCTGCAGGAGAAAAGCTTACCTATCGTAGTAAGAGTCTTTTTGAATTCAGTGAGCGTGGTGATTGGCAAGGCCTCCGCGAAGAATTGAATCGCTGTCAAAGTTCTGTGGAGAGTTCTATGATCGAGCTTCATGATGGTACCATGGCGGATCTTATCAGTCTTGGTGGCTGGTTACGTGGTTTTCAAATGGCAGCCCATGTAGCTGCAGATCATTATACCCCTGAAAAAGCAGCGGGATTAGTGCGTCTTCCTATCATGGATTACTTTATTGAACGCATGGATACCTTAAGTCCTAAGGCAAAAAAAAGGCCTCTAGTGATTACCTTAAGCGCAAAATTGAAAACTCTACGAGCTCTTGCAGCACAGAATCCTAATCCAACGTTAAGTGATGTTATTGCCTTAAGGACACTTGCAGATGAAGCGATGGGTGCTGCTCTTTCTCATTAGTTCGTGATTACCAACGTCACTTTATTTCGCAGAAATAAAGTGATATTGGTAGTAAAATAATGCAAAATTTTTTCTTCGTTTTTTAATTTTTAGTGGCAAAATCAATAGCTTCGTAGGAATTGATTCAATTAACGTTCTCAACCAATATGAAAAGGTTATTTTATTTTTTAGCTGTTTTATTCACCGCTCATTATCTTCTAGCCAAGGTGCCAAGCCAATCCGACGATGGTATTGGAAAAAATCTAGAAGCAACTAATCAGGTTATAGGTTGTAGGTTGCAGGTTGTAGGTAGCAATCAGGAGACAGCCTGCAGGAAACAGGGTGACAATAGGCTAAAGGCTGAAGGCTATAGGCTGGAGATGCCGCCGCAGCGGCAGGAGATGGAAGATAGGAGATGGAAGATGGAAGTTAAGGATCAAGGCTGCAGCTTCCAGAAAATCAAAAGCAGTGTAATAAATGGAGTTGAATATAAGGATGTTGATAACCAATCATCGCTCTTAGCAAACGATTCTGCCCCAATCTCCCATCTTCCATCTTCTAGCTACTATTTGGGCATTACGCCCAAATTAATGATGAACCCATCATCTATTGAAAAGGGAAACAAAGCTATAGGAGAAGCTTTGGGAATTTTTGGACGAGGAGAGGAAATCGCAGAAGTATTGTCAGTAAGTAAATATTCAGTTAACTCATCGGTAGAATATGCCAGAGGATCAACTGATAACCAGAGTGATCTAGAGAAAGCCCAAGCTGTCGCGCAAGTCGAAGCACAACGTATTATAGAAGAAAAGAGAGGAGAAGTAGAAGCCGCTTTTGCTCGAGCACGCGCAGCAAAAAGTGAAAGTGGATGGAATACAGCCAAAGCAGTAGCTAATGAAGTATCAAATTATTGGAATGGAGTTATAGA
>Ga0155638_1178_pt3 | contig 11446 bp, 9 predicted proteins | sample RifCSPhighO2_12_FD_107295 | JGI IMG/M metagenome (GOLD analysis project Ga0155638, IMG submission 107295) | Verrucomicrobia bacterium RIFCSPHIGHO2_12_FULL_41_10
GCACTCCATCGCTTGGAGAAATGAAGAAACTCATATTTTCAATAATCCCAAGAATAGGCACATTAGTTTTTTGAAACATTGATATTGCTTTACGAACATCGAGTAGCGCTACTTCTTGAGGGGTTGTAACAATCACAGCTCCCGACAAAGGAATGGTCTGGACGATTGTAAGTTGAATATCACCTGTTCCTGGAGGAAGATCGAGAATCAGGTAATCAAGTTCACCCCAGGCTACTTGGCGTAGAAACTGCTGTGTATAGCGTGTTACCATGGGACCGCGCAGAACCGCTTGAGCACCTTCTTCAAGAAGAAATCCCATCGACATTAATCGAAGACCATGCCTCTCGATAGGAAGAATACGATCCTGCTCATCAGCTTGAGGACGTTCTTTCGTACCACACATTAACGCAACACTTGGTCCGTAGAGATCACAATCACACAACCCTACTTTGGCACCCGCCTTAGAAAGTGCGGCTGCAAGATTAACAGCTAAGGTTGATTTACCAACCCCTCCCTTTCCACTAGCCACAGCAATAATATGGCGCACTCCTGTAATAGGAACAGGTCCTGTTGATGGCGCAGTAACTGGAGCCTGAATATCCACAAGAACACTCACTTTTTCTACACCAGGAACTGATTGAAGTGCCGCTGTCACCTCGTTGCGCAAAATCTCTGGAATCTTACTATCACTTGTTGAGAGAACAAGCTGCACCTTCACGTCAGCTCCATCAACAGCCACTTCCTTGACCAAACCAAAAGAGAGAATATCGCGACGAAATCCAGGATAACAGACCGTGGTCAGAGCAGAACGAAGTTGATCTTCGGTAAAAATGGGAGACTCAGCCCCTCCCTCCTTTGGAGAAAGGATCTGAGTTAAATGATTAGACTGCGAAGTCATAGTGTCAATAGGATGCATAATTTTTTACTGCTGTGCAGTAAGTTTAAGTTTAAAGTTAATTTTTGATCACGCTGTGATCTTGAAATGTTTTCTGTGCGCTGCGAATTACGCCAATATTAGCAACGTCATTTTATTTCGCAGAAATAAAATTACGTTGTTAGCCTCTTTTCCTTAAATTTTTTGGTAAAATACCAAGTTGATCCCGATAATTGGTTATTGTCCGACGCGCAACCGTAATTCCTTTTTCTGCCAGCAGGCCAACAATTTTCTGATCACTGAGAGGACGCAACTTATCCTCTTTATCAATAAGTTCACGAAGAGAAGTCTTGATCATTTCATTACTAATACTCTCCCCATCTTCTCGTTGGAATCCTGCCGTAAAAAAATATTTCAATGGAAACATTCCTCGAGGCGTCTCTATATATTTTCCTGAAATCGCACGACTCACCGTGCTGCCATGAAGTCCAACTTTTTCAGCAACCTCAGTCATAGTAAGAGGAACCATCCCATAAGTCCCATACTTAAAAAAATCGCGCTGCCGAGATACCATCTCCCGGCTAATAGCAAGCAATGTTTCCTTTCGAAGCTCTATATTTTGAATAAAACTTTTTCCTCCTCGAATCTTCTCCCGAAGATACTCACGCAACTCTCTATTCTCAGACTGCGAGGAAAGAATCTCTTTATATGCTTCACTAATTCGAAGCCTCGGAAGCTCTTCTTCATTGAGTCTCACCAGAAATCCATCTCCTTCTAACATCACAATAACATCAGGAATTACTTCATGAGTATCAACCTTGGCATAGGGACGGCCTGGGTGAGGCTCCAATTTTAAAATCAAAGCCAACGCTTCTTGAATATCGGAAAGATCAACGTTAAGAGCATGCGCAATCTCTTCGTAATGATGGCGTGCTAACTGTGGTAAATAGTGACGCACCATACGACTTGCCAGGCCATTTCCCTTTCCTAACCTCTCCAACTGAAGCTGCAAGCATTCACTTAAATCACGAGCGGCAACACCAGGAGGATCCAGCTGCTGCACTTGTTTTAAAACATGATCCACTTTCTGCTCATTAACGCCCATACTTTGAGCAACTTCTGTGCACGTCGCTCGAAAATAACCCCATTCATCAAGATTCCCTACAATCGTTTGAACAATGGGCTGATCTTCTATAGGAAAAGCAACACTTTGAGCATGAATCTTAGCAGCAAGCGTCTCTTCTGATGGAAACGATTCTAATAAATACTGATGTCGTTCTTCCGTTGTTTTATCTATAGGCCTTGAAGAGGCAGAGGCCGTCTGAAAATCATCACGCCATGAATCCCCTAGATCATCTCCTTCGATAATGTTTTCTCCTTGAAAAAAAGCTTCGCCTTCAAGTGAAAAAAATTTCTCTTCTTCCAAGACTGGATTGCAAACTAATTCTGCTGCTACTAATTGTCGCAACTCTGCTACAGGTGCCTGTAAAAGTTGCAAACTTTGTTGCATCTGAGGCGAAAAAGTTTGTCTCTGCTGTTGAGAAAGAGAGGCAGAAAAATCCATGTATAGGCGTTTCTCAAGCAAGAAGAAATTCACCACAAGGAACGCAAAGATACACAAAGAACACAAAAAAAGAAAAAAAGAATTTTTATAAAAATTCTTTAAGTTTTTAGGAATTAAAGAAAATTAGCGATCGTGAAACATAAAAAATCACCATAACCTCAATAAAGATTTTTACATTCTCTCTTTAAAACTGGGTTTGCATTCACAATTTCTCACTTTAAAATTTTTTATAAAAAATTTTATCTATGTGTTCTTTGTGTATCTATGTGTTCCTTGTGGTGAATTTCTGCCAACTAGGATGACGTTTGTATTATATGTTTACAGCTAAAAACAACTTTGGGATGAAATAATTTCGGTACTACACCACGAATATTCAATACTGCCCCGCATGGACTCGAACCATGAATAATGCCTCCAAAGGGCACTGTGTTACCATTACACCACAGGGCAAGTTGTTTTACTTCCTTTCGGAAAAGGAATATAACTACCAAGCCAGGCTGAAATGGCAAGAACGAAATCACTTAAAGAATAAAAAAATTAACGGCGAAGGTAAAAACTTTGGTAGTGTTGAAACGTTGAAACGTTGAAAGAATGCTTTACAACCATTCAATAACAATAACACTGGACGGCCGCTATTACTCATCATATCGTTATTCAAAATTGACTTCCAACTCAACCCTTCAACTTTTCAACAGTTGCATTAGCAACGCTCAACAGGGCGTGTGATAGCATTGGAAAGTTAATTAATCTAATTTTTTCAGCATACGTTAGTAGTTACTCCTTGTCTTTTCTAATGAATTTTAAAATCCGCAATCGTCTCATTGCTCTCAGTTGCTTTCTCCTCTTTATTGCTATTGGCGCAACTTTCCTTTTCTCCCATGCCATCCAAAAACCTTTTGGCATTATCCTCTTCATTGGTGATGGCATGTCTCCTTCTCTACTCACAGCAACCCGCCTCTATGAAGGTGGTGCTGACTATCGACTCGCTCTTGAAGACTTTCCCCACACTGCACTCACCCGTACTTATGGCAATGACTTTGCAGTCCCTGATGCGGCATCCGCAGCAACAGCAATTGCTACGGGTCATCGAGTCAACCATCAAAGCTTAGGGATCGATAGTGAAGGTAAATTTCTCCCAACCCTGATCGAAGAAGCTGCAAACGAAGGACGCGCTGTAGGCATTGTCTCAAGTGGCACTATCACCGGAGAAACAGCTGCTGCTTTCTATGCTAAAACACTGAACTCTCGCGATCAAGAGGCCAATGCAATCCAATTGCTCAAACATTCTTCCATAGACCTTCTTTTTGGAGGAGGAAGCAAGTATTTCACTTCTACAAAAGCAGAAAATAATAATGAAAAAAATAGTTCTTCTTCTGAGAAAGATCCTTCGAAAAATCTTTTAGAAGCACTCAATAAAAAAGGCTACATCATCGTTAATAACAGCAAAGATTTAGCCTCTATTCCAACGTGGAAATCCTCCCCCATCATTGCTCTCTTGGCTGAGAATGATCTCCATGATTTTTCCACATCAGAAGAAACCTCACCTAATTCTATACAACCCTCATTGCCTGACCTTGTAAGGGAAGCCATCGAACGCCTTCAGTACCATCGCCACGGGTACTTTCTTATTGTTGATGCGGCTCTTATTGCTAAAGCGGCATCCCTTAATAATGCTGAAAAACTTTTCCAATCCATATTGCAATTTGATCAGGCTATTGCTATAGCCCGTCAATATGCTGGTCCTAAATCACTCATTTTCGTCACAGGAAAACAAAACCTGGGAGGTCTTCGGATGAATGGTTATCCCTTCCGTAACGATAAAGGAGTAGCCGTTCTTGGCATCAATGCTCAAGGAGCTCCTTCTATTACTTGGTCCACAGGTCCTGGCCACAATACAACCACTCCTTCCAACGATAATAACAAAGAAAATCCTAGCATTCTTGCGGAACCATCCTCCTTCATCATTCCTTCAGCACTTGGAGTTGCTGAAGATACCGTTACTCTTGGAATAGGACCTGGATCTGAAGAACTTTCTGGCTTCATCGACTTGACAAGCATTTATCACCTGATCAAAAAGGAACTTTAATTATTCGGCCAAAGGGCCGAATGTGAGCTCAAACTGAACTGAAGTATTTTTATACCAACGTCACCATAATAAGCAGAAGGAATAGCCACAAAAGAACACAAAGAAACACAAAAAAAGAAACTTGGCGATAAACTTGATTGATTAGTTAGCCTAAGCTGTTTTGTTGCTATTAGTGCTCTAGGTTGAAGCAAGATCTTAATTTCTCCTTCTTTATTTTGAGTTCTTAAAATCGTTAAAGAATTTTTACAAAAATTCTTTTTTTGTGTTCTGGTTCTTTGTGTTTCTTTGTGTTCTTTTGTGGCTATTTTCTTTTTTTCAAAAAATCCATTACTAAAATTGATTCACCTGCAGACCCTAAGTGCCTCGTTTTCGCCCAAAGATTAAGGATGAAGGATTTTGTTGTAAAAATCCCGCTAATTGTTGGATAGCCTCCGCAGCTGATGTAATTTGAGAAGTCATCTTTTTCAAATTGAGATTTTTCAAATCAAGGCTTTCTACCTTTTGATTCACTGAAACTAAAAGTGATTTTAATGTTTTAGAAATTCCTTCGATATCCACCTTACTCATACTTTCTGAAATTTTAACTAGATTGTCCGTGAGTCTCGACATACCAGAATCGACTACAGGTATAATGGGAAAACAAGTGTCACATTTAGGATATTCCGCGTAAAATTTTGAGGGGTCCATAAAATCAAGTTGAATATACTGTAGGCCTGTAATGCCAACCAAATCAATTTTGGCACGCAATCCATCTTTAACTAACTGATTTAAAATGGAGGGGTCAGCAATATGAATGGTTTCGCCCGCACGATCAGAAAGAGCCTTTCGAGTCAACTCACAAATAACAGCTATCTCCGATTTATTATACTGCCAAGAATAATGAACTTTAATTGCCACAACACTTCCCACTGAAACACCGCGAAGCTTAACAGAACTTCCGATATCCAATCCCTGCACCGATTCATCAAAGTAGGAAATAAAACGAACTGGTTTATTAAAAAGATGAATCGATTGCAAAGACATCAGTCCTATGGCAATGAGAATAATGCCCCCTATAACAAAGCTACCGACGCTAGCTGGATTAATTTTGGATTTCATACTCATTAATTCTGATTCAAAAAATTTCTGACTCGTAAGTCGGTACTCTCTCTAGCTAGTTTTTTGGGAGGACCATCAGCGATGATTCCTTGAGCTTCATGATCCAGTACAAGAACACGGTCTGCAATTCTGAAGATACTAGAAAGTTGATGAGAAACAATAACGATCGTAGTACCTAAGGTCTCACGCACCTCCAGAATCAACTCATCAATCTCTCGTGACGTAATAGGATCCAAACCTTCTGAAGGCTCATCAAAAAAAACAATCTTGGGATCCAATGCTAATGCCCTAGCCAAGGCCATTCTTTTTTTCATGCCTCCGCTGAGTTCCCTCGGATAAAGATCTTCAATACCTGACAATCCGACCTGAGCTAATTTAAGAGCAACAACTTCCTGACAATCCTGTTTACTCAAAGATGTATATTGTTCTAAAGGGAGCGCTATATTTTCACCAACTGTCATGGAACTCCATAAAGCACTACTCTGATAGAGCACTCCGAATGATTTCAAAATATCTCGACGCTGCTCTTCGCTAGCTTTGATAAAATTTTTCCCAAAATAGGTAATTTTCCCTTCTTCTGGAGGCAACAACCCAATCATACTGCGTAAAAGAGTACTTTTACCACAGCCGCTTCCACCAATAATAAAAAGCAATTCTTGAGCAGGAACCGAAAAAGAGAGTTTTTTTAATATGATGGTCTCGCCATACCCACACGTGAGATTGTTCACCTCTATGGCGTTAACGGGAGATTTAGAATGATGCATAGAGCTTGTTATATTCCCAATGAATTAAATATTACCGCGAATACTGCATCTGTAAGAATAATAAGAAGGATGCTTGTTACAACGGCTGATGAGGTTGCAGTACCAACTCCAGCAGTATTTCGTTCGCAATGAATGCCTCGTAGACAGCCTGCAAGAGCAATTAAAATACCAAAAGCAAAACTCTTGATAACTCCACCAAAGATATCGCAGAAATTCAGACGATTATGCATTTCAACCCAATAGGCAGAAGCTGGAATGCTCAACATCGTAGCACAAATATAAACTCCCCCTAAGATACCAAAAATATTAGCATAGAGTGCTAAAATTGGCATCATGATCGTCACCGCTAGAAGCCTTGGTAATACAAGAAAGTCGACAGCTGATATTCCTAATGTTTCCAAGGCATCAATTTCCTCGTCAACTCTCATATTACCTAACTGCGCTGCAATCCCTGCTCCTGTTCCACCCGCAACAACAATGGCTGCCATCATTGGCCCCATTTCTCTAACGACAGAAAGACTCACTAAATCGACGACTAAAATAGCCACTCCATATTGTTTTAATTGAACAGCTGATTGAAAAGCTAAGATAACTCCCACGAGAAAACTAATAAAGCCCACAATCGGTAGTGAAGAATTCCAACAATGCTGCATTTCTAAAAAAGAATCGAGCCATCGGAATTTTCCTCGACCTCTAAGAAGACGTATAATTCCTAGCGTGCAATTTCCAACAAAGATAGCCCACTCTTCGCCATAATTTATTAGTTTGATAGTCTCCCTGCCTAAGAAAAATCGAAAAGATACAGGCGTTTCTTTTGGGGCTGGCTTAAAGAGCGCCCCTGCCTCGGCATGTTTTAAAATAACCTGTAAATTGCGCGGCAAGGAACTTGTATCAAAATCTTTTTTCTTAGCGAGACACCAGGCTCTTCCGTGCCTGAGAAAGAGCAGAAGTGAAGTATCCCACGTTCCTAAATGATCCGCTATAATGCGTACCTTAGTTCCTTTCTTATGCCCTACTACTTCTTCCCAAGAAGGTACGGCTTCACCAAGAGACCAATCTCCACTTAGTTTAATGACACATTCTTCCCTTGGAGAATCGGCTTCTAGTTGAGCTTCTGCTGTACTCGACCCTGAAGCATCTGATGGCAAAGAAGGTTTCATGCTATTTTTGATGATAACTGACTTTTTACTCTTTACAATTTGTATTATCGGTTAATTGTCTTTTCCTATGAACCTTGTAACACCACTTACTTTCCAACCTTTCTTGATGGAACGTCTCTGGGGAGGAAGACAAATGGAAACCATCTTGAATATTTCACTCCCCCCTACAGGTACTATTGGAGAACTTTGGGCCATTGTCGATCGTCCTGAAACACAAAGCATCGTTAAAGAAGGACCTTTCCGAGGAAAAACCATCCATGAGCTCTGGGTAGAATATCGTACATCTATTTTTGGCTCCTCGAGAGTAGCAGACCCTTCTCCTCGTTTCCCTCTCCTTTGTAAAATACTTGATGCTACTGAAACACTTTCTGTTCAAGTACACCCTCCTGAAACTCAAGCTGCGTTACTAGGAGGAGAATCTAAAACCGAATGTTGGTATCTGCTCCATACACAACCAGGAGCTATTCTTTATGCAGGTTTGCGCCGCGGCGTTACTCAAGAAGTCTTTCGTAACGCCTTAAAAACGGGAAGCATTGAGTCTCTACTCTACACTCTTCCGGTTAAGAATAACGATAGCATGTTTATTCCTAGCGGACGACTTCATGCCATAGGCAAAGGAATTCTCCTTGTCGAAATTCAACAAAATAGCGATACCACCTACCGTGTTTTTGACTGGAATCGCCGCGATGCTCAAGGCCATCTTCGCCCCCTCCATATAGAAGAATCAATGACCTCCATTGACTTTAGTGACTATGAACCGACTTTGAATGATAAAGCATCAGGTATTATTGCAAATTCTCCTTATTTTCGTGTTGAAAAATGGAATTTAGATACTCCTCGTCTAGCTATAGAACCAAATGATTTCGGTATTTTCACTTGCCTCACGGGTAGCATCACTTGCGCTCATCAAACCTATCGTCCTGGTGATTTTTTTCTTGTTCCTGCAAGTATGAAAACAGTTCAACTGTTGCCCTGCGAACGAGGAACAACGGTTTTGAGGACAAGATTGCAAGCGACTTCAATTAAAAAACAAGTACGTTCTGTTGCTCCTTGATGGATTTTTAAGGCATTATTTCCATTCTCAACAAGCTTTAAAGCCACTTCAGAATGGAGCAAGAGCCTCTCTGTAGCGGCCACAATCTCTTCAGCATTTTTTACCTCTAAGACTCCTTCGGCAGCCAATAGCTCTGAAATCATCGGTTCAAAATTTCCCATAAAAGGTCCGACTAACACAGGTCGTCCTAGAGCTAATGGCTCAACAGGATTTTGACCTCCTCGAGCGGACCCCATCCCAAGACTTTTTCCAATAAAGACGATTGTTGCTAAACAATACCAAGAGCTCAATTCACCTGTTGTATCGAGAATAAATGCCTCTGCAACATTAGCAATTGGCCTTGAACGCAAGGAAACATTAATACCATATTTCTCAAAAAGAGAAGCCACCTCCTGGCGACGCTCTGCATGCCGAGGAGCAATAATAAAGCGCAAGTTGGGGAAACGCTGACGTAACTTGATCCATGCTGTCACTAGCACTTCTTCCTCTCCTAAATCATAAGTACTACCAGCAAACAAGACGGGATCATCTGCTTGCCAACCTAGAGAAGAGAAAATTTCACTAGCATTAACAGGAGGGTTTGCTGAACGCACAACCTCTTGGTCAAACTTAATATTTCCTGTAATTTTTAAGTGCGAAGGGTCTACACCTAATGATATCCATCGTTTCTGATCTTTGAGCGTAGGAACTCCTATGAGATCAATTGCATTAAGAAGAGGAGCAATAATCCAACGAAATTTCCTAAACCGCATCTCCGAACGAGGCGAAAGACGCGTTGTAATAATTGCTATTGGAATTGCTAATTTTTTACACCGTAATAATCGCTGTATCCAGACGTCTCCTTCTACCATAATAAGTGCCGAAGGTTGAAATTTTCGGATAATAGAATTAGTAATGAGAAAAAAATCGACAGGATTTGCCACAGGCTCTAACCAATCGGAAGCCTGTTTTTTAGCAATTTCTAAAGCCGTAGTAGTGGTAATCGACAAAAGGAATCGTGCTTCGGGATGGTGCTGACGAAACTGACGAATAAATTTAAGCGCCATAAAAGTCTCTCCAACACTAACGGCATGAACCCAAAGACGCCCCTTCCCAATACGCATTGCTGTTTTAGAATCAAAAATTCCTAGACGCTGTACAAACTGGTCTCGATATCCCCCTCTCCTAAACATACGAGGAAGATAAAAGGGAAAAAGAAAAAGAAAGACTATGGGAAAGAGAAGATTATAAAAAAATTGAAGGATTATCATGAAGGACGAAAAAAAGAAAAAATTAACCACAAAGAAACACAAAGAAACAGAACAAAAAAAAGACTTTTTATAAAAATTCTTTAACGAATTTGAGAACTCAAGATAAAGAATGTTCACTATCGTGAAAAAAAAGAAGAGGGTAGGTGTTGAGATTCCTGCTTCAACATAGAGCATCAATAATACCAAACAGCTTGGCTAACTAGTCAATCAAGTTCATCTCTAAGTTTCTTTTTTGTGTTTTTTTGTGTTCTTTTGTGGCTATTCCTTCTGCCTGTTACGGTGACGTTGGTATAAAAACACTTTAGTTCTGTTTGAGTTCACTCTTCTTTCGTGTTCTTTTGTGTTCTTTTGTGGTTAATTTCTTCTTCAGTTTTCTTTTGTGGTTATTACATTGCAGCCCGCATAATAAGAACTCGTGAAGCTCCATAAATACGATCGGTTAGAATTTCCAAGGAATCAACTTCTGGCAATTCTTGTTTCTTCTCACACTCAAGAATAAGAAGTGCTTCGGGAGCCATAACTTTCAAGAGAGAAGCAGAAGTTAAAAGAGAGGCGGCTAAATTGATATCTTCCTTGTTATGAGCATAAGGAGGATCAGCGAAAACCAGATCAAACAACCGTTCTTCTGGCATTTGATTCAGAACACTAAAAGCATCTCTTGTACTTACATCCCCATGGAGTTTTGTGAAGACAAGATTTTGCTTAATCAAAGCTGCCGCCTTTGCATTGTTGTCAATAAAAAGAGCACTTGCTGCCCCCCTACTTAATGCCTCAATTCCCATTGCCCCGGTACCAGCAAAAAGGTCTAAAACATGCGCTCCAGGAACACTATCACCGAGAGTTGAAAAAATAGCAGCACGCACACGATCCATTGTAGGTCGCGTGACTGCAGCCGCCGTTTTAAGAAATAATCCTTTCGCTGATCCAGCAATAATACGCATGATTAAAAGTTTAAGAGTCCTTGAATAAGTCCCTTGACATTTTTATTATTGATCACGGGAAGAGATATCTTGCTGAGAAGATCGCTTTGAGGATGGTCTACTGTACCCCTTATTTTGAAGGGAATCTCAGCATAGCCAATCTCAGCAGAGGGAAGTAATCCTTCAGGAAGAAACCCTTGAAGACGACCTTGTAACTTTGCATTAATTAACAACCTAGCATTGAGATCAAGTGCCCCATCAAAAAAGAGAAAACCATTGGCTCTAATCCTGAGATTTTCAGAACTAAGTTTGAGCGATTTTACAATAGCACGGTGTGGTATTATAGTATAGTCAGCTGTTGCTTCATGAAGTTTAAGAATCTGCAGTTCTTCAATCCGAAGAAGTTGGCCTAACTGAGCGAGAAAATTATCAGGCTTCAGCTGCATATTCATTACCTCAAGAGTACCAAAACCTTGAATTTTTTCAGAATTTCCCAAAATACCAGAAAGAGTACATTTTCCCTGAACAGTTCCCGCAAGAGCATTGATTCCTCCATTAACCATCAATTCCTTAAGTGATACTTCTGTAAATTGCGTTGTCAGTTGATAGGCAGAGCCGCCTTCTTCCCTTTGAATAAGGAGTGCTCCCTGAAGTTTGCCTTTAGCAACTTTTGCGG
>Ga0155638_1183_pt5 | contig 11317 bp, 11 predicted proteins | sample RifCSPhighO2_12_FD_107295 | JGI IMG/M metagenome (GOLD analysis project Ga0155638, IMG submission 107295) | Verrucomicrobia bacterium RIFCSPHIGHO2_12_FULL_41_10
AGAAACTCCCGATACCGATTTTGTTGCACGTGCCCAAACAGGCCATCCTGCAGCGTTTGATGATCTCATTCGAAAGTATCATTCCCGCCTTTATGGGTTGATCTATCACATGACCGCCAATCATGAAGATACGAATGATCTTTTACAGGATGTTTTTTCTAAGGCGTATCGTTCCATTAATAGTTTCCGTGGTCAATCAAGTTTCTACACGTGGATTCACCGAATTGCGGTGAATATGACCTTGAACTTTCTTAAAAAACGAGGACGCCGCCAGCATTTCAGCCTTGATGATATCGATCAACAGATTGAAAATGACCCTGTTTTTCTTGAGGCGGCTAAAAAAGAAGATCCTCGCCATGCAATTAATGCGCAAGAATTACAAAAAAAATTGAACCATGCGATGCTTAAGTTATCCTCTGATCACAGAACTGTTGTGACACTTTTTGATATTCAAGGAATACCTCACTCAGAAATTGCTAAAATACTTAAAACAACAGAAGGCACCATCCGTTCACGACTCTTTTATGCCCATCGTCAGTTGCAAAATTATTTACAAGAATTTAGAACTAACAAGTAAATTTATGCTATATTATCCTAAACTCTTAAATCACTACCCCCCTAAACCCCTAACCTCTTAAACAATTGCTCATATTCTTCTGCAGAAGAATATGAGCAATTATCAGCAATCAATACCATGGATGACCTAGATACTCATAGCCTCATGCGCCTTAAACGTTATGAAAAACCTTCTGACAATAATGTTGAACAATTTATTGCAGAATTTCAGAGACGCCAGCGAGCGGAGCTATTGAGTCCTTCGCTTTTACAAACCTTGAGGCAACGCTTGGCCCATTTTATTGCAACTTTTCAGGTGCCAACTATGGCCTATGTGACGGCTACGGCTCTTGCGGTATTCTTAAGCATTCTTATTTTACACAACGATACTTTTGGCCATAAATTTGATTACCGCACAGCTCTTCAGCACTCAGAGCTCTATGCTCCATCAACACCGATTAATCAAATCCCTTCTGCAATGGACCGAGTAGAACCAGTTTCACTGAGTGTTCACGGGGACGATACAATAAATGATTCTTCCGTCCATTCTCCAAGTTATTTCTTACAAAAAAGATTTGATCAAAGAGCTTCCCTTTTGAGCCTCTAAGGTACTACCAACGTCCTTTTTCATTTCTATGAAATAAAAAAGGACGTTGCTAAAATTAGCCTAACATGTAATCGAAATCTCAATTTTATACAACAGTACAAGACTAGGGTTGTGAAAATTATGGTAATTTCCTAAAGGTCCTTAATACTGTTAAAGAATTTTTATAAAAATTCTTTTTTCCTTTTTTTGTGTTCTTTGTGTATTTTTGCGTTCCTTGTGCTGAATTTCTTCCTGCTCACTTAAACATTACCAAACAATTCGAGAAAGAGCATCTGAACGCCTACCTACAATGAAACTCAACCGTCGCTCGGAAACTCTGCAGCCTACAGCCTACAGCCTACAGCCTATAGTCTCTATTCGGCCTTTTGGCCGAATAGTTTTCCTTGCGACCTCATTGGCATTCCTTCTTGGCAGTTGCCAACCACAAAAGCCAACAATCAAGATAGGCATTAATGCTGAACTCACAGGAGAAGTTCCAGCCGTCGGAGCCTCTTGTCGTAATGCTGCCCAACTTTTTGTCAATGAAGTCAACCAAGCAGGAGGCATTGATGTTGGTGGAACTAAAATGCCACTTACTCTGATTATTCGAGATAATGGGGCAAAAGCAGATCAATGTGCAGCTGTCTCTCAACGGCTTATTTCTCAAGATGGCGTCATCGCAATGGTGGGTCCTAATGCTAGTTCCTGCGCTATTCCTGCAGCTGAAATTGCTGAAAGCCTTAACTGCTTGATGATTTCTCCTTGGTCTACTAATCCTAAGACAACGATTGATACCTCCACGGGTCATTTTAAAAAAAATGTCTTTCGAGCCTGTTTTACGGAAACCGTCGAGGAGCCAATCTTAGCCAAATTTGCACTCAATAATCTCCATGCATCGAAGGCTGCTATCCTCTATGATATGTCGAGTGAAACGCCTAACAGTGATGCGAAACTTTTCAGCACAGCATTTACAAATCTGGGAGGCAAGATTGTTGCTATGGAAACCTACACCACTGGCGATCGCGATTTTAGTGCTCAATTAACCAATATTAAAAAAACTTCGCCTGATATCATCTTTTTGCCGGCTTACTACAATGATGTTCCTCTCATTGCTGAACAGGCTCGTCGCTTAGGAATCAAAACTCCTTTAATTGGCAATAATGCATGGAGCACTCCAGAAATGATTAAGCTGGACACAGGACATTATCTTAACGGCTCCTATTTCTCCAATCACTTTTCAACAGGATCAGATCTGCCCAATGTTCAACAGTTTGTTAAATCCTATCAAAAAAAATATGAACAACCACCTGATGACATTGCGGCACTCACCTATGATACAATGGGCCTCCTAACCGAGGCTATTATCAAAGCAGGTAAACTTGATCGCAAGGCTGTTAGTGATAGTATGACAAAAATTAAAAAATTCCAAGGTATCACAGGAAATTTTAACTACCGTTCAGGAAGCCGTGATCCTATGAAAAGCGTCATCATCCTTCAACTCAAAGATGGCGCTTTTGTGTATGTGATGACTCTTCAGCCGTAATATTCGGGTTAAGCTCACTCAAATTTTTAGCAACGTCTTTTTTCATTTCGCAGAAATGAAAAAGACGTTGTTACCCAGATGCCCTACTACACTCAACAATTCATCAATATTCTACAGTTAGGCTCAATCTATGCGCTTATTGCCCTGGGATATAGTTTGGTTTATGGAATCTTAAGCATGATCAACTTTGCTCATGGTGATCTCTTTATGGTAGGGGCTTTTTTCTGTCTCTTGCTGGTAACCCTCCTTGCGATTCCTTTCTGGTTGGCTTTTCTTCTAGCCGTTGCTGCTACCGCTCTCCTCGGAGTTTTAATCGAACGTTTTGCCTACCGCCCCATCCGCAATGCACCCCGCGTTTCCGCTATTATTACAGCACTTGGTTGTGGACTCGTGATTGAAAATATCACCCTTGCCTTAAGCCCTTATCCACGTCGCATGCCAACACTTTTTACAAATACTCTTTATCATTTTGATGGCGTTACTATCTCCTCATTACAGATCTTCATTATTGGCATCTCTATTTTCCTCATGGCACTTCTTGATTTCATTATTAATAAAACCTCTTTTGGCATTGCTATGCGCGCCCTCTCTGTTGATAGGATGATGGTTGCCCTCCTCGGTATTCCTGCTAATAGAATCATCTCGATGACATTTGCCATCGGTGCGGCCCTTGGAGGATCTGCTGGTATTCTCTATGCCCTAGCCTATCCTGTCATTGGCGCCTCAATGGGAATGCTTGTAGGATGGAAAGCTTTTGTTGCTGCTGTCATTGGTGGTATTGGTAACATCCGAGGCGCTGTTCTTGGAGGTTATATCCTTGGAGCAACAGAAATCATCAGTGTAACTGTACTCCCCTCCACCTATCGCGATCTCATTTCCTACTCTCTCCTTCTTGTTATTTTGATTTTCAAGCCGTATGGATTGCTAGGAAAGGCTCCTTTGCAGAAGGTGTGACCTGTTGATACCAAAGGTGTTCACCTTAATATCCACTCTATAATTAGTGCTAGTTTTGTGACTGCTAATATTTCTCAAACAAAAAGAAATTTACCACAAGGAACACAAAGATACACAAAGAACACAAAAAAAGAAAAAAGAATTTTTATAAAAATTCTTTAACATGTTAAGAACCTTTAGGAAACAACCATAATTTCCACTACCTCAGAAAATACTTCCAGATGATTACTTCGCAGTCCGATCATTTAATCCAGAACCTTCCTCCAAGTTCTGAATGCCTACAACTAAACTGGTTGCAGGTCCTGAAATCATGTCCTGTGTCTATGGATAATGTGTCACCTAGAAGTCGAGCTTTACCTAAAGAAACATTATGGGTGAGTATCGCTCCTGATGACCATCAATATCGCTTGCGTTCCTGCTGACATCCAATCGGAAAAACTCACAAAAAATAACTTGCGCATTGGTGAGTGTGTAGGGTTTCATCATAATGGAACACAAATTTTCGCAGTAATCGTTCGTCTCAATCGTAAAAGCGTCTCATTAAAAACCAAAGAGAATAAACACTGGGTGGTTGGTTCCTCCCAGTTATACAAAGTTATCGATGCTGATATTGTAGATGGCGTTGTTTCTAAACCACTCATCGGATGGATAAAAAATGTTAATGCATGTTTGATTATTGACTTTTAGTCAGTTTCATTTACTAATCAATAAATTATGCAAGATGACATACAGAAAGAATTAATTGAAAGCTTAGAAAAGCGTAATGAGATAAAGGACCAATATATTGAGGCACTGGAAAATCAAGTCGAATCATTAGCAGAAGGCATTGAAATCCACCAAAAATATATTAAGGCCCTGGAAAGATGCTCAGAGGCAGGCAAACAATATATTGAGGCACTCAAAAGCCAAATTGAATATTTAGAACTCAAAAAAGGATTTAGGCATGGATAAGAAATAACCGTTCAGCGCCTCCCTCCTTCGGAGGTGAGTTCTGAACTAGAGGCTAGACTGAAGGTCAAAACAGGCTGTTCAGTAGCTTCTTAACTAAACTCTTAAACCCTTAAACTCTTTAGTTCAGATCCATCCTCCGAAGGAGGGGGAAGGTGAACGCCTACGTTTTAAGTTGGAGTAGTGAAAATTTTTATAAAAATATACTGCGTAAGCCAAACCAAACAAATATATTAATCAGAAAAACTCACCGGAAGGGCTCTTTTTTTTGTGTTCTTTTGTGTTCTTTTGTGGTTAATTTCTTCTTGCTTAAAAAACGTTAACAGTCACAAAACTAGCACTAATTATCGGGTGGATATTATTATGATTTTCACCACCCCTCATTCGGCCTGTTGGTCGAATATTTACGAACTCACTACCCTTCAACTCTTAAACTCTTAAAAATTTACCAATATCATGAAAATTACCATTGAACAAAAAGAACCTTGCCTCATTGATCTTCATATCGAATTGCCTCAAGAGCATTTTGAGAAGGAGTGGGAGCATGTGGTTAACGAGTATCAAAAGGTTGCTGAAATTCCAGGGTTTCGTAAAGGAAAGGCGCCTCGCTCCTCCATCGAAAAAAAGCACGCTCTCGATATTCGATATGATGTCATTGAGCAATTAACAGAAAATGCTATCAAAAGAGCACTTGAAGAAGAGAAAATAGATTCTCTTGGAGAGCCTATTATTAAAGAGAAGCAATTAAGAGAGGATCATTCATTCTATTTAGTCGTAACAGTGATAAAACGTCCTGAATTTGAATTCGAAGCATCAGATTATTTAAACCTTGAGGTAGAAATAGAGAAAAGAAATTATGATGCTGAAAAAATGTTTCAAAAATTTTTAGAAAAAATGCAACTCGAATTAGCAATCGAAAAAGAACTTCCTCCCATGGATGACAATCTGGCTCATCAAATCATACCTGGGCACACTTTAGAAGAAGTAAAACAAGTTGTTAATGATTCTATAAAAAAGAATTTTGAAAAATCTTTTGAATTAGAAGCTAAAGAGGCTATTAAAGAAAAGATTCTTAAAAACATTCCCTTTGCAGTTCCTTTCTCCCTTATGGAAAAGATAAAAGGTGATATCATCTTAGATTTTATCGAAGAATGTGAAGAGGACGAGTTCTCTCCTGAAAAGATTGAATCTGTTCTCAAAGATTTTGAACCGGTGGCTCAAGAATCTGCTGTAAAAGAACTTCAATGGATGTTTATTGCTCAAGCCATTGCGGAAAAAGAGTCCTTTGAAGTAACAAACGATGAAATCTTCGAGGCCATTAAAGAAGATGCAGGAGAAATGAACCTTTCTGTTGAAGAACTTCTCCAAGAAATAGAAGACGATGAAGACCTCCCTTCATTTTATGGCAAAGCAATGGAAGATAAAGTATTAGAATTCATCTACTCTCATACTAAAGTTATTGAAGTTCCGGCTGCTTTGAAAGATTTGTAATGACTAAGGTAGTTACAGTTGTCAGCTGATTTTAGCTCATCAATTAATTTAACTGCCAATGTTCTATTAGCCAATGTTTCAAAAAAGAATTCATCACAAAAAGCACAAAGATTACACAAAGAACACAAAAAGAATTTTTGGAAGTCATCACTTTTTGCAGACTTTAAATAATAATACTTCTCTTCGTCATTCCAGCGAACGCGAGAATATGCTATTGTGATAAAAATTACATTACAACACTCCGTCATTCCAGCGGACGCTGGAATCTAGGGGAACGTCACTACAGAATTGATGATCCCATAACATGAAGTCTACTCTACATTTCTCCTGTTTCAGAAAAATAGTGACTACTGGGCATTTCATCTTTTCTCGTGTTTTCGTGCAGACAGTCCCCTGGATTCCAGCGTCCGCTGGAATGACGGTTAAGGTGTATCGGCTGTTCTTCTAAAATTACCCTTTCTATTTTTTTGATGATATTAAAAAACTGATGTCAATAATGTCACTCCTATAAAAATGGCCAAAGTCCAGTTAAAATTTTTTATAAAAAATTTTATTTTGTGTTCTTTGTGTGCCGCTTTAGCGACTTTTGTGATCTTTGTGGCTATTTTCTTCCTTCTTTAACGCCTTAGCTTCTGCCACAGCAATGTCACCAACTCGATGAAAGTGCTCCCCCTCTGTTTCATTTCCTTGGGCGTAAGACTTAGCAGCCTTTTGATAATGCTCAGCGGCCATTTGATATTTCCTGTCTTTATCTTCGTAAAAAATGAGATCTTGAGGTCGTTTGAAGCTGGTAGATTTTAAGATACATGCTTGAGCTGATAGATTCCAACAATGGGCGGCCGACTGATACTGTTCAATCGATTTTTTATACCACTCTGTGACTTCACTGCTACGTTCCTTAGCTTTTGAGTTCTGTTCAAACGAGATGGCAGCGTTTTTCAAACTCTCAGCACTAACCTTAGCAAGGTCCCCTGCTTGACTCAAACAAGCCACACTCTTTGGGGTATTATCTTCTGCTACCGTATTACTGAATTGCTCCAACGTTCGATTTTTTGAATACGTCTGCGACGCCCAATTTCTCACGCCAAAGCTTCTTTGCTCTTCATCAACAGAAGCACGTTTCCAAGGAACTCTAGTACCTCCTGCTTTCTTATCTCCTGCTTTCTTATCGCCTTCTTCTTTAGCGTCTTCTTTTTTTTCTGAAGCAAAAGCTTCTGTAGCTCCTTCGTAGCATGCAGCAGCCTCATTATTTCGCTCAGCGGCTTTCTCCCAAAGATCAGCAAGATCTTCTTTATTATTGAAACATGCCTCTACTGACTTCATGTACTGTTCAACGGCATTTTTGCGTATATCCGCTGATTTTTTCCATAAGGTTGCTTCTCGTTGATTACTACTTTCTATACTTTCAGAATACTTTGTGAATGAAGCGGCTGCTAAATCTAACTGATCGTCACTCTTTGTAATCAGAGCATCAACTTTATCCCAATATTCCAGTTTTTCATCTTCTCCCAAGGCATATCCTTCGGTAACTCTTTGTTGATAAGCAGCTATATTTTTATAGAACTCAACACATTGTTGCCAAAATTGAGAAAAGAGTGTATTTTTATTTTTATAAAACTCTGCTTTCCAAAATAACGTGAAAGCTTCTTCTGAAAAACAAGCACTTGCACTAGCAGAATGCGCTGCTTTATCCAAAGAAACATAGCTGTTACCCGAGACACGTGCTTTTGAAGCCTGTTGAAAATAGTCAGCAGCAACTCGATGGTAGCCTGCTGATTGACTCAAGAGAACTGCTGCAGCTTTATTTCCTTTTTCTGTCATAACAATAGCATTTTTTTCGAATTTAGTAGCTTCCTCAATAGACCAAGCAGCTTCTAACAAATACTTGCCACATTCTACAGCAGAATCAGCAGTTTGGTTTAAATTGATATATTCTTCTTTATTTCCTTCAGCAAAGGCCTCTGTAACTTTCTGAATGTAGTCCGATGCAATTTGATACTGCTCAGCAGATTGCCTCCAAAGAACAGCACTAGAAGGATTATTTTTTTTCTCTGCTTTAGCGGCATTCTCAAGCAACCTGGCAGCCATCTCTAAATGATGGATACTTTTTGAAGCAGAAGAAAACAATTTTTTTAAATGAGGAATTTTTTCTTTATTTTCTGAGATGGATGCTTCGTCAAGTTGCGTTTCATACTCCTCAAGAACTTTTAGCTTGTTAACTGTAGCAGCTTTCTCAAATAGTTTATTAGCTTCTTCTGAATGATAAACACTCCTTGAAGGAGAAGCTATCAGGTACTTTAAACGAGCAAGTTCACTTTCATTCCCTAAAATCCCTACTGCAGCAAGTTCTCTTTGTCTCCTATACTCAGCAATATACTCAGTATGCATTTTCTCTTGCGCTGCTGATTGCTTGCAAAGAATAGCAAGGGGTGAATTTCCTGTTTGCTCTTCTACCTCCCACCCGTCAATTTTCTGAAGTAATTGAGCAGCTTCCTCTAACTGACCTGCACTTTCCCAAGTAGAATAAAACAGCTTTTCTAAACGGGTAATTTCTTCTTTATTCTCTGAACTACGTGTCTCAGCAAGTTCTCTTTTACATTCAGCAAGCACTTTCTGTTTCTCGGCTGCTTGCCTCCAAAGGGCAGCAAGAGATGGATTACCTACTTTTTCAGCTCCAGCAGCTTTTTCCCATCGAATACATTCTTTTATATTTTTTGAAATCAATGCTTTGGCAGCTTTTTGGTAGTCTTCTCCCATAAACTCGTTTTGCTTAGATTCCAAAAGTTTCTTTTGCTTTGTTTTCTCCTTTCGGCAGGATTGAGATTCTTGCTCCAATCTAATGGATTTTTCAAAACAATCAGCGCTCTGCCGTGCAAACTCACTGACTGTATAAAACCTATAGTCATAGAAATATTTATTTGCTCTATCAGTGTTTTTCTCATAGTCATTAGCAAGCAAATATTGTTTTGCTACTTTTTCCCAACGCTCTGAGAAAGCTTGCTTGCCCTCCTTTGCTGCTTGAGATGCCTCATCTAGTGAGTTGGCAACATGCCATAACTGATAAACAGTAAAACGAAAAGGGGTATTGAAATCTCCCATAACAATTCTACTTGGTGAAACAGAGTTTTCTGTAACTTTTTTATCAGACTCTAAAAGAAATTGTTGGTATTGCTCTGCCAATTTTTCCCAGAGCAGAGCAAGCGATTGTTGATCGCTTTGTTCGGCTTCAGTAGCTTTCATTAGAGATATGGCAGCCTCTTCTAAACAGGAAGCACTTAAGCAAGAAGACTGAGCTGTTCGATAAAAGTTATTAAATTCTAGCTCGGTTCCTGAAATCCGAGCTTCCATTGCTCTCCTCAAACTTTCAATAGCAGATCGCCATTGCAAAGAAGATTTTCTCCAGAGATCTGCAGACGATGAGTTTCCATTTCTCTTGGCGTGCCAGCCTTCCTCAAAAAAAATATAGTTTTTTTTCTCCCTTAACAAATAAGCACTGATCTCAATAAAATAGGGCACACTATTTTTAATTTCTTCTTCCTCATTTTTGATAGTAGTAAGATGGTTTTTTTGTAGCTGAGGATCATTGTCTTTCCACCAATCTTGAAATTCTACAGGTTGATTAAAAAAGATTTGAAATGCTTCTATTTCACTCTCTGATAACTTTCTGTCTTCTTGTGATAATTTTATTCTTTCAAGAAGCCTTTCCGCGATTTTTTTCCTATTGACTGGTGTATCGAGAGCCATTCTCTCGATAGCATGTTCCGTGTATCGGATACCATGGTAGGTTATACGACCATTGGGCACCAAGTATTTCTCTCCATCTGCTCCATCTTCTAATTCAAAATACTTTGTCCAATAGACATCCGATTTCCTAGAAAAATTAATTCCATCTCGCTCTTCTTCTCCATGATACTGCTCCTCTTCATCTAAAGCAGAATCCTTTCTATAAACCGTTATTACAACATCATCTTTATTTTGCACTACTTTAATATCTGTTGTACCAGAATTTCTGATTTCTTCTTCCACAAGAGAAGGTGGAATACTTCTTAATTCTGGTCCATTGACCTTTAACCAATTTTTAAAACTTGCTGATTGATTTAAAAACTTCGACAACTCTTTTAATTGACCTTCAGAGCAACCTACCTCTTTCGCTTTCATAATGGATCTTTGTTCAATAACTCTTCTATTGCTCGGTGTATCTTGAACTATACCCTCTAACCCACGCTGCATATAGTCCTTAAGATCATCAGCAAAAAGACGATCATTAATTTTATCAAACCAATTATAATAGTAAGATTTTTGCTTTATTGTATTAGGATCACAAAAATCCCATAACAAATCAGCGCTTTGAAAAATATTCTTGAGTCTTTCAGCACTCAAAGCATCTCCGTTCTTAATAACAAAAGATTTTAACTCAGAAATACTTGCTGCAATATCTGATGAATAGTTATCGGCAATAAGATCTTTAAGTCTTTTCAAAATTTCCCTATTTTCACTTTTGGCAGAAATATTTTCGGAGTTATCTTGAATTTGAATGGCCATATTTCTATCTTTCTTCACCATAATGAATCGCTTAGCTTCGGGATAAGCTTCTGCAGCATTTCGAAAGTCATCAAGGGTTAAAAATACAAAAGAAAGATTATCCTCTGCTTCACTGGCTTGTCTGCTTACTCCTGTAACACTAGATTGAGCTGCAACAGATCTTATCATACTCGTAGTGAATGAATCGCTTGGAATTATTACTGCTGTATTATTAACTCCACCTGACCTTGACTCTGTTGAAAGAGTGGTGTTAGCAAGAATTTTGTTTATCTCTTCCTCTAATTCCTTCTTATCTGATACAGGATTCATCTCCATTTGAGGAAGAAAAGAATCATCGTTATTTCGCTCATCCTGAGCCTGCAATAAGTCTACAGCGATCAGACCAAATAATAATATCAATAGGAGGACTTTGATTTTCATTGCGACAGCCTAATGACTCAATATGATGAGCACAATCGTAAACATTCGGCCAACTAGCCAAATATTTAGTTCGTAGTTCGTAGTCCGTAGATTTATACTCATCACGAATGAAAAAGTTTTCCCAAAAATTATGCTTGTGTGCTAAACATTCGCTTACCTCATTGATAGAATGTGCTAAAAATTCAACTCATTATCAGAGTTCTTCCAATTGTTCCGGCAACAGCAAATCTCAACTTCTATCTCCTACTGCAGCATCTGCATCTCCCTCCTCTCACCTC
>Ga0155638_1180_pt1 | contig 11301 bp, 6 predicted proteins | sample RifCSPhighO2_12_FD_107295 | JGI IMG/M metagenome (GOLD analysis project Ga0155638, IMG submission 107295) | Verrucomicrobia bacterium RIFCSPHIGHO2_12_FULL_41_10
AAAAAATAAACTCGTTACCCTTTACTCGTTACTCGTTACATGTCTGTAGCTAAGTCAGATGCCAAGCAAAAATAAAAATCCATTTTCAAAACTGGGTCACTTTCGGAAAGCTCTAGTTACAGCGCCGCCCCCTGAAACAACAATAACATAACGATGGATAGCGCATTGAAGGTCGCATGCATAAGAATATTCGCCCAGAGTGATCCTGTTCGTTCATAAAGAAGGCAGAGGATGATGGCAAGAAGTCCTAGGCCAAGCATTGAAGGGAGATGGAGATGGATTGCGGCAAAGAGGAGAGAAGAAATAAGAATTGCCGGTACTCTGCCTGCAAAGCGACGCAGAATACCATAGAAGTATCCTCGAAAGATGAGTTCTTCTGCAATAGGAGCAACTATAACAGCCATTGATATAATGGCTACTCGTTCGTGCCATCCTGGATGTTCTAGAAAATAGCGGACAATAGATTGAGCATCATTGCTCGTACTAAAGAGAACTTGAACTACTCCTTGGCTAATGATGATGAGGGGATAGCAAGATAAGAACCAAAGAAATGTTATTTTAATGATTTTTCCAGGATGGGGAGGAGCCAATCCAAAAATAGAGATAGGAGAAAGGCGACGAAGTGAAAGAAATCCCAGTATTCCAACAACAATGCAGAAATAAAGGAGGCAATTGGCCATAATGATAGGAAGAGTAATCAACTGATCTTTTCCAAAAGAGGCTGCAATAACAGAGATAAGCCAGCATCCTAAAATGGATGCAGCAAAGACATCAGCAAGTGTGAACGATGATGGTTTTAATACCGATTTTTTAGAGGCACGAAGAGCGATCCATCCATAAAAGAATAGTACTATTGCTAAAAAAATGATGCCGCCTATGCTTGTAGGAAGGGAAGAGGCAATATTATTGGAAAGAAAGGCAGGTATCAATGTCTCTTCATTTCTGTGAAATAAAGAGACATTGATAAGATTGGCATAATTCATAGTGTATGATATCGTGACTACTAACGTCACTTTATTTTCTGTAAAATAAAGAAATGTTGATAAAACTGGCAATACTTGCAATCCATAGTAAGTAATTAGTAGTGTGAATGCAATGCATAGTTTGTTGAGGAATAGCTACTATTTGAGCCTATCACCTACAGTCTATAGTTCAGAGCTTTCCTTTGAAGAAGGAGGATTCGAACTATTTTAAATTAATTTGTAATACATTCTATTTGTGAAATTTAAAATTTATTTTTATATCTGTTTTATTTGATATTTTTAAAAAGAAATTCAGTTTGTTTATGGGAAATTATTTATTGTGAGATCTCTACGATGGAGTGTGAATAACTTGGGAATAACTGGGAATAAGATGTTAGAAAGAGAGTTTTTGTTTGTTGGTAATATCGATTTGGGATACGAATCAATGCTTGCTGCACACTGTAAATTACGCCAACATTAGGAACGTCATTTTATTCACAGAAATGAAATGACGTTCGTATAAACACATGTCAAAAATTGAATTGCGCGCCCGTCTTGAAGAGCTTGGAGTACGTCCTAGTAAAATGCTTGGACAAAATTTTCTTTTAGACCCTAATTTAGCACGTGCTATTGTTGATGCTATGGCGATCAAGGAAGGAGATCATGTGCTGGAAGTAGGACCAGGAATGGGAGCATTAACACAATATATTATAAGTTCACCAGCTGCGCAGATAACATTAATTGAACGTGACTATCGTTTGGCGGCAGAGCTGCAACGACGGTATGGAAGTGATCGTGTGCGTGTAATACAGGCTGATGCGGCCAAGGTTCCTTTGCAAGAACTTTACGGATACGGAGCGGTAAAACTTCTTGGAAATCTCCCTTATAGTGCCTCAACAGCGATTATTGCACATTTTACTTCGGCCTTCTCTCCCGCTTCCAGACTGGTTTTGATGCTGCAACGTGAAGTTGCTGAGCGTCTCGTGGCGACTCCTGGAGAGAGTGATTATGGTGCACTCACGGTACTGTTAGGACGTCGGTGGTGTGTTAAAAAATTGCGTACGGTTCCTCCGGATGTTTTTTGGCCACGTCCTGCTGTAGAGTCAGCAATTGTTGAAATAGGAGAGCGTCCTTCCTCTGAAGTAATGATTTGTGATGAGGAAAAGTTTCGTCAGTTAGTGCGTTTAGGATTTTCTTCTCGACGCAAACAACTTGGTTCTCTTTTGAAAATTCCAACATCTTTATGGAAGTCATTAACTGAAAAATTAGGATGTGAACCCACGGTGCGTGCTGAAGATTTAAGTATCAATGACTGGTCATTGTTAGTGCAAAATCTTCATCCTATAGCACCTCACCGTGCTATGGAATGTTATGATGTGGTTGATGAAAATGATACTGTAATAGAGTCGCAGCATCGTGACATAATTCATGTGAATAAGTTGCGCCACCGAGCAGTTCATGTCTGGATTTTTAATAGTAAAGGAGAACTTTTTTTGCAAAAACGTTCTCTTTGGAAACAGAATCATCCGGCTCTTTGGTGTTCTAGTGTAGCTGGGCATGTTGATGCTGGTGAAGATTACCTCACGGCAGCTTATCGTGAGGTAAAAGAAGAAATAGGAGTTTCTGTAGAACTTAAGCCTTTTTATCGCATTGAAGCGAGTGAAACAACAGGGGAAGAATTTATAGAATGCTTTTACGGTTTTTCAGAAGGTCCTTTTACGATGTGTCCCTGGGAGCTTGAAACCGGTTTCTTTTTTTCTCAAGAAGTTATCCAGCGGTGGTTGGCTAGCCATCCTGAGGAGTTCACGCCTGTTTTTGGGGTTATTCATAGCAAAGGTACTTCATTTCTGCGAAATAAAGTACCTTTGCTATGAATATAAAAAAACCGTTGATTCTCGGGAAGCTCTATGTAGAGTCAAAAAGTCTCGTTCCTTTTCTTTTTCTGTCTCGTTATGAGTCAATATGACTCAAGTAAAATATTTTCTAATCTCGGTTTATTTGATTATTATTTTGTTAAATAAGTAGTTATATCAATTTTAATTTTCAGGCATGATATCTGCTAATACTATAGTTATGATAGATAAATGATACGATTATAAATCAACATAAACTTAAACTTTCAACATAAACTTATATTCGGCTTATTGGCCGGATATCGACCCCTCAACAAGCCACAAACTGGCTGAATTATTAACTTCAACATTAGAGTTTCGGAAAAACTCTGCTTAATACACTATCAAGGTAAGCACCTTGGTGCTTTCCTTGATAGTTACACAATTATGTCAAAATCACGAAAAATATTAGGAATCGATTTAGGAACAACCAACTCCTGTATGTCCGTCATGGAGGGAACCGAACCTGTAGTCCTCGAAAATGCCGAGGGTGCACGTACAACACCTTCTGTGGTTGCTTTTACTAAGAGTGGGGAACGTCTTGTTGGACAGGCAGCCAAACGGCAGGCCATAACCAATGCTCAGAATACTATTGCCTCTGTGAAGCGTTTCATGGGAGCAAAGTATGATGATGTGCGTGGTGAACAAGAACGTGTTCCTTACAAACTTGTTAAAGCTGCTAATGGAGATGTTCATATTCAGGTAGAAATTGATGGAAAACCGAAAGCTTTTTCTCCACCCGAGATCTCAGCGATGATTTTAGCAAAACTCAAAGCTGATGCTGAAGCTAAGCTTGGAGAGAAAATTACTCAGGCCGTTATTACCGTGCCTGCGTACTTTAATGATTCTCAACGTAATGCCACTAAAGATGCTGGTAAAATTGCGGGCCTTGAAGTATTGCGTATTATTAATGAGCCAACGGCAGCTTCTTTAGCCTACGGTCTAGAAAAAGCAGAGGATGAAAAAATTGCTGTCTATGACTTAGGAGGTGGTACTTTTGATATCTCCGCCCTTGAATTAGGTGAGGGAGTCTTTGAGGTGCGTGCAACCAATGGAGATACTCATCTAGGCGGTGATGATTGGGATTATCGCATCATGGATTGGATTATCAATGAGTTCAAAACAGAATCAGGAATTGATTTAACCAAACAGCCTGATGCTGTTCAGCGGATTAAAGAGGAAGCAGAAAAGGCAAAAATAGCTCTTTCTTCAGCTCAAGAGTATGAAATTAATCTTCCTTTTGTTACTGCTGATGCCTCTGGACCTAAGCATATTCAGAAGAAGTTGACACGTGCTAAGCTCGAACAACTTACTGATGATCTCTTTCAGCGGACCATAAAGCCGGTCAAAGATTGTCTCAAAGATGCTAGTTGGAGTACTGGTGAAATTAAAGAGCTTGTTCTTGTTGGTGGTATGACACGGATGCCTAAGGTAGTTGATACAGCACGAAGCCTTATTGGCAAAGAACCTCACAAAGGAGTCAATCCTGATGAGGTTGTGGCTATCGGAGCTGCTATTCAAGGAGGAGTACTACGTGGTGATGTAAAGGATGTACTCTTACTTGATGTGACTCCATTGACTCTCTCTATTGAGACTGCTGGTGGTATTGCTACAGCAATGATTCCGCGTAACACGACAATTCCAACGAAGAAATCACAAATCTTCTCGACTTACAGTGATAACCAACCTGGAGTAGAGATTAAGGTCCTTCAAGGAGAGCGTCCTCTAGCTCGTGATAATAAACAGCTTGGTGTCTTCCATCTTGATGGAATTCCACCAGCAGCACGTGGGGTGCCTCAAATTGAAGTTTCCTTCGATATCGATGCTAATGGTATTCTTAATGTTACCGCTAAAGACCTTGGTAGTGGGAAAGAGCAAAAAATTTCTATTACTGGTTCTAGTGGTCTAACTAAAGAAGAAATTGAGCGGATGCAGCGTGAAGCTGAAGCCCATGCTGAAGACGACAAGAAAGCCAAAGAAGAAATAGAGATTCGCAACAATGCCGATACACTTGCCTATCAATGTGAGAAGCAACTCACAGAAATGGGAGATAAAATCGATGGTGCCTCTAAGAAAGTGGTTGAAGAAGAGATCGGTGCTGTTCGAGAGGCTCTCAAAGGTAGCGATATTGAAGCAATCAAATCTTCTTATGAGAAACTTCAGTCAAAGTTCCAAGAAATCAGTGCTGAGCTCTATAAACAAGCTTCTGCAGCAGGATCTGCAGAACATGGGGCAGCCCATGGAGCAGAAAGTGCAGAATCTCAAGCTGGCGCTGAAGTAAAGAAAGAAGGAGATGTCGTCGATGCAGAATTCGAAATCGTCGATGAAGATAAAAAGAAATCTTAACAATATAAGTTTAGAGGTTGAGAAGTTGAATAGTTTAGGGGATAACAGTCCTCTCTAAATTTCTAAACTTTTAAATCTTTAAACTTCTCCACCAAGGTAATTCACCTTGGTGGAGAAATAATAACAACCAACACGGAGAAATAAAAACATGGCAGTAACTATCCAACCTCTCGGCGATCGAGTGCTTGTGCAATCTATCGAAGAGAAAGAAGTGCAAAAAGGTGGTATCATTATTCCTGATACCGCTAAAGAAAAACCACAGGAAGCCAAAGTCGTGGCTCTTGGTACTGGTAAACTTGATGATGAGGGCAAAAAAATTGCTTTCACTGTTAAGAAAGGAGACACAGTTCTCATTTCCAAGTATGGCGGTACAGAAGTCAAAGTTGACGGAGAATCCTATCTCATCATGCGTGAGGATGATATCCTCGGTATTATTAGCTAAACTAACTTAACAAAAGGAAATATATTAATATGGCAGCAAAACAACTACTATTCGACGAAGCGGCACGTCATGCCTTGCTTCGTGGTGTTGAGAAATTGGCCAAGGCCGTGAAAGCGACCCTAGGACCCTCTGGACGTAACGTCATTCTCGATAAAAAATTCGGCAGTCCTACCATCACAAAAGATGGTGTTACTGTAGCTAAAGAGATTGAGCTAGAATGTCCTTATGAAAATATGGGTGCACAGCTTGTTCGTGAAGTAGCTTCTAAAACCAGTGATATTGCTGGTGATGGTACTACTACAGCAACCGTACTCGCTGAAGCCATCTTTCGCGAAGGTCTCAAGAACGTAACTGCTGGTGCTAATCCAACATCCTTACAACGTGGTATTCAGAAGGCTGTTGATGCTATTGTTGGAGAACTTGCTCGTATCAGCAAGAAGGTCAAAGATAGCGCTGAAATTGCTCAAGTTGCTACCGTTTCTGCTAACTGGGATAAAACCATCGGTCAGATTATTGCTGATGCTATGGAAAAAGTTGGTAAGGATGGAACCATCACGGTAGAAGAGGCTAAATCTATTGAGACTAGCCTTGACGTCGTTGAGGGAATGCAGTTTGACAAGGGATATCTCTCTCCTTACTTCGTAACGAATGCTGAAGAAATGGAAGCTGTTCTTGATAACGCTTACATTCTCATTCATGAGAAGAAAATTAGCAGCTTGAAGGATCTTCTTCCTCTACTTGAAAAAGTTGCTAAGAGTGGACGTCCTCTTCTTATCATCGCTGAAGATGTAGAAGGAGAAGCTCTTGCTACTCTCGTTGTGAACAAGCTTCGTGGAACACTCCAAATCTGTGCTGTGAAGGCTCCAGGTTTTGGTGATCGCCGTAAAGCAATGCTTGAAGATATCGCTGTTCTTACAGGTGGTCGTTGCATCACCGAAGATCTCGGTATCAAGCTTGAGAATATCACACTTGAAGACCTCGGTCGTGCTAAACACCTCACTGTTGACAAAGAGAACACAACGATCGTTGAAGGTGAAGGTAAACATTCCGATATTCAAGGACGTGTAGCTCAAATTCGTCGCCAAATCGACGAGACCAGTAGCGATTACGATCGTGAAAAACTCCAAGAGCGTCTTGCCAAGCTTGCTGGCGGTGTTGCCGTCATCAATGTGGGTGCTGCTACAGAGACTGAGATGAAAGAGAAGAAAGCCCGTGTGGAAGATGCTCTTCATGCTACCCGTGCAGCGGTAGAAGAAGGTATCGTCCCTGGTGGTGGTGTCGCTCTCATCCGTGCTCAGGCAATTCTCGATACATTGAAGCTTGAAGGTGATGAGGCTGTTGGTCTTGAAATCATCCGTAAGGCTATTGAGTATCCTTTGCGTCAGCTTGCTTCCAATGCTGGTAAAGAAGGTGCCCTCATCGTTCAAGAGGTTAAGAAAGGTAAAGGCAACGATGGCTACAATGTGGCTACCGGTGAATATACCGACCTCGTAAAAGCTGGTGTTGTCGATCCTACGAAAGTAACTCGTAGTGCATTACAACATGCAGCTTCCATTAGTGGACTACTCCTCACTACAGAGGCTCTCATTGCTGAGCTTCCAGAGAAGGATAAAGGTCCTGCAATGCCACCAGGTGGTGGTATGGGCGGAATGGGAGGAATGGGAGGAATGGACTACTAAGTCGTCTTCATTCAGTCCCCGCTGTGCGGCGACTGAAGTAAAAGAGAGCCGGATCGAAAGATCCGGCTCTTTTTTTTGTGCCAACGTCAATGTAACTATTCGGCCAACAGGCCGAATAGAGGCTATAGGCTGTAGGCTGTAGACTCTAGATACCGCTGCTGCGGTAGGAGATGGAAGATGGGAAATAGAAGATGGAAGTTGAGGCTCACTGCTGCGAGCACGATTGGAAGAACTCTGATGATAAGTTGATTTTCTATCACATTTTACTGATGGGTTAACCGAATGCTTATATGTTAATTAAAAACTGGCAAAAGAAAATTCTTAACAAACTATGCATTGCATCACACAACAACTTCGCAATCGATTCATTTGGTTCAGATCCGTCCTCCGAAGGAGGGGATGTGAACGCTCACATTTAATTTCATTTTTGACTTGATGAAAACAGGGCAAGCTCTCTACACTATTCGTCAATTGTAACCGTTCTTCCATTTATTGGAGGTGAGTTCTGAACTAATAGGCTACAGGCTAACTACCAACGTACCGTTGGTAGTTGGAAGATAGAAGTAGAGGTCACAAAATGACCAAAAATTAACTTAAAACTTAAACTTATATTCAGCCTGTTAGCCGAATATTTACACTACACATTCGTAATCCAACCCATTTGGTTCAGATCCTTCCTCCGAAGGAGGGGATCTGAACGCCTAAAAGCTATGAAATTTTTTTCAATCTTTACTTCTCCAATCATCGCGTTGAGTCTTCTAAACACTCCTGCGCTCGTTGCCAAAAACAACATTAGGACAACAACGCCTGAAACACTTGATCAACCGAGTGTCTTAACAAATCAGTATTGTACTTATTCAAACGTTAGCAGTTATGGTATTCCTAACAACAATAGAGACGAGTTAGAAAACGGCTTGCCCCAATCTTCTGATTGCCGAGATGTCGATGAAATAAGCTTTCAACCTCAACTTCAGATGGATCCTTTATCTGTGGAAGCAGGTTTAGAAACAGGGTTCACCGCTTTAAAAAAAGAGTTGGGAGTAGTCGTTAAGACCTCCTCTCAACAAGCGATCCCATTGAATCGTACTATTGATGCACAGTCGGATCATTTCATTCAGAGCGTGCCTCCGCAGGAGGTGAACTCTGAACGGTTACGAAATAATGCTTCAGCTATTCCCGTATTAAGGCTACGAGGTGGTGGGCCAAAAACAAAGCCATCCAAAACTCTAGAAGGACTGAAATCTGCTGGAGAGAGCGATGATGAGGATGATCTCGATTTAGAATCAGAAAGAGTAAGTGATTATCTTAATAAAGAAATTTGTGACAACATCTATGCTGCCTGTCTTGCCAAGGTTGCTGCTCTGACATTAGAAGCACGTAATACCGCTCAAGGAACTCTTAATATAGTTCAAGAAGAAGCTCAAGAGTGGGCCATTGCTGAAAAGATTGCCATTACGGATAAGGAGAAAGCTATGAGAGACCTTCAAAAGGCAAAAGAGACTACTGAAGAAGCTAGAAAAGTAGCCGTGGCTGCTGAACAAGCTGTCAAGGCCGCTCAGAATACGGCTTCCAAAGCTGATAAAACCAATGCAGCCATGGCACGGGATCATTTAACTTATGAAAAAAATCATGAAGCTTATGCTATGAGCAACCTCCAGGCTAAAGAATTGGCGGAAAAATTGACAGAGGCTAAAGTTGACACTGCTTTTGCCGTCTTAAAGGCAATCCAAGTCAGAAATAGCAAACATAGTACTGCTGCTGAAGCAGAGCTAATGGCAGCTAAAGAAGCAGAAGCATACGCAGAAGAGCGAGCTTTTGCCGCTGCCAATATCGCTAAAGAAAAAGCTTCCTTCACGACAACCACAATTCAGATTACCGAAGAAGCTTCAAGACAAGCTGTCGCTGCCTCAAAAGCAGAAATGGAAAAACTTCGTATAGAAACGGCCAATGCAGTAGCCGCAATTCAGGCTAAAGAAGAGACTGTAAGAATTGCTGAAGAGAAAAGTAGAGCAGCAGAATTGGCCAAAAGCAAAACGGAAGTAGCTTCTAAAGCTGAATTAGAGAGACTTCGTATAGAAACGGCCAATGCAGTAGCTGCTATTCAGGATAAAGAGGAGGCTGTAAGAATTGCTGAAGAGAAAAGTAGAGCGGCAGAGTTAGCCAAAAGCAAAACGGAAGCAGCTTCTAAAGCTGAGTTAGAGAAACTTCGTCAAGAGCTCGAAACGATGAAAGTAGAAAAAATCAAGAATGAAGAAGCTAGAAGCAAAGCAGAAGAGCAGGCTCGTAAGCAAAACTTCTCTATAGAAGGTGTTTCTATCATCAGTTCGATACCGACCATCAAAGCTTCTCAAACTGAAAAAATAAATATTCCAGATGCAAAGGAAAAAAATCTCATTCTTGAAGCTGCTAAGCAAGAAGCTCACCAAAAGTTAGCTCCTTTATGGAAGAAAATTGCTCAAGAGACGGATCTTTTAGAAACTCAAAAGCAACAAATTCAAAAGCAACAACAACAAATTCAAAAGCAACAAATGCAAATCGATTGGAAAAGAGATTTAAATAATCGCTATTTTGAATACCACAAAAATGGTGATGAGGCTTACAAAAAGATCAACTGTTTTGGTAAGTGTTTTTTTAGGAATTCGCTTGGTCCAATAAATATTGTGGAAAAATCACCAGACTGCTGCGATTGGATATTCCTTGGGATGATTACTATTACACCACCCGTTAACGTATTTTGGGTTCCTTGCTACGCCTGCACACATCCTTGTGTTTGTTTCTATCCTTGCTGTAGTCTATGGCATTCTCGTCTTAACTCTGCAGATGCAGAAAAAGATCGAAGTGATAGGTCTATTAATTTAAGGGCTAGCTCTCGTAATTTAATGGATAGGTCTTTTTGTTTGGAGAGTAAGCCAGAAACTCTTGCAAAGTTAAAAGCAACAATAACCGAAAGTACACCTTGGATGGTTAAAGCAAGTGAGGCAAAGAAGGCAGGTAGATTACAGGAAGCTCACTTATGGCAATCAGTTGTTGAGCAATCAGAAAAAGCTATAACTCTTTATCAGAATCATATCGAGAAGCATAACACATTGAGTCGTAACGAATTGATTTCTGAGTCTACCAAAATTACTACATCTGCTGAATATGCTTTAGCGTTAGCAAAAGTCATGGCAGAAAAGATTGAATGTAGAATCAAAGAGGGTGAAGCAAGAGAAGATGGGAGAATAGAAGAAGCTAACTTATGGCAAAAAGTAGCTGTAGAATTAGTGAAATCCCTTCAAGTATATCAACTTCTTGCAGAAGGAAGTGTAGGACAAGGTGAAATTCAGAACAAAACCAACTATGCTAGTTCTATTGCATGCTTAGCAAAAGCAATGGCAATAAAAATTGATTGGCTCACAAAAGAGAGTGATACAAGAAGCGCTGGAATGGTAGAGGAAGCTAACTTATGGCAGCAAGCTATTCAAACAGCGGAACAGGCTATTGAGAAGTATAAAGCAGCTTCAGAAGGCAAAACATCAAGAGACTCCGCCGAGATTGTATTAGGTAGAGCAAAAACAATAGCAGCAATAACAACTCAGATTGTTGAATGGATAGTTAAAGAGAATGAAGCTAAGAGGAATTTTGCAAGGATAGAAGAAGCCACCTTATGGCAGCAGGCTCTCCAAGAAGCTAAACAAGCTGTTCAGCAATATCAACAATGTGCAGATCACGATTCTAATAGTGATTTAAAAAGAGCTGCTGATACTACAGCAGCTGATACTACTTTTACTAGAGCCAAAGCAACAGCCAATCAAGCAATGGAGTTACAGAAGTTATTTTTGTAATCTGGCTATCAACGTCACTTTATTTCTGCGAAATAAAGTGACGTTGATAAAATTGGGCGTAACTAGAGCCTGTCCGAAAGCGGCTCGGATCCTTTGCCCAAGCGGGTTTGAGGGCTAAAAAAATATGGACATAAACAGCAAATTTTGCTGTTATGT
>Ga0155638_1162_pt3 | contig 11266 bp, 8 predicted proteins | sample RifCSPhighO2_12_FD_107295 | JGI IMG/M metagenome (GOLD analysis project Ga0155638, IMG submission 107295) | Verrucomicrobia bacterium RIFCSPHIGHO2_12_FULL_41_10
GGTGCATGTTCTGATTGGGTGGAAATACTTGGGAAATGGAGGTACTCGGTGAGAGTTGCAATAGGATTATAAGACGAATTCATGAACAGGGACAAAAGAGGATGAAAGAAGAAAAAAATTAACAGGGATGGATGGGATAAAAGAGATAAAAGAAGAGTGAGCTCAAACCGAATTGAAGTATTGTTGTTCTAATGTTACCGTAATCAACAGAAATTAACCACAAAGAGCACGTAAAAAATTTTTAACTCGCGCTTTAGTTCTACTTGAACAAAAAAATCATTCGCTTAAGAAGAGATTCTACATAATCACACAGGAAGAAGAATTTTGAATATTGTCAAGAGCAACGGCTTCTTGAGCAACTTTTGTTTCAGTATTAATAGCTTGTGTGGTATAGGAGGTGTAGGAGGGTTCATTATTTGCCTCCCTTGCTCTGAGAGCTCCTATTCTACAATAGGCAGCAACTTGGTATTCAAAACTCACAACATTCCAACGAGATATTAAGGGATCATCTTTGCTTGTAAGAGATATCTTAGCAGCAGTAACGTTAGCCGTTAGTGCTTGTTCATAATTGTTTGCAATGAGATGCCACTCATTTACTGATCTAGTGTCATTTTCCTGAAATGCTTTTAATGCTTCGTAGCGTGACGTGGCAAGATGGATATGAAGTTTGGCTTCATTATCATGGCAAAGCTCTTTAGCTTGAGCAGCATGTTCATAATCTTGAACAATTTTTTGATAACGTTGAATAGTTTTTTCATAGCGTGTGAGTTGCTGATTTAGGTTGATGATTTTAGAATGAGAAGTTATATCATCTGATTTTGTTTCTATTTGAAGAGGCAGTGCTCGACAGTTTTCGGCGATTTCATGACCACACATTTCTATTGCTTTGTGTGTTTCGATGATGTGTTCTGCCATTTCTATCGCTAGTAAATAATTTTTAGCGATAGCATCGTAATCTATAGAATTTCCCTTCTGTAGTGCGATGGCTTTAATTTCTGCTTCAATGGACTTCTCATAATTTATAGCGATCTTTTGATGGAGTTTTAACAAAGCTCTATTTCCTCCTTTGCCGCGCAAGACAATGTCAACGCATTCTTGTTTAGCATCAATAGCTTTTTGGTAATGTTCAATGATCGAGTCATAGCGCTGAATTAGCGGACCGGAAGCATTATTTCCTTGTTTCAACAGATCAACAGTTGTGAGTGTTACTTCTGCTGCTTTTTCACAGAGCTGAGCAATATAGGGAGCCTCGGCAGCTAAAATTCCAAAACCTATTGGTTCCGTTTTGTTGACTGCGGCGGCTTGATGATAAGTTCCGGCATGGTGATAAAAATAAACAAGCTGTTGGTAACGTTTGGTAATTTCAGGGGAAGTTGATGTCTGAGCTTTTATGAGGTCTAAAAAACGATATTCTTTATTAAAATTCTCAGAAGCCTGTGGAATGATTTCTATTTTATGATCAGTAAGAGAAGAAAATTGGCTGTTAGAAAAAGGTGTTCTCTTTTTGATTTGATGAAGGAGTAAGTCATTGGAGGGTTGAATGGCTGTTGTCGCGGGATTTTCTATTTTTCGTTCGGAAGAGGCCTGGATTATATAAGTAGGAGGATCAGGAACCAGAAAATCAGGTGGTATAGAAGGCATTAAATTCATTACATCCTTTCTATCAGGATACCTATTCTTTTGTAAAGTTGAGGTTGTTTGCCTTTTGAATAAAAAGGGCTTTTGGATTTAAGAAAGATTTTTTCATCAATCTTTTGTTTTTTTATTTGCACGAGCCTCCCTCTCCCGACTACCGTACAGGGCTGCTATAATTACTCGTTACTTGTCTGTAGGTAGGTCAGGTACCAAGCAAAAATAAAAATCCATTTTCAAAATCAGTTCACTTTCGAACTCTATGTACCTTCAATCTCTTGAAATAGTCGGTTTTAAATCTTTTGCTACTAAGACGGTATTGCATTTTCATCGTGGGGTAACTGCTGTGGTGGGTCCTAATGGTTGTGGGAAGTCGAATATTCTGGATTCTATTCGATGGGTTTTGGGAGAGCAGTCGGCCAAGGCGTTGCGTGGTGGTGAAATGGCCGATGTTATTTTTGGTGGGACTGATACGCGTCAACCTCATAACATGGCAGAGGTTTCCTTGACCTTTGCAGAGTGTGAAAAGGAATTAGGTGTCGAGTGGCATGAGCTTTGTATTACGCGCAGAGTTTTTCGTGATGGAAAATCAGAATACCTTATCAATGGAAAGCCATGTCGTTTGAAGGATATTCATGAACTCTTCATGGATACTGGTATTGGACGAAGTGCCTACTCCATCATGGAGCAAGGAAAGCTTGATCAGATTTTGAGCAGCCGTCCAGATGATCGACGCGCTATTTTTGAAGAGGCTGCAGGTATTACTAAATTTAAATCACAGAAAAAAGAAGCGTTGCGTAAATTAGAATATACTGATTCCAATCTGCTGCGTGTTACCGACATTATCAAAGAGGTAAAGCGCCAGATTGGATCGCTGCAACGCCAAGCGGGTAAGGCGAGGCGATATCAAGGGCTTCAAAGTGATTTATCAATTTTGGATACGCACTTGTCCCATCGCTCTTATAAGGAGCTTGAGCATTCAATCGAGGCATTAGCAGCCTCTATTGATCAGAGCGCTGAAGTGCGGTTGGTGCAAGAACGTGAGATTGCCGAACAAGAAGAGGAATGTGGTGTCGTGCGGAGTCAACTGGCAGTTCTTGATAGTGGTATCGAACAGTCCAGAGCAGCACTGCAAAATGTGCGTAATCAGATTTTTTCAGGAGAAAATCGTGTTGAGACGAACCGAGAGCGCAAGGAGGAATTTCGTGAGCAGGCCACACGAGCCCGGGCAGAAATCGATGCTTTCCATGCACGTATTAGTGAGCAGGAAAGTGAGCTTGAGCGTACGGAGACTCAATTAACAGAACTCCTTGATCTCTTGCGCACGGAGGAGAGTGCTCTTCAATCAGGCACAAGTCGTGCTACAGAGGCCCAGAAAGAGAGGATCGACGCAGAGCGTCGTGCCGATGCTTTTGCTCATCGGTTGCACACAATGGATAACCGTCTTTCTGATCTTCGTGGTAAGGTGTCTACTGCCACAGGCCGGCGTGATGCCGCGCGTCAGCGTTTAGAACAGTTGCAATCCCAACAGGCAAGTATGGAGCAGACGCTAATAGGATTAACGGTGCGTGCTGAGACTGCGGTAACAGCTCATGTTCAGGCAGGAGAGGCGATGACCTTGGCCAAGCAAGCGCAAGAGGCAGCTCAATCCTTTCATGATGAAGCACAGCGCACGCGTCAGCATGCCGATGTGGAGTGGAATGCCCTAGGTAAACAGCTTGCTGAGCGAGAATCTCGTCGAGAGTTGCTTTGTCAATTAGAACGTGAAGGCGAAGGGCTAGGAGAAGGAACGCAGGCTATTTTGCGTGGTCTCAATCGGCCTGATTTTTTTCAAGCAGGTATTCTGGGAACATTAGCGGCTTTAATTGATGTGCCCACTGAAGATATTCCTGCGGTGGAAGCGGCTCTTGGTGCAGCAAGTCGCTCCGTTGTTTTTAAAGATGCTGACGTGGCTGCTGCTGCGCTTCAAACACTGAAAGCTGCGGCTCAAGGGCGTGCTGCGGTCTTAATGGCTGATTGGCCCAATAGTTCTCAAGAATCGCTTTCTCTTCCTGAAGGAGCGCTTGTTTGGGCTTCTTCTTTAGTAAAGGCTTCCGAACCGGTGCGTGTTGTTGTTGGACGTTTGTTAGAAGGAGTTGCTGTGGTAGCCGATCTCGAAACGGCCTTTCGATTAAAGAAAGAACATCCCAATCTTGCTTTTGCAGCACGTACAGGAGAATTTATTTCTCGTGATGGTGTGGCCTATGGTGGTGCAGATGGAGAAGTTTCTTCTTCAGCATTGCTACGTCGATCTCAAATTGCGGCTTTAGAACGAGACGTAACAACTCTTCGTGAGGAAGAAACGCGCTTAGCCACTGCTCGGGACGCAGCCATAACTGCTTTAGAGCAGGCCATCGAGCGTCTTCGAGAAGCTCGTGATCATGTCAATCATACTCAATCTCTCCTTTCTTCTGCTCGAAGCGATGAACTTCTTGCTACCCGAGAACTTCATGATACGCGCAGACGTTCCGAGGCTCTCGCCATGGAGGTAGGAACGCTTGAGGCTCAGTCGCAGAAATTAGAGGAACAAATCCTCCAAGATCAACAACAACTCGATGCTCTTGCTACAGAAATTGCTCAAGTTCGGGAGGAACGTTCTTCCGCACAAGCTCAGATTGCTACCTTACGTGATGCTGAGACTGAGGCTGCAGCAGCCTTAGCCGAAGTTCGATTGCGCGTGGCGACGGAACGCCAGCATCAGCAGGCTCTCACGCAACAACGTGTGCCGTTGCAAGCACGTTTACGAGAACTCGCTCAATCGATTGCTTCTCGAGAGCGTGATATTACCAATCAAGAGCAAAAAGTGATTTCTCTTGAAACGGAATCGAGCAGTTTGCTAATAAATATTACGCAATGGAAAGAGGAACTCCTAGCTGTAGAGCAAGAGATTGCGCAGAAAACCAGCGAACGCTCCAAGTTGCAAGAGCGTGTAGAAACGTTAGAAATCAGTCTTCGTACCGTGCGTAAGGAACTCATGGAATTGCAAGATCGACGTTCGCGAGAGGAAGTTCGTTTAACAGAGCTACGCCTACGAGCTGAGTCAATTCGAGATCATATTTCACGACGTTATCAAATAGACCTTACGAATTTTAAGCCTGATAGCTATGCATTGCTCAAGGTGATCACAGTGTCCAAAGAACGCAAATCCCTTGTTCAAAAAGGAAGCATGGAAGAGCCCCTTGAAACAGGCGTAGATGGAAATTTAACAATCGAGGAGACTGACTCGATGGTTCGATCACCAGAACAACAAAGCAATTTACCAGCAGAAATAGATTTTAGAGAAAATGCTATTCCATGGGAAAAGATTGAAGTAATGGTGGCCGAGCTTACTGAACGTGTTGATTCGATGGGGCCGGTGAATATAGAGGCCATTCAAGAATTTGAAGAACTTGAAGAGCGCTATAACTTCCTTGAGAAGCAGAATACGGATCTCATTAATGCTAAAGAGGAGCTCTTGGAGGTGATTTCACGCATTAATAAGACAACAAAAGTTCTCTTTGCTGAGACGTTTGAACGGGTCAGAGTTAATTTTCAAGAAATGTTTACGGAGCTCTTTGGTGGTGGTAAGGCAAACCTCCTTCTTGTGGATGACAGTAATCCACTTGAGAGTGGTATTGAAATTATCGCTCGTCCTCCAGGCAAACAGCTCCAAAGTATTTCGTTACTCAGTGGTGGCGAAAGAACGATGACGGCAGTGGCTCTTCTCTTTGCCATCTATATGGTGAAGCCTAGTCCTTTCTGCGTTCTTGATGAAATGGATGCTCCCTTAGATGAATCAAACATTGGTCGTTTTATTAAACTTCTTGATCGCTTTGTCGGTCAGAGTCAATTTTTTGTGATCACTCACAATAAGCGGACCATGTCACGCGCCGATATGCTCTACGGCGTGACTATGGAAGAACGAGGCGTGACGAAGCTCATTAGTGTGAAATTCCATGCGAAAGAAGAGGGCAAAGTTCTTGATCAGCCTGAGACTGATCAAGAAGTAAAGAGTGAAGAGTAACATAATTATTCGGCCAACGGTCCGAATAAAAGCTGTTAGTTCCTAGTTCTTAGTTCTTAGTTGACTTTTTCGCTATAGCTTAAAAGTCTATCTTGGCGAGTGGTATTCTATTAATTTCTTTTTTCAGGCATATTATGACGATTTTTTTAAGAAAGAAAACGATACAATAAAAACCTCTTATTTTACTTCAGTCGCTGCGTAGCGGGGATTGAATGCTTACAATGGAACTATCTCTTCACACATTGCATTCGCGAGAACTTCTGAACCATCTCGCTCAAGCTTTGCAAGCACGCTTGGATGTTATTGCTAATCATGACCTGCGCAATCGCGATACAGCGACTCATTTGAAAAAGCTACAGGAAGCCTCTGAATCAATTGAACATTGCGTCGCCTTATTGCCAACGGAGATAGATCCTCATTTGCGCCACTACCTAGAGCGTCGCAGTTATGACAAGGCATTAGCTTGGATTAAAGAGGGGATTATAGGAAAGCATGCCTAATTTTTTTGTTGCACTTGTTTTTTGAAAAGACCAGGCTTTATGGGTGAATCTTATTTTAGATTCCGCTCATTAGAGATTTTTCTAAAATCGCTTATGCTAATGAAGTGCAAGACGCTTACGGAGCGCAGAACTTGAGTGTACAGATGTACTCGATGGTTCGAGCACCGGAGCAACGAAGCAATTCGTTAGTATAAGTAGAGTTTCGGAAGAACTCTACTCATCATGGAAAGTTCCATGATTGTAGTAACACTTAACCCATTAATCAGACTATGAATAAAAAACTACTTACAACGCTTTTAGCAACTCTTCTAACAACGGGTGTTGTTTCGGCAATTACGGGCAATGAGGTGCAAAAGAGAGATAATGCAAATCAAGACAATGAAAATGCTGCGCAAAGCAGTGACAATGCCGCGCAAAAACGTGACAATGCCGCGCAGCATTCGGAGAATTTAAGAACTGCTAGTGATGCTGCGCAAGATTTAAGCGCTGCATCTACGCGCAACGCAAGTAGTCATGCTGCTTCTGCCGCAGCAGCAGCAGCTCAACGAGCTGCACACAATGCGCAAGGTAGTGCCGATGCTGCCGCCTCCGCTGCACGTCAATAAGAACGCCAATTATTCCAACATTGTATCTATCAAGAGACGCAATGTCTGGTATAAAGGATTGGTTATAATCGTATAACCTCTCCTAGTAAAACTCTTTTAATAATTAAAAGAGGTTTTTCTGATACTCCAAGGTCCATCGTTGTTGATAACAGCGATGGATCTTTTTTCTTCCCATCTATGAATAAAAAACTACTTGCGACATTCTTTGTAACCCTTCTGACAACAGATATTATTTTAGCGACAACAGACAATACTTTGCTAAAAATAAATAATGACACTCAACAAGATTCCATACGTAGGACGACTCATCGAAAAATTGCCCGTCAAAATGCTCTGCGCAGTGCAGTCAGTCAACAAAATGCCAATGTAAATCCTAAGCAGCAAGTCATAAATCAGCAAAATGCTGATAGCATTGAGGATGAGAAAAAGGCTCGTTTGCTTAAAGCCCACATGCTTAAAAAATGACCTCTTCAACCCCTGCAATAACAGAATAACATTCTTAATAAGTTAACTATCAACTACGAACTAACTATTCGGCTGACAGGGCGAAAAGTGACGACTGAGCAATTTTTTAAACCAATTGCCGAAGGCAAGAAAATAAACTCTTTACCCTTTACTCTTTACCCTTTACTTGTCTGAGTTAAGCCACGTATCAAAAAAAATAAAAATCTATTTTCAAAATTGGTTTACTTTCTAAAAGTTATGATACGTTGCTTGATTTTGTCGTAGAATTAACTGCTCCCACATGCGTGTTTCTGCCTGAAGCTGAGCAGCATGAATGCTCGCTGGAGAAGCAAGAAAGCTTATGGTTGAGAGCTTGCCATGGTAAATGTCCAGAGCATTGGGCCCTGCATCATAGATTTTTTGATGATCTTGATTGATATCTTTTTCAAAATTTTTATTACCACTCAGTGCTGATTCCACAGAAGTTTCGAACCATTTTTTGAGAGAAAATCGAGATGGTGACGGTTCACGGTTAACAATGTTATAGAAAGTGCCCTTATCATCAAAAGCGCAAACAATTGTTGTTTCTGGGTCAGTACTTACTTCAGTAGGCGTATTGGATCCTACTCCTCCATCTTCAAGGATGTCTCCTTGAGAATCTTTGATCGGTTGGAAAACTCCAGGTAGCGACATGGAAATACGAACCGCTTCTGCAACAGGCATTAAAGGTGTACTTTCCATATTAAAATACTTTTCTTGTTTTTTAGTTTTATCAAATCCCGTAACAATGAGTTTTTTAAAGCGAGAGGGATTTATTTTATGAAGAAGAGCGAGATCTTGAAAAGTGATAGACTTCTTTCGAAACTCTACTGATGCTCCGAATTGCGGCGTCGCGCCGGTGCTCGGAGCATCGAGTATGTTATATACACTCAACTCCTGTGCGCCGTCGACTCCTTGCACTTCATTAGCATCAGCGAGTTTGGAAAGAAGTCTAGTATTTATTAGACTTCTTGTATGCGAGTCCAAAGTATTATCAGGGTCAGTGTTCAGGAGAGCATCCCTTAATTGAAAAATAGACAAGGTTTCTTCTTCCGTTAAGAAATTCTCTGTTTTTAAATAGTTTATTTGTTCTTCCAAGGTTTCATAAGAAATAGATTCAAAGAAAGCTTTTATCGATTGAATCATCGCTTGATTCATGAGAGTGATGGCATAAGTTCCCTGAAAAAAACCATTTTTATGATCAAAATCATGGCTTGAAAGAAGATGGTCTTCTGAATGCCCTATAAGTACCTGTAGATAGTCAGTTTGATCGAGAGTTGATTGTAAGGCGGGAGCATTCATCCCTGCAGCAATTAAGGATGCCATCATAGCTCCAGCAGAACTACCAGCAATCAGGGAAAGATTTTGGAGTATTCCTGATTCTTCCATGGCCTTATAAGCACCGACATACCCGATGCCTTTCATGCCTCCTCCTGATAAAATCATTGTTGTGGGATAGGGAGCTGGTTCAATGACACACCACCCTCCTGTTTTCATTTTAATCCATTGAGGAGTCTGTTGTGGAGTCGCAAACTTTTTCCTTAAAAAATAAAAAGCTTTGATGCAGTCTCTTTCCGCTTCTTGAATGGCTTGGCTTATAGATACCGCAGGATCTTTAAAATTTTCTTCTAGTTTTTTGGTAATGCGATCTAAGGATTCTTCAGCTTCACTAAGAAGTATCTCTGTTTTCTCATCACTGTCTTGATCAAGTTCTTCTTCTTGCAAAGAATTTTGAAGTGTTTCAGAAAAATAAACAGCTAGATCTTTTTCTAGATTTTCTAACGTTGTCTCTTTAGATGGATAAGAGGAAGGAGCTTTCTTTTTCTCAACAAGATCAATGGAATTTTCGCCGACTCTAATATCTGAAGTCAGGTTGTTATCTTGAAGGGATAGCTCAGCAATTTGTTGCCAAATGATAGCTGGTGGTGATGAAGGGGGCGGTGGAAAAGGAAGCATCTAAAAAGATAGCATAAAAGAGGAAGTTAAGAGTGGGTAAAGAGTCGCTAGAGCCGAAAGTGAACCGATTGTAAAAACACTCTTTACTCTTTACCCTTTACTCGTTACTTGTCTGTATCTAAGCCAGATACCAAACAAAAATAAAAAGCTATTTTTGAAATTGGTTCACCTGTTAACAGACTCTACTTATGGATTCCCTTCTTAAAATTTTACGAAAAGAAGCTAACACCTCTCCTTCCGATCTTGCACGGCAACTCGGTCTTACTGAAAAAGAGGTAATGGCCAAGATTAGCAAGCTAGAAAAGGATGGAACAATTCTAGGCTACCATGCCGTCATCAATCGTGATCATTATGAACCTCACGCGGTCACTGCTGTGATTGAGGTGAAGGTTTCTCCTGAGAGAGAAGGAGGATTTGATCGGATTGCGAGCCGAATTGCTCGATTTGAAGAGGTCGAGAGTGTTTACCTCATGAGTGGAGGTTATGATCTGTTGGTTATTGTAGAAGGAGCTTCATTGCGTGATGTAGCTTCCTTTGTGGCACACAAATTAAGTGCCATAGAAGCAGTGCAATCATGTGCAACGCGCTTTCGACTTAAAACGTACAAAGAACATGGAATGTTGCATGCTTTGGAAGAAGCTTCCGAGCGACTTTTGGTGGCACCGTGATTAGAAGATGGAAGATTGGGATAATGCTTGTTTGGAAACTTTATTTTTTGTCTTCGCAAAATTAATGAAAATTAAAAGTTTGGTTTTATGAACAATTGATTGAATAGCTAATGGTATTTTCGATTTATATTTTACATCTTGTGCTCTTGCCAAAGGCCTCGACTCCTATCTTCCATCTTCTATCTCCCATCTCCAAATAATATGTCTTGCCGCATTGCTTCCATTGTTCAAGGGATTCCTCGTTCTGGGATTCGTGATTTTTTTGAGATCGTTCAATCGATGAACGATGTCATCTCGCTTGGCATAGGGGAGCCCGATTTTGTAACGCCATGGCATATTCGTGAGGCGGCTATTTATTCTCTGGAAAAAGGGAAGACTTCCTATACCTCCAATCTCGGTGATCCTCAATTAAGGCGTTCCATTGCAACCTATGTTAAAAAGCACTTTGGAGTAACATACTCTGCTCAGAATGAAATTCTCGTTAGCGTTGGTGTTTCTGAGGCCATTGATCTCGCCTTGCGCGCTTTAATTAATCCTGGAGATGAGGTGATTTATCATGAACCTTGTTATGTCTCTTATGCTCCCACCATTGCCTTAGCCCATGGAGTGGCTGTTCCTATAGCGACACGACCTGAAGAGAAATTTGTTCTTTGTGCTGCTGATTTAGAAAAGAAAATAACACCACGAACTAAAGTCCTGATGTTGAATTTTCCTACTAATCCTACAGGTGCTATTATGTCTCGAGAGGAGTTGGTTAAGATTGCCGAGGTCTGTTGTCGATGTGATCTTTTAGTACTTACCGATGAAATCTATAGTGAGTTAATGTACGATGGAGTGGGGCATACATCAATTACTGCACTTCCCGGAATGAAAGAACGAACTGTTCTCCTTCATGGGGTTTCTAAGGCATTTGCAATGACTGGATGGCGTATTGGTTTTGCTTGCGGCCCTGTCGATATTATTGAAGCGATGATGAAGATTCATCAATACTCTATCCTTTGTGCTCCCATCATGAGTCAGGAAGCTGCGAAGGAAGCGCTCGATCATGGAGAATTAAGTGTTGCCAGTATGCGTGAAGAGTATCAACGGAGACGTAATGTTGTCGTAGGAGCCTGCCGTGAAATGGGGCTGGACTGTTTTTGTCCTCAAGGGGCTTTTTATATTTTTCCAAATATTACAAAAACAGGGCTTAGCAGTAAGGAGTTTTCTCTGCAACTCCTCCAGGAGAAAAAAGTAGCCGTTGTTCCTGGGAGTGCTTTTGGACCTAGTGGCGAAGGCTTTGTTCGCTGTAGCTATGCTACGAGTATGGACAAACTCAAGGTTGCGATGGAGAGGATTGCTGCGTTTGTGGAAGAAAAAAAGTAAGAGATTGACTATAGA
>Ga0155638_1170_pt3 | contig 11244 bp, 10 predicted proteins | sample RifCSPhighO2_12_FD_107295 | JGI IMG/M metagenome (GOLD analysis project Ga0155638, IMG submission 107295) | Verrucomicrobia bacterium RIFCSPHIGHO2_12_FULL_41_10
GATTTGTCTTTAGAAAATTGGCAATGTCCGCATCAAAATGCATCGCTCAATCGTTGGAGAAATCAAAACGTGTACAATCAAAAAAAATGCTTCCGGAGAATGGGACATTACTTTGTCTTGTGAGGTTTTAGCTACTCCTGCAGAGCCAAAGACAGAAGCTGTAGCTATTGACGTTGGCATAGAGTTGTTTGCCACATTATCGAATGGGGAGAAAATTGCAAATCCACGATTTTTCAAAAAAGGTGAAAAAGCTCTTGCAAAAGCGCAACGTAAACTCAGTAAATTAGCAAAAGGCACAAAAGAGCGCCGTAAAGCAGGAAAAGCAGCGGCCAAAATTCATGAGAAAATCAAAAATCAAAGAAAAGATTTTTGCCACAAAGAAACAAAAAAGATTGTTGATCAGTATCAATACATTTGCATTGAGGATTTAGATATCAAGCAAATGATAGAAGGTTCTTATTTTGCAAAAAACATAATGGACGCGAGTTGGAATCAGTTTCGTCAACTTCTTACCTACAAAGCGGCAGAAGCTGGTAGGAAATTAGGAGTGGTGAACCCTGCTTACACAAGTCAAACATGCTCACAATGTGGACATTTGGAGAAGAAGACGTTAAAGGAACGACAGCACCAATGTTCTCAATGTGGGTATACGGCACATAGGGATTTCAATGCAGCGCAAAATATTTTGGCCCTCGGATTGGATGGCCTGGGAGAAATCCCTAGAAGCCTTCGCCTTTAGGCGAGGGAGCAGTCACTTTTAGTATACAATTAGCCAAAAAATGTGAACCGCCTATTTTCTTAAGGTAAGCATGACCTGCCCATTTTCTCGTAAAAACCAGGTGTCTCTTTGGGAGAAATTCAAAAAATTCCTTTTCTTTTCCCGTAAAAAAATTGATCTGCTCAAGCCTAAAAATCTCCATGCGATTCTCGATGCTACAGTAGATGCGCTCGTCATCATCGATGAAAAGCATAAAATTATCGCTTTTAACAAAAGCGCAGAAAAGTTATTTGGCTACAAACAAGAAGAGATCATTGGACTCAATGTCAACACTCTGATGCCTGAACCCTTCCGAAGCAAGCACGACAGCTATATAGACAATTACCTAAGAACGGGAGTAAAGAAAATCATTGGTATCGGTAGAGAAGTTATCGCTCAAAAAAAAGATCTATCCACATTTCCTATCGATCTTGCTGTCAGCGAAGTGATCACAAACTCTGGCTCCCTATTTACGGGGATCATTCGCGATATTTCTCAAAAGAAAAAAATGGAAGCGGTTCTTGCAGAAAAGATCAAAATGGAAGCGGAACTGAAGGCAAAAAATGAATATATCTCCATCTTGAGTCATGAACTAAGGACTCCTCTTACATCCATTTATGGAGCCTTAGGTCTTTTATCTGTAAAAGGTTGTAGTTCACCAAAAAAAACAGAAGAATTAATCAGCATCGCTGTAAGTACAACGGAGCGATTGATTCACATTGTCGATGACCTCCTCGATATTGGAAGAATTCAATCGAAAAAATTGGCAGTGGAAAAAAAAGTTGTCTCTCTGGTTGAACTAACAAAAGTAGCTATAAAATCCATGTACCCATTAGCTAAAGAATATAACGTGTTCATCATTGAAAAGAATTTTCCTAAGGAACTGCAAGTTTTGAGTGACCGAAATCGCTTAATCCAAGTGGTTACCAATTTTCTCAGCAACGCCATCAAATTTTCTCCACCTAACGAAACCGTCACTGTTTCTATTGAACAAATAGACAATGATGCAATACTTTCCGTCAGTGATAGAGGTGAAGGAATCTCAGAAGAATTTCAGAAAAACGTCTTTTTACCATTTTCGCAAGATCCGAAAAGCCATCCACGCATTGTTGGAGGCACTGGGTTAGGACTCCATATTTGCAAATCCATCATTGAACAATTTAATGGAACAATTGGATTTACTTCCGTAAAGAATAATGGGTCGACTTTTTATTTTAAAATTCCAATTGTGGCACAACATTGAACTCTATTCGAAAAATCCTTATCGTCGATGACGATAAAAATGTTCTTACTATCTGCAAATATAGCTTGGAGCAATCAGAAGGGCTTGAGATTCGATGCGCAGAGTCGGGAGAAGAGGCTTTAAAGGTTGCTCTCGAATACCTCCCTGACGTCATTCTTCTCGATATTCTCATGCCGAAAATGGATGGAATCGAAACGTATAAAGCCATAAGAAAGATCTCAAGCTTAGCGAAGTGCGTTGTGATTTTTCTCACTGCAAGTGCTTCACAAGAAAAGATCAAAGAATATCTGAAAGTTGGAAATGTAGCCTTAATTACAAAACCTTTTGATCCTTTGCGTTTAGGAGATAAAGTACAAACTCTCTATGAGCATTTATCCTATTTTGAGGAGCAAAAAGAGAGCAAAAATTTAGAGGGCATTCCTGAAAAACTCTTGACTACTTACCGAGCATCGATTCCAAAAAAACTAGCTCTTCTTGAAGAGCTCATCAAAGATTATAAAGAAAGACGGGGCATAGAAGAATTGAATGCCCTTTATTTTGCTCTGCATAAATTAGCTGGCAGTTCAGGAGTTTATGGGTTTTTGAACGTATCGAAAATATGTGTAGAAACAAAGGCCAAAATTCATGAATGGCAGCGCCTTTTTCCTAAAATTCCAGAAGATCAAATTATAACCGAATTACAGCTCTCCTACGAAGAAATCAAGAATAGCTTTCATTAATAATTCGTTAATCGGATATAGCCACATAATGTGTGGCTATTAGTCTTTGCTTTTCTTTTTTTAGGATTGGATTTTGAAGAGATTCCCGATCTTATCCCCGCCCCTTTAAATCACCCTTACATGGAGGCGCCAGCTCTTAAAAAGAGAGAAAAAGAGATTACGCATTTAGCGCGCAAGAAAAAGCTCTCTCCTCGAAGAAAATATCTCCTTGCGCGTTTCTACATTGAAGCGGGAATGTGGGAAGAAGCAAGAGCGCTTCTTTACGAAATTCAGGACCTTTTGCCTGAAGCAAAAATCCAACTTGGATTTGTCGATCTTTGGGAGTGTCGCTTAGAAGATGCATACGAAGCATTTGAGAAAACCCCATGCAATTCCTTTGCCTTACATGGATTAAAGCAGATCGCTCTTTGTTGGTCCTTGAAAAAACCTATAAAAGCGATCTGTTTGTACCGGAAATTAATTCAGTGTGTGCCCAAAGATAGTGACCTTTACACAGCGCTTGGGATTTTACTCTCTCAAAAAAACCGTTTTTGCGAGGCTAAAGAGGAGTTACAGTGGGCGCTTCATCTTGCTCCTACAAATCGCGATGCGGCTATGCAGCTTGCCCAAGTGTATGATTGGGATAATCATTGGGATCAAGCAGAAAAAATCTACGCGCAGTATCCGGAGGATCACGATGCGATTTTTGCAAGAGCAAAGCACTATCGAAAAGAGAGGGACTATGCAAAAGCAGATCAATTTCTTAAAAATCTTAAGCCACGTGGTGAAAAAGAGTGGCAAGAGCGTTTTATCGTTGCAAATCACATCACCCCAAGTCTCCATTTTCACTCCCATTTTACAAAAACTAAGGAGGACGACCCAACCCTAAATAAGCCTGTTGTCCATGACGAATACTTAAACGCAACAACGCATCTCACCTACCCTTTAACTCCTCAAGAAAGAATCAAAGGAGAAGGGATCTATTTTCATCAAAGAGAGACAAATATTTTAACTCCAACTGTCAACTACAACGCTCACGTTGCAGGAGGCAAATTGAAATCGGAGCTTTTTTTTGCGAGCAACTGGGAATGGGATGTGTGGGCAAGAATTTTTCAAGCGTGGGGGGAAAAAGATAAAGTCCTATTTCCCTTTCATAAGACATTTCGCTTTGAGCCGGGAAGTTCTTTAACCTATACAAGTAAAGAACATGTTGCCCTATTAGATGGCCATAGAGAATCGTTCATCACAAAAAATTTTACTCACCACATCTCGGAAGTGCTTTGGATCACAAAAGGCGATGGCGGCTACGAATACTCTCCTGACATTTACCTTTCTCCAAAAGCTGCTCTCTATGCAGAGAGCAATTGGTATCAAGACAACAACTGGCAAGATCTTGAATGGTTGCGTCTCCAATGTGATCTTTTCACCCCCTATCTCACAAGCTCTTATAAGCTCCAGCGCTCCCATTTCAAAAAGTTAACAACTGACTATTTTTCCTGGGATAGGCAAGTTGTCCAGCTCTTACGGGTGACTTTACATAAGCCTACAATCACAGCTTGGGAATGGGAGCTTCTTTGGGAACATAGCTGGCAATCCACACATGAATTGATCATGCCGATTGGTACGTTTCTTTTCATTGCCAAAAACCAATATCTCATCGGCAACCTTCTCTCTGCGAAAATAGCCTGGCGCTACTATGATAACATCAGACTCATGCTCTCTGCCCATTACTTCCGCAACACCCTCCCCTATCGAGACTATCGACTCGAAGGCTCCCTCGACTGGCAGTTTTAGGTTAGTGCCAACGGTTATAGCCTGTGAAGAATCGATAGAAGGCGCGAAGACGCCAGAAGATCGTGAGTTGTCGATACCCAAAATTTTGAAGCCAAGATAAGATCAGCATACTAAAAAGAGATCTTGCAGAGGGGTAGCATTTGAAACTGAGTTCTTCAATCAATAGAGCGCCTGTAGAAAGAAGGGAGTTAAATCCCCAAATGATGAGAAGAAGGAGGAGGAGAAAGGCGGGATTGAGAACTCCATAAAACCAACTGATTCCAATGACAATGAATGCAAGAAGTTCCATGACTGGTTCCAATGCTTCTCCCCAAAGACTAAAAGGAAAAGCGATACAACCAAAAAGGCCATATCGGGGATTAAAGAGCATACGGCGGTGAGTCCAAAGAGTTTGTAAAAGGCCGAGATGCCATCTTGTCCTTTGCTTCCCAAGTTCAGAAAGAGTAGTGGGCGCTTCTGTCCAAGCGACAGGATCGGGGAGATAGCGGATCTGATAGGGAGATTTTTTTTCCCGCATTGCCCTATGGATGCGCACAACCATCTCCATATCTTCAGCTGATGATTGGCGAAAGCCTCCAACTTCTCTCACAACGTCTGTAGAGAAAATGGCACAAGCGCCTGCAATGACAAAATTGCCTCCCAAGAGATTCCACCCTTGCCGCGCAAGGAAAGAATTGAGATATTCGCTTGTCTGAAATGCAGGAAGGATATGTAAGGGGAAGCCAAGTGTAGAAATGCGATTGAAATTGAGATTGCATCCATTTTTGATTCGAACGGAAGCTCCAAGGCCAGCTAGGTTTGGATCTTTCAAAAGGGGGTAAAGAAAGGCGCGAAAAATCTCCTCATCAAATGCCGTATCTGCATCGCATCCGATGAAGAAAGGCTCTTGACAGGCATTCACCCCTGCATTGAGAGCGTCATATTTTCCCGCATGCTCTTTATCGATCACAAAAAGTTCAGGATGACTTTCACTTTGAAAAACCTGACGGATATAAGCTGTGGGGAGAGTGTCTGTGAATGTTTTGGGTATGCTCTCAAGTTGAAAAGTCTTTTGTAGAATTTGTAAAGAGGTATCGGTAGAGCCATCGTTGATGATAAAAATCTTTTTTTGAGGATAACTGAGATGAAGGAGACTTTCTACAGTATGGACGATGTGCTTTTCTTCATTTCTCATCGCAATGAGAAAAGAGATCGTAGGGAATGTATTTGAGCTATAGATAGCGCTCATATCTTCATTTTGCAGCTCTTGATCTCGGTAACGCACCTGAAAAGCTCCTAAGAAAAAAAGGAGCGCGTACACTCCATTTACGGAAAGAAAATAGAAAAGAATGATGAAGCCCGCAATCTCTAAGAAAGATTCAAGTGGAGTCATCCGAATCGCAAGATATAATCGGTCATCTCCCCTCCCTCTTTTAAAAGGAGCCCCCAGGCCCCCTGCTTTCTTAAACTTTTTGCAGCTTCCCAACGCACCTGCCACGAAGGATCGTGCAAGAATTGTGTTAAACTCTCTTTCCCTATCTCATGAGGAAAAAAGCCGAGCCCTTTTGCAGCAATCACCCTGATTTTCTCATCTGTGTTCTTCGCATGTTTGATAAAATGAGTGACTGCTTCTCTTTGTGGATTACGTACAAATACCTGCAGTGCAGCTCTTTGCACATCGATTGCAGTGGAAGTGAGATAGGTTTCTAAAAAGGTGAGTGGAAAGGAGAGTGTCCGAGCTCCCAGCACCTCTAAACAAACAAGAGGTTCTTTTCCCTTCTTTGCATAATCGATGAGGTGATCGAGAACCTCTTTAGATCCCGATGCCAATAGGTCGTTGAAAAAATAGCGCGCATACCCTTTTTCACGCCCCATCTGCTCGATGCATGCATGAATAAGGCGAGGGCTGGCAATGGAAAGAGCTGCTGCTGCTGCAAAAGAGCGGACAAAAAAACTTGGATCTTGGATCAAGAGCAAAAGAAGATCTTCTTCTTGCAAAGTGGGCGCAAGACGAAAGATACGAGCAGCTAAAGCCCTTTTTTGCCAATTCCGAGAGGTTGCCAATTTTTTCGCTTTAGGTCGTAAAGAGTGGTCTACAATCTCTTTTTTAAGAATTTGCCACTCCTCCGCATTTAACCGATGCTCAAATGATTCTACAACCTGAAGTAACTCGAGGAAATCACCTTGGTAATAAAATCTCTTTTTTCTATGCTGAGTCTTTTTATTTAAATAATGGAGAATCTTTGAAGAGAGCTCACCTTTTCTTTGTTCTCCTCTTTTTTTCTTCCACCGAGAGATCATTCGAAAAAAGATCAGGAAAACAATCGTCCCAATCATGAGTAACATCTCAAAGTAGAGGATGAGGTTGGCTATATGGTAAGAGATCGTCATTTTTTGATTGTAAGTGTTAGCACTTTACTTACAAGTACAGGGACGCTAAAGGGCTTCCCTACGTAGTCGACAGCTCCTCGACTTAATCCCTTTAAGATCTCTTTTTCCGAAGAAAGAGCAGAGAGAATTAAAACAGGAACAGCACCTGGGAATTTTTTTTCTAAAGCCTTTAAGATGTCGATTCCATCCATATCGGGAAGCATCCGATCGAGAATCAAAAGCTCCGTCTTTGCAATATGAGATTTATTGAGCAGGTACTCTTTTCCTACAGCCCCTTTCGCAAAACTGTGCACAGTAAATCCCCTTTGCTCAAGAGCAAATGTGATCAGCTGAACCAACGTTTCATCATCATCAATCAAGACGACTTCTTTTTTCCTCATACCCTTGACCTAACAGACCAAAGGTCGTTTGTCAATAGACGCGGTAAGAAGATAGTTGGATCACAGCGTCAGCTACGATGTCAAGATAGTGCTCCCATGAAAAAAGGCGCGCTGCATCGCTTTTCAAAAAGCGCCGAATATTAGAGATATATTCTTGCCACTTTTCTTCCGGCATCGCTTGTAAAAAAGCATAGAGTTCATCTAGCGAGGAAAAATCTCTTCGATCGATAAAACAATTAGCCGGGATATAATCTGTAATATTGCTTGCGCCCCAGTAGATTGGGACGCATCCAGCAGTAAAACAATCGAAGATTTTCTCTGTAACATACCCTCTAATTTCCTGAATATTTTCATAACAGAAAGAGAACTTAAAGTTCTTGATTGCCTGAATCTTATCATCCAATACCCCGCCATAATTGCGGTACCCCTTCTTTTCCCATCCATATCCAAAAAAAAGAAAATCACCGTTGGGAAAAGACTCAAAAAATCGGATCACCTCTTCCCTTGAAGAGTAGAGTTCCTTTGCATGAAAACTCTCCTTATCAGCGCTTACTTGTGTACAGAGCCTTCTTTGAGAAAAAGGGGGAAGATTCTGAATCATCTGCTGCATAGAGGGGTAGTAGAATTTAAAAAAACGGACGTTATCGACTAAATCATCATCCCAAGTATAAACCCGAAAGGGGCGCTGTAAAAAATCTCTATTATACAGTCCAGGAAGAACTGTTGGGGGTTCCCAAAGAAACACAATCGATGCATTGAGCGGGGTCGTGAAATGCTCCCCAGGAAAATTATAGAAAACCGTCGCACAAGGAAGGGGCCAACCCGTTATTCTTCTTTCTCGTGGAAATGGGGTAATCTCAATTCCCCGCGGTCCAAGCACTTTTCTAAGGGGACCATAGAAGCGCTCTTGACCCAAAGGTTCATCGCAAAAAAACTCAACAGTCCCTGCGAAGCAAGTTGAAACGAAAAGACAGAGTAAGATTTGATATTTTAGGTTAAGTTTCAGGTGGTATCCCCATCGCTACACCAACAACTACCCGTGCATAGTGCTGGAAGATATTCACATGAAACTGATCACGAGAATTCGCCCACAAAATATACGCTCCATCAGCAATACTCCCATCATCGTAGTGAGTCAGGGCAAAAGTGCGCTCAACCTCCCTTACCTGAGGAGCCTTTCTATTTTGCACCCAATTCGTTAGATCGTAAAGAAGCCGATCTATCAAAGAAACAATTTGAAGATTTCGATCTCTTGTCCGTTGCACTCCAGACTCATTCCTCGATACCCAACAGGGTGTAATCAGACACTTTTTTTGATACGTCCAATAAGAAAAGTTAACTCCAATATCACCATGTTGCTCTAATATATCTCGTTGGGTGTAACTCATACTTGTAGATAGAGGAAGGCATTCTTTTTTCAAACATTTGGAAAAAAGAAAGAAAATATTATTCAATGTGACAGGCACGCGAATTTTTCGATTCACTCCTGCTGACTCCCAGTCATTACGAGATGGATCTTCGACAAGCCTTGCCTGCCTACCATCCCTTGCGGTCGTAGCATCCAATACAACTGGGCAATTTACATCAACTTCAATGGTGATCGATTGGGGAACCAAAAGAAGTCGAAATTCTTTTTGAGCTTTTTCGATAAAAGCTCTTGGAATTGGGGGGACATCATCCACCTCTCCAAGATTTTCTTGCCAAAATTCCGCATCAATTGCGCAAGGAAATGGCTCCAACAACAAGCGTTTATAATTTACACCCGGCGGCAAGCTTTCTGGATGAAAAAAAGTTCTTTGACCTATTTCCCAACAGGCCATGTCAAGAGGAGATCGGATCCCCGATTCCGCTGAACGGTAGAAGAGAGGACTTGTTGTCGCCAGAACCCGAAGCTCTTCTTTGTTTAAAAAAGTCAAAATATGAGCCGCTATGGGCATAGGGAAATCCTCCTCCCTAAACGGACACCGCCTTACTTCAGGGAGAACTGGACCTATTGTCATCGCATTCAAACAATTCATATATTTTACAAATGCATACCCAAAAAACTTCAAAAATTGGCCTAGAATATACTCTCAAACAAAATTTTTTGCATTCAAATTTTTCACCCACGAACACATACATTTTCTCTTGCTATTCTTTCTTTACCCCTCTAAAATTTCCCCTTCTATTATGTCTATGCACGAACCAAAAACTTACTTTATCCGAACGTACGGCTGCCAGATGAATGAACTCGATACCGAGATCATGGCAGGACAGCTTGCTAAACGGGGAATGGCTCCAGCTTCAGATGAAGAGTCTTGCGACCTTCTTATCTTCAATACCTGCTCCATCAGAGACTTAGCTGAAAGAAAAGTAATGGGAAAACTCGGCCATATGGGTAAGGCGGCTAAAAAACAGACGCTAATTGGGGTAACGGGCTGTATGGCAATGGCTAAAAAAGATGCCCTTTTCCGCAAATTCCCCCACCTCGATTTTGTCCTCGGGACCAATAACCTAGGCGATCTAGGCACTGTGATTGATGAGGTCCTCTATACCAAGCGGCAAATCGTAAAGACCGAAGATAAATTTGAAGAAAATCTCGATTATTTAGGGGCCAAAAGGGATAGCAAAGTCAAAGCGTTTGTCTCTATCATCCGCGGCTGCGATAAGTATTGCACGTACTGCGTTGTCCCTTATACAAGAGGAGAAGAGGTCTCTCGCCCACCTGAGAGTATTATTGAAGAGTGTAAAAGACTTGCTGATCAAGGATATAAAGAGATCACCCTCCTCGGACAGAACGTAAATAGCTATGGGAAAGATAAACCCGAATGGAACTGCCTTTTCCACGACCTTCTTTACAAAATCGATCAGATTTCAGGCGTTGAGCGGGTCCGCTTCATGACCTCTCACCCTGTCGACATTACGCAAGGGCTTATGGAAGCCATCCGCGATCTTCGCTCTCTTTGTGAATTTGTCCACTTCCCTATCCAGGCAGGGTCTGATCGCATCTTAAAAAAGATGCACCGCATCTACACAAAAGAGCTCTATTTTCAAAAAGTGGAACTCCTCCGCAAAATCGTCCCCAATGTCTCTTTAGGAACAGATATCATCGTCGGTTTCCCTACGGAAACAGAAGAAGAATTTGAAGAGACTTGTGAAGCCCTCCGTCAGATTCGCTATTCCGTCGCTTTCATCTTCGCTTATAGCCCGAGAAAAGGGACCCCTGCGATTCGCTGGAGAGATGATATCCCCGAAGAAGTAAAACTCGAAAGACTCCAAAGACTCACCGAGATCCAAAATGAGATTGCTGCAGCAGAAAGAGAAGAGATGCTCGGGAAAACAGTTGAAATCCTTGTCGAGCGCTTCAACCGTGGTGGCGAGTATCTTCAAGGAAGAACCCGCTCTTGGAAAAAAGTGATCTTCAAAGGGACTGCTGCAATGATCGGAACCCTTCAGCAAGTTAAAGTCCATAGTTTCAGCCACCAGACTTTAGTTGGTGAGCTTAATTCCCTTGTCGTTCTATGAATTCTCTTTTCCGCGATTCGGCAATTGAGCTCGGAGTCTCTTCTTTAATAACGAGCCTCGTACTCCCTTACTCAACCTACCCTGTAGCATCCGCTATGCTTACCCATTTAGCTATGCAAACTGTCGCTAACACAACGTTCAGAGGCATGGGAGAATTTGTGGCATTTTGTGAACAAAGTCGGGAAACTAGACTGGGAAGAATGATGATCATTGCGACTCATGTACTCCCCCCTATTGACTTCCAACTCGTCCACGGCAATCTCCTAAATACACTCATCCATGAATTTGGCCACGCAACCGCAAATCTTTTGGTCTATCAAAATAGTGTCCCTAATATCCAAATCGATCTTTTATCTCAGACAGGAAGCGTTGCTGCGAATGCAGCCACGCTTTCTAACTTTGGATCTTTACTGGGAAAGACGGGGGCTAGAATCTTTGTCACTGCAATGGGCCCATTAGCAGTTCTTTCTTGGGGCGTTATGTGCATTACAATGGCAA
>Ga0155638_1181_pt1 | contig 11123 bp, 7 predicted proteins | sample RifCSPhighO2_12_FD_107295 | JGI IMG/M metagenome (GOLD analysis project Ga0155638, IMG submission 107295) | Verrucomicrobia bacterium RIFCSPHIGHO2_12_FULL_41_10
TCTCCCACAGAAAATTGAGATGCAATATCTTTTGCTTCCAAAGAAAGCGAAGAAAAAGTCAAGCTACCAGCAGTTTGTGTAATATTTTTAACTTCTAGAACTATATTATTACTATTATCACTATAACTCATTCCTGGAGGAAAAATAGAGGGATCAATCTCAAGATTTTCATTTAAAATCATAAACGTTAAATCCTCATAACCATTTTGACAGGAATCGCTACAATAAGTTCCAATCGAAGTAAAAGTACTATCCTTATTAGCTATAGCGGACGCAATATGACTTGTTCCAACTAATTCAATACTTTTAGATAGAGTTCCATTATTGAGATCCATTAATACATACCATACATTTTTTTCAAAACCACCCGGGGTATTAAGAGTAGAGCCTCCTACTATTATTTGATCTTCATTATTCAAATTACTACTTGTAAGAATAACTGTATTCAAAGAAGTCCCCGTGTTTTTTAGCCCAATGGAAGTAATCCAATGATTTGCACCTGTTGTTGTATCAACACAGCCAATGGTGTTATTGTTTAATAGATCACGCCCAGCTACAAAAATTACTATATTGTTTTTTTTAGCAGCAACAAAGTTCCGAATAAGCTTACTTTCTAAATAGAAGTTAGTCCAAACAGAACTCCAGGTAGTACCTATAAGGCTTATTTTACTTAAGAATGTTTGTCCACCATTGACAACATTTCCTCCAACTATATAAGAACTATCATCGATGGCTACTATTCCCATAATATTGTAGTCGGTGGTTTTTACAGCAGAAAGCACCACACCATTGTAAGGATCAAATTCAAGTCCAAAGTTAGTATTGCCATTTCCAAAAACAATTAATGTATTCCGACTTGTTGCAAGAATAGTAGTAAGCTCTCGTATACTTTCCCCCATTAGTTCCCAAGCTGATAATAGAGCACCACTAGTAAGATTATTACGACTAATGTAGGGAGCAAAGGTACCATTAATGATAGAGCCTCCACTAAACAATTCATTATTCATAATAGTAGTACTATAAACGCCAATGTAAGTATTAGGTATTGATTGTTCATAGAACCACTCTTTTTGTCCATTAGCATCAAGTTTCCCAAGTAAGCTGTTTCCTAAAAATGAGTTAGGATTAGGAATATATCCTCCAATAATATGGGAACCATCAGTATTAGCAATTAGTGAAGTGGGATGAATAAAATCATCATTAAGACTACTATAAATAGCAAAAGATTCATTGGCCGCGTGAGCATGTGGTAACATAGAAAACAGAGCCCCTAAACCTAGTACACTCGGAGAAGAGAGTGTTGTTAACAAAGATTGTGGTGAGGCTTGAGAAGCCCAACTACTAAACTCTGCACCATTTGATAAAGAAGAACAGGCTAGGTAACTAGCAAGAGCCTTAACAGCTCGTTTAATATAAGAGCCACCAGAACTATTTGATTGCTGGTTCGCTTTGGACTCCTTTACCTGACTTCCTAAAGTAGAATCTTTCATCTCTTCTGATGGTAATTCTTCTTCTATTGCTCGCACTGCTTCACCCTCTAACGCTAATTGCTGTGAAGCATCAGATTCTGAAGCGGCACAATCATCCGCGGCTTCAGGTGGGCATAAATAGAGGCTGTCAGCTGTTGTCTTTGCCAACTCAACCGCTCTAGAAAAATAGCCAGTGAGAGCAGAAAAGATACCGCTATTTTCTTCCGATGGTTGCTCAACTTCCGCTAAATCATTGCTGGAAGCAAGTACTTTTTCAGCAGGACTAATATCAGCATGAGAAGAAAAAAACTCTTTCTCTTCGTCTTGCTCATGAGAAAAAGGAGAAGAAGATACTCTAGTGAAAACTGCCTCTTGCTGTCTAGAATTAGTAAAAGAACTTGTTGCTTTATCGCCTAATAGAGGCTGAGAAGCGGGGGGGAGGGGGGGGTAAATTGCTGATTTTCAGCAACTTGCTCTCTTGCTGTATTTTCTGAGTAATTTTGTCTCTTAACAGGTAGAGCAGATCTCGTTTTCCCAAGGATAAATTGTTCAATAGCTTCTTCTGATTCTTCCACCATTGCAGGATTCATCATTAAGTGATCACTCAGGTCTTTACCTAAGTTGTCACAGTTGGCGATTGGCAGTTCGTAGTTGGTAGTAATTTCAGCTTGCTGATCAGGCTGAAAAGAACGTCCTCCCGATGGTAGTGCTATCACTTTAGATCTTACCTTGATAGTATCTGCAGTTTGATTGCTACCTGTAACCTGAATTTCTCTTTGCGCATGGAGACCACTAGAAACTAGGAATATTAATCCTACTATGCCGAGAGAGAAAAATGGCTTCATATTTTAGAATTCAGGTAACTAACCATGGTGTAACCATTCAACTTTCCCTTATGGAGTTGATGGTTAGATAACCAAGGTTAAAAGGTCAGCTTGACTAAGCTTGAGAGATCAACAAATTCAAATTTTATTGGCTTGATTTTTATTCACAAACTTAAAAATTGTCAAGGAATTTTTTAAAAAAAGCAAAAAACCTATTAGACATCATAACATCTCTACATAGAGTCAAGAAAGTGAACCAATTTTGAAAATAGATTTTCATTTTCACTTGGTACCTGGCTTAGCTACAGACATGTAACGAGTAAAGGGTAACGAGTTTATTTTCTTGCCTGCGGCAATTCATTTAAACGTTGTATGGCTAATTCTCCCAATGAGATAATACAAATGATCGCGTGGTTTTTGCTGATCATAGTAGTGACTTTTTGAAGGAAGTCGCGGCGGGCATTAGCGATACGAGCATGAACTTTCTGAACTTGAGCTCTTGCTTTTTCCCAATTTTTACTAAAATTATAAATTATCTTGGTAATGCAACACGAAGTCCAGAATATCGAGAAAACTCCTGATCAAGAGTTATCCAATGACAATTATGCTCAACAGCTAACGCTGCTAGCCATACATCAGGAATTTGATTTCCTTGAGGATTGTATTTTTGACAAAGATTATAAAAAATTTCCCAATGATGTTCTCCAGGCTCGATCATAACTGACGATGGAGAAGATCGAATAATTTCGCAAAATGCCATCGCTTCTTTTAAAGAACTAGGATTGGTAAAAATTTTGGGATGGGTAACAATACGAAGATATCCTGAAAGTACAAGCGGGCTAATCGCCAAAATTGCTGAACCATTTATTTTATTCTCTAACCAGTTATAACATAGAGCATGTGATTCTGAATCCTTGCGAAAAGCATTAACCAAAATATTAACATCGGGACTTTCCATTTTACCTTAAATCCATTAAATCCCGTAGTGCTGCATTGGAATTAAGGTTAACCTTACTACGAAGCCCTCCCACTACTGAAGAGGTGGTTAGATGTATATGAGAAGGAGGCTGAGAATTTTTTTTGACTAATTTTGATTGCAAAACATAACTTAATCCTTCTGTAATGAGTGATTGAAAGGTGCACTGCTCTTTTAATGCAAAAGCTCTTGCTTTTGTCAAAAGCTCTAGATCAATGTCAATTGTAGTACGCATAGGTTATTTTATTATTCTATAATATATAAAAAATCAAGACGAACGATAATATTCAATAAAAATCTCGTCAAATAGGGGTCCCGGTATTTCGGTATTTTAGTGCCATAGCGTTAATTTTTCTTATTTCTATTTTGATGGGATCCACACGAGACAATGAGTCCAAATCATCAGGCTTTAATTTCAATGTTTCAAATTTTTCTTTAATAAGCCTGCCTCCCTTATTTCGTAACTATTCGACCAACAGGACTAATAGTTAGGTTAAGCTATAAGTTTAAGTTGATTTTTGGTCACTTCGTGACAAGGTTAAAAAGTGAAGCGGGATTTTTTATTCACTCTTAATTTTTGCTTTTGAAATCGCTTCAGTAAAAGATCCTAAACACCTAAATAAATTTTGCCAACTAGGCTAAGCGAAAAATCAATGTCAATTGCAGTACGCATAGCTTATTTTATCCTACAATATATGAAAAATGTTGAATATTAATAGGATTATTATAGCATTATTGTATGAAAATAACTGTTGATATTCCTGAAAGCTCATTGTCTGATATTCTTCGCTTTTCTGGCGAACGAAAAAAAGGGCCTGCTATTGCGAAACTTGTCGAATCATCCATCATGCTCCATCTCCGCCAAGAATATTGCAATCAAGTGATGGATGGAAAATTACGTGTCGATTTTCCTGATTGGAGAATTACTAGAGCTGCTGAGAGAAAAGCTAATATATGGACCAAATAATTGATTCTTGCATCTGGGTAGATCATTTGAGAACTACCACCAAGGCTCCTTTAAGGTTCTTGGCTAATGAAATAATTTCTCGCCCATCAGTTGCAATCTGCGCGCCTATACACTTTGAACTACTTCGCCTGATTCCTCAGGAAGCACGAAAAAGAGTAGAAGATATATTAGCTATCATACCAATGCTTCTAACACCAGCAGGATTATGGCATCAGGCAACACGCAATGGTCAACGCTGCAGGGATAAAGGAATTCAAACTGGAGCTATGGATTTACTCATTGCTACCATTTGTCAACATCATCAAGCAACGCTAGTAACTTTTGATACCACGTTTGAAAAAATGGCTAAAGTATTTCAGTTTAATGTTGAAGTTATTGAAAAATATTAGGGTTACTTAAACTTACTGCGACACTGTAAAAATTATGCATTCTATTCAAACTATCACTTCGCAGTCCGATCATTTGGTTCAGATCCCTCCTTCGAAGGAGGAAGATCTGAACGCCTCGCCTACTCCCTTTCAACGTAAAGTCTGCTGGACAGGCCTTACAACACTGGCTGCTTTAACAACCACGCTGATTGTTGCAGGAATCATTTGGGCGCTCCTTCAAGGAATGAGTTTTCTTCAGCCAGTGCTTATGCCAGTAGCTATCGCAGCCATTCTCTCCTACCTTCTTAATCCTGTTGTTGAATGGCTTTGTCGCCGAAATCTTCCTCGTACTGTTAGCGTTATAACCGTTTTTGCTGTTTTTATTCTCTTTGTTGTTGGCATCATCTTCTGGGTAGAACCTGCAGTACAACGTCAAGGAAGCTCCTTTGCTAAAAACCTCCCTGCTTACAGCCAGCATGTGCAAGATCTCGTGAACACAAGCTCTTCCTTCATCACCCAATTCATGGACGTAACATCCTATCATAAAGAGGGTATTGACCCTACTTCTCCTGATAGAATTCATGACTATAGTGTAAGTCTTATCAATGAAGGGATGATATGGATTCAGCAAAAAATACCGACCATGGCAGCGTCGCTTGGAAAATTTGTTAAAAATAGTATCGGTGGTTTTTTAGGAATCTTCGGTTATCTTATCAGTTTTATTCTTGTTCCTATCTTTCTCTTCTTTTTTCTCCTGGAGGCTCCTGACATTAAAAATAACTGGAGCAACTATCTCCCTCTGCGCCCTTCTCCTCTCAAAGATGAAGTTGTATCCCTCTTGTTAGAAATCAATAATTATATCATTTTCTTTTTTCGAGGCCAGCTTCTGGTGAGCCTCGTTGATGGAGCAATGATTGCTGCTTCATTAATGATTTTTGTCCATCTTGATTTTGCGATACTTATTGGTGTTTTGGTAGGCATCTTAGGATTAATTCCTTACGCCGGAATTATCATCTGTTGGGTTCCTGCTGTTCTTATCGCTGCAGCTCAGTTTGGCGATTGGTGGCATCCTATCCTAGTTACTCTCATTTTCTTTGCAGCAAATAATTTTGACAGCATCTTTGTCTCCCCAAAAATTCTTGGTCATTCTGTTGGACTTCATCCTCTTACAGTTATTCTATCTGTCCTCTGTTGGAGTATGATTCTAGGAGGTCTCCTCGGCGCACTTCTTGCTGTTCCTTTAACAGCTTCCTTAATGGTTCTGATGCGTCGTTATGTGTGGCGCCAACAACCCTTTATTTCTTCGAAATAAAGGGTTGTTGGCGAAAATTCTGTTGGTAAAATTAAAATGCTTTTGTACTTTATGAAAAAGTTTAAATTAGAGTGAGCTCAAACTAAACTGAAATTTTTCTGAATCGGATGGGGGTCAGGGTCTCGAATCTTAACCAATAGAATCCTTTTTTTTGAAACTACTCGAAAGTGAAACCTTTCCTGCAGTTAATGCGATGGAATCATGTTTTGGTCAAGATTGCGAACCCACATCTAAGCCCCATCATAATTCGAGGACCTTAATAGTTACCTAAACATACTACATACTTCAGTTCAGTTTGAGCTCACAAGTTTTTTAAGCGAATCATTATTATCAGTCCTTCAAGTCTGATAATAATGATTTGTTCTCCTCATATGAATCAATCTTTACCCCATCACCAAAGTCACTTAAGTCTCTACAATCCTGCACAGGAACACGATGCTTGCGGCGTCGGCATGGTTGCGCAAATTGATGGACGTCGTTCCAATAAAATTCTCAAAATTGCCTTACGATCTCTTTGCGGCCTTATGCATCGAGGAGCTCTTGATGCTGATGCTTGCACAGGTGATGGTGCTGGTATTACAACACAAATTCCTTACAAGATTTTTAGAAAAGAAGTCGAAAAACTAGGCCATCAACTCTATCGCGATACCGATCTAGGCATTGGAATGATGTTTTTGCCTCATCAGAATCTCTATGCTCAAGCGCGTGCTAAGGCTATCACCGAAGAAGTCATAGCAAAACGTGGACTTTTTCTTTTTGGATGGCGTTCTGTACCAGTCAATCCTCATATTCTAGGAGCTAAATCCATCTCCACAATGCCAACTATTGAGCAGGTACTAGTAGGTCGTCCAGAAGGAATGGGTGATGATGACTATGAGAGGCGCCTTTTTCTTGCCCGCAATGAAATTGAAGATCGCGCAGCCGCTGATAAAATTGATCATTTCTATATTCCATCTTTCTCGCATCGAATGCTCATTTATAAAGGGCTTCTTGTTTCAGCTTCTTTAGAAAAATTTTTTCCTGATCTCTGCGATCCCGATTTTGAAACAGCTCTTTGCGTCTATCATCAACGTTATAGTACCAATACATTTCCAACTTGGCCCTTAGCTCATCCTTTTCGGATGCTCGCCCACAATGGTGAAATTAATACAGTGCGTGGTAATCGTAATTGGACTCACGCCCGCGAAGCAGAACTCAAAGCTGATTTTTGGGGACCTGATATTGACTTACTCAAACCAATTATCCAACCGGGGGCTTCAGATTCTTCGAGTCTTGATAATGTCCTTGAGGTACTTACTATGTCAGGGCGCTCTCTTCTTCACGCCATGACTCTCCTGGTTCCTCCCTCATGGGATGCCAGTCAAAAACTCTCTCCTCAGCTTGCTGGATTCTACGAATATCACACCTGCCTCTGCGAGCCCTGGGATGGCCCTGCAGCATTAGTCTTTACCGATGGGGTCACCGTAGGAGCTTGCCTTGATCGCAATGGATTACGCCCTGCACGTTATGAGATTACCCAAGATGGCCTTTTTGTGATTGGTTCTGAAATAGGTGTCAGTAATCTTGATCAATCAACAATCATTGAAAAAGGTCGACTTGGTCCAGGAGAAATGATTGCTATCGATACAGCCCAAGGAAAATTACTTCGTGACACTGAAATTAAAAACTCTCTGGCTCAACAAAAAGATTATCATCAATTTGTTGATAAATATTTGGTCAAAATCAAACCACTAACAGCCGAAGAACTTACTCCTCCTCTAGAGAAACTTGATGACTTAACGCTCACTCAACAACAGATCTGCTTCGGCTACACTAAAGAAGAATTGGAGATGATCTTCAAACCGATGATTAATGATGGTGCTGAAGCCGTTGGCTCTATGGGTGATGATACTCCACTAGCCGTGTTATCGCTGCGGCCTCGTTTGCTCTATACTTACTTTAGTCAACTCTTTGCTCAGGTTACAAATCCTCCTATTGATCCGATTCGCGAACGCCTTGTCATGTCGCTTCTCACTGCTCTTGGATGGAAGCGAAATCTTCTTTCCGAAACACCTGAGCATGCAGAACAGATCATTATTGATTCTCCTATTCTCTTTAATGAAGAACTTGCTCAATTAAAAAATATTGGCGGCGTTCATCAAGCCGCGACTCTTTCCACACTTTGGAGTGCCTGCGATCAATCCCAAGATCAAGATAAACATTCGATTAATCCATCGGTAGAATATGCTCCAACGAATCATCAGAACTCTTCCAATTGTGACAGCAACAGCAGTTCTCGACTTCCATCTCCCATCTCCCATCTTCCATCCCCTACCGCAGCAGCGGCACCTACAGCCTATAGCCTACAGTCTACAGCCTCTCTTCGGCCGATTGGCCGAAGAGCTTTAGCACCAGCAGTTCGAGAACTCTGTAAGCAGGCAGAAAAAGCTGTTGATCAAGGAGCACGTCTTCTAATTTTAAGTGATCGCGGTATTTCCAAAGATCTCCTCCCTATTCCTGCACTCCTTGCCATGGGTGCTGTGCATCATCACCTCACACGAGTCGGCAAACGGATGAAAGCAAGTCTCATTAGTGAAACGGGAGAAGCTCGTGATGTTCATCAATTAGCCTGCCTCATTGGTTATGGCGCCAGCGCTATTAATCCTTACCTTGCCTTGGAAACCATTCGTGAACTTCTTGAACAAGATCATGAAAAAAAAATCATAAAGGTCGACTTTGCCACAGCTCTTCTCAATTACAAAAAAGCTCTCTCCAATGGTCTACTCAAAATCATGTCTAAAATGGGAATTTCCGTTATCGGAAGCTACCGAGGAGCTCAAACCTTTGAAGCAATTGGCCTTTGTTCTTCATTGATTAAAGGATGCTTTAGTGAAACCTCCTCTCAAATTGAAGGCATCGGCTTCGAAGAAATTGCCGAAGAGAGCCTCGCTCGTCATCAACTTGCGTACCATCCTCCTGAAGATGCTCCCGTCGAAGCAGGAAAGCTGAGTGATCCTGGTTATTACCGTTTCCGCCGTGCAGGAGAGCTTCATGCGGTCACGCCTCCAGTTATTAAAAATTTTCACACTTTTATCCGAACTCAAAAGCCTGAAGATTACAAAGCATATGTTGATGCGGTACTTACCTCTACCCCCCACTCTTTACGAAACCTCTTAACATTGGTGCCCAAATCCTCAGGTCCTGTACCACTCGAAGAAGTCGAATCAATTGAAGAAATTCGACGTCGCTTTACTACTGCAGGTATGTCTCTTGGAGCACTCAGTCCTGAAGCTCATGAAACCTTAGCAATTGCAATGAATCGTATTGGAGGCAAATCTAACTCAGGCGAAGGCGGAGAAGATTTTTCTCGTACCAAACGCCGTGAAAATGGCGACTGGGCTAATAGCGCCATCAAACAGATTGCTTCAGGACGCTTCGGCGTTAGTGCTGCCTACTTAGCAAGTGCTAAAGAAATTGAAATCAAAATGGCTCAGGGAGCCAAACCTGGCGAAGGAGGCCAACTTCCTGGTCAGAAAATTAATTTTTATATCGCCAAACTCCGCCATTCAGTCCCTGGAGTCACCTTAATCTCTCCTCCTCCTCATCACGATATCTACTCGATTGAAGATCTTGCGCAACTCATTTACGACTTAAAACAGGTTAATCCCCGCGCACGCATCTGTGTTAAACTGGTTGCCGAAGCTGGCATTGGTACAATTGCTGCTGGTGTTGCTAAAGCTCATGCCGACATTATTCTTATCAGTGGTCATGAAGGTGGCACAGGAGCAGCCCCTCTTAGTTCTCTCAAACATGCAGGAGGTCCTTGGGAACTTGGTTTAACCGAAGCACATCAGGTCTTGCTCCTTAATCAACTTCGTAATCGTGTTACTCTACGTACCGATGGTGGAATGCGCACCGGCGAAGACATTGTCTACGCGACGCTCTTAGGTGCTGAAGAATATAATTTTGGAACAGCAGCCCTTATTGCAATGGGATGTGTTTACGTACGTCAATGCCACTTGAATAACTGCCCTGTGGGCGTTGCCACCCTTGATGAACGCCTCCGCGCAAAATTTAAAGGAAAGCCAGAAAATGTTGTTAATTTCTTTAATGCAGTTGCTGAAGAAGTGCGTCATATCATGGCACGTCTAGGCTTTCGTACGATTGATGAAATGATCGGACGCACGCAATACCTTCGTCAAAAAAATATTGAGGGCCATCCTAAGGCTAATAAAGTTGACCTCAGTCGCATGATCTATGATGTCGTTGCAAAAGATCCTACAGCAATCCGCTATGCTACACGCGATCGGAATGACTCTGCACAAGACCAACCTCTTGACGATATCATTCTCCAAGATGCGGAAGAGGCTATCCGCGATGGCACCCCAATAACACTTTCCTATAAAGTCGATAATACGAATCGTGCTGTAGGTACTAAAGTGGCTGGTGAAATCGCTTATCGCTACGGCGAAGAAGGCCTTCCTGAAGGCACCATTACTCTGAACCTCCATGGTACAGCAGGACAAAGCCTCGGCGCTTTTCTAACGTCCGGCGTACGAATCATTCTTTCAGGCGAAGCAAACGACTATGTTGGCAAATCGATGAGTGGTGGTGAAATCATCATTCGTCCACGCACTGGATCTCTGTTTTCTGCTAAAGATAACAGCATTATTGGTAATACCGTGATGTATGGAGCCATCCAAGGAAAACTCTTTGCCAATGGCCGCGCAGGCGAACGCTTCTGCGTACGAAACTCTGGTGCTACCGCAGTTATTGAAGGTATTGGCGACCATGGGTGTGAATACATGACTGGAGGAACAGTGGTCGTCCTTGGCCCTACCGGAAAGAATTTTGGCGCAGGAATGACGGGAGGGACTGCTTATGTCCTTGATGCCACGGATCATTTCCTTTCGCAGTACAACCCTCAACTTGTCACTGCTCTACGTCTTACCTCTGAAGAGAACACCTCACACCTTCAGGAACTAATAAAAACTCATCATCTTAAGACAGGAAGCCAATTTGCTCAGGAAATCTTGTCCAATTGGCCTCTCTACCAAACCTACTTTTGGAAAATTACTCCACATATTCCCTTGGCCAAACCTGTAGAGCTTGAGATTAAAAAAGAGGACGAACAGACTTCTACAATTATTACTGAGGCTATTACGGTTACGCCAGCAGGTAACTGCTAACGTTGGAAGAAGAAAGGAAAGGAAGAAAGAAAATAGCCA
>Ga0155638_1107_pt1 | contig 10830 bp, 11 predicted proteins | sample RifCSPhighO2_12_FD_107295 | JGI IMG/M metagenome (GOLD analysis project Ga0155638, IMG submission 107295) | Verrucomicrobia bacterium RIFCSPHIGHO2_12_FULL_41_10
TAGTGCTTCTCCTTCTACATCTTCAGCGATGACGACGAGGGGTCTTCCCGATTCAGCAACAGTTTGGAGAATAGGGAGGAACTCTTTCATCGAAGAGATCTTTTTTTCGTAGATAAGGACGTATGCGTTTTCATATTCGCAAACGAGTGTCTCTGCGTTGGTGACAAAATAAGCAGAAGAGTAGCCGCGATCGAAATTCATCCCTTCAACGACGTCGAGAGTTGTTTCGAAGCCTTTTGCCTCTTCTACAGTGATGGTTCCATCTTTGCCCACTTTTTCCATCGCTTTTGCAATGATCGCACCGATTTCTGCATCGCCATTCGCAGAAATTGTTGCAACTTGGGAGATCTCTTTAGAGTCTTTAATGGGTTTGCTAAGCTTTTTAAGCTCATCGCAAATCGTATTGACTGCAAGTTCAATCCCTTTTTTGATCTCCATTGGGTTTGCGCCAGCTGTAACATTGCGCAAGCCTTCAGTGTAAATCGCTTCGGCAAGAACAGTCGCAGTTGTGGTGCCATCGCCAGCTTTATCAGCTGTCTTGCTAGCCACTTCTTTGACCATTTGAGCTCCCATGTTCTCGTGCTTATCTTCGAGCTCAATCTCTTTTGCAACGGTCACTCCGTCTTTTGTGATCTTTGGTGCTCCAAATTTAGAGTCGATCACTACATTGCGCCCTTTTGGACCCAAAGTAACTTTCACAGCAGATGCTAACGTGCGCACACCTTTTAGAATTTTTTGGCGAGCGTCTTCCTTGAATTTAATATTTTTTGGTGCCATACTTTCCCTTCTTTAGTTATTCTTCAATCGTAGCAATGATATCATCAGCTTTCAGGACCATGTACTCCTTATCGTCGATCCACACTTGTTGGCCGGCGTATTTATCCATGAGGATTACATCTCCTACCTTTACGGAAATAGGAAGTACCCTTCCGTCATCAAGTGTTTTTCCTGGGCCAATGCTAATCACTCTTGCACTTTCCTGCTTCTTTTTTGCAGAATCAGGAAGAATGATCCCACCTTTTACCGTCTCTTGCGGCTCGAGTGGTTGGGCAAGCACTCGGTTGCCCAGGGGTTTTAAAATAGTTTTTTTTGCGGTTTGGGTCATACGGTTTTTCTCCTGTTTGTCCAAATTTTTTAACCAGTCTAAATCTAGGAAGGAATATAACCAACTATGATGATTTTTGCAACAAGACTTAGCAAATTCTCTTTGAGATTGCTAACCTGCAGCGCGTTGCTTGCCTGTATAGGTGGGTATGGAATTACTAAACAGCTGATAATGAACGACTTAAAACTTTCTGGAGGGGGCATGCCCAAGAATAGATCTGAACTTAAAGTGGAAGAAAAATGGAATGTAGAGGCCCTTTACGAAAACCCCGATGCCTGGAGTCAGGAATTTGTCCATTTAAAGGGGGGTGATGGGAAGAGTAAGTGGCCAGAAATTGAAACCTATAAGGGGAAACTGAGCGATCCAAATACTGCCGCATCTTTTTTTGAGCTCTATTTTGGACTGGATCGGAAGCTCATGAAATTGCACACATACGCTCATTTACGGCTCGATGAGGATTTAGGAGATGATCGGTTCAAAAGAGATTACGGGTTAATTTCAAGCCTTATCCACGATTTTCAAGAAGAATGTTCTTGGGTTGAGCCTGAGCTTTTGAGTTTACAAGAGAAAGATTTTCAAACCTTGCAGCTTAGCCCCTCGTTGAACCCTTATCAGTTTTATCTTCAAAAGATTGGGAAGATGCGTCCTCATACCTTAACTGCGGAAATGGAAGCGCTTATGGCGTTAAGCGGTAAAGCGCTTGATACTTCTTATAAAGCCTTTAGCGCGCTCAACAATGCCGATCTTCAGTTTGAGCCTGCAGTGGATAGTGAAGGAAAAAAACACCCGTTAACAAATGGGAGCTATCTCTCATTTTTAAGAAATTCAGACCGTGAGTTGAGAAAGAGCGCTTTCCAGAATCTTCATAAAGGGTTTGAAGTTCATGCAAATACAATTGCAGAACTTTTAAATGGGCAGGTACAAAGCCACCTTTACCATGCAAAGGCAAGAAAATTTGGGAGTTGTCTTTCCGCTGCACTTTTCCCGAATCAAATTGATCCAGTTGTTTATGAAAATTTGATCGCTTCTGTAACAAATGCACAACCTTTGATGCATGAATATATCGCGCTTCGCAAAAAACTTTTGGGGGTAGAGGAGCTCCATTACTATGATTTGATGGTTCCTTTGGTTGAAAAAGTGGAAATTGAGATGAATTATCAAGAGGCGGCAGATGCTGTGATTGCTTCCGTTGCTCTTTTGGGTAAAGAGTACCAAGAGGATGTGAAAAAAGGGCTTGTGCAAGAAAGATGGGTCGATGTGTATGAGACGCCGAGAAAGCGCTCTGGGGCCTATTCTAGCGGTTGTTACGACAGCATGCCCTATATTCTAATGAACTATCAAGGGACGTTAAATGATGTCCTTACTTTAGCTCACGAGATGGGACATAGCATGCATAGCCTTCTTTCCCGCAAGAATCAATCATACATCTATGCGCAATACCCAATTTTCGTTGCAGAAGTGGCGTCTACTTTTAATGAACAGCTTCTTTTGAAGATGTTGAAAACCAAAGTCAAATCTAAAAAAGAGAAGGCTTACTTAATCAACTATGAAATCGAAGGGATTCGTGGAACAATCTTCAGACAGACAATGTTTGCAGAATTTGAGCTGCAACTCCATAGATGGGCAGAAGAGGGAGTCCCTTTAACGCCAGCTCTTTTAAAAGAGTACTATGTTGAGCTCAATCGCAAATATTATGGACCTGATCTTGTAATCGACAAAGAGCTTGCGATTGAATGGGCGCGCATTCCCCACTTCTATTACAACTTTTATGTCTATCAGTACGCGACAGGTTTAAGTGCGGCTATTTCTCTTTTCCAGCAAGCACAAGGGTCTAAAGAAGCGGTAGATCGCTATCTTAAATTTCTCTCTTCAGGAGGGAGCCGCTATCCGATTGATCTTTTGGCAACAGCTGGCGTTGATATGCGCACCACACAAGCTGTTGATGGAGCGATGCAAAAATTTCGGCAGCTCTTAAATGAGTTGAAAGAATGCTTAGACGAGTAATAGAAACTTGACGAAAAGGGGGAAGAAGAGAAATCTGTATACCGAGAGTGGTTCAAGAATCGGGAAAATGACAAGGAGGCGCCTTAAATTTGAAGCAGGCGAAGCCGATGCCGAAGCAGCCCAAGTTAAACACTTGGGCGATGCAGGCAGCTTCAAATTTAATGGCTGCCCGACGCTGTCAGAACCGATTCTCGAATCACGAGTGGTATATTCTTTTCTACTAAGAGGTTGAAGCGCATGGAAGTTTATAATATGGTTCCTGACTGGATTGGGATTTTAATTGCTGCTGTTCTCAACATGGCTATTGGTGCGGTTTGGTATTCGCATTGGCTATTTGGAGATCTTTGGCTTAAAATAACTAAGGAAAAAGAACTCCACTGGTTATCATGGAGAGCTTTGATCCAATTTGTGCCCTCTTTTGGGATCGCCTTTTTTATCGATTTTTTTGAAAGGCATTTAGGAGTGACAACGGTGACGGATGGGATGTTTGTCTCTTTTTGTTTTTGGCTTGGATTTGTTGCGCCAACGCAAGTCTCCTCTTTTCTTTGGGGGACAAGGTCTTGGAAGCTATTTGCCATTAACGGGAGCTATCGTCTCTTGGCCTTTCTTGTGATGGGAGGCTTGATCGCTTCATAAGATGTATTGACATCGAGAGGAAAGATCAATAGATAGAAAAACATGGAGAAAAGTAAAGAAACCATGCCCTCGTTTTGGGATTTTGACCCAACCAAGATGAAAAAACTCTTGATCATTACTTCATCGGGAGGAGGGGGCTTACTGCAGGCGGCAAATGCCAAAGAACAGGAGGCTCGTGCAAAAAATCCTCAGATCTCCATTGTGCGGAAAGATCTCTTAAAAGACTGGATGGGCGAGCGTTTTGGAAATTTTTGCACGCGAAGGTGGAATGAGGCGCAAATCCAAGGGGATGTCGAAGCGCTCCGGTTTCTTATCGCATCTCAGCAGTTTTTCGATTATTTCAGTTGGCCCCATCTTTTCCTCTGTACGCTCTATACTCTTTTCAAAGAGAAAGTGGATCATGTGATCGATACGCAACCGATTGGGACTTCTGCGATTTTAAAAGCACTGAGAATTTATAACGCCATCAAGAAGAAACGGGTCTATTTACAGAAAGTGCTCGTCGATCTTCCTACAAAAGCTGCCACCCATTTTTTCAAACCGATCAAAAGGTTGACGAAGAAGGATCGCCCTTATTTAAAACTGACAACCATTGCCCCTTTACTTGAGGAAGGTCAAACAGTGGACGCCTTTTGGCAGACAATGTGCCGTTTGACAAAACATGAGATCCATTACGAAGATCTGAATGTGAGAAAGTCTTTTCGCAAATTCCAAAACGTATCGCGAAGTGAAAAGGAAACATCTCTTCTTTTCCGTTTTAAAGGGGAAGAAGAGTTCTCCTTAATGCAAAAATGTTGGAAGAGAGGAAAATTAACAGGAAAAAGGGTGGGAGAACGAGAGCTGATTTTTTCTCTTTCCCCTGATGTTAAGCTGATTTCCATTGTGCTCGGGTCTCAACCTGCAAATGAGGCGACGTGGAACTATGTAAAAGAGTGGATTCAGATGGCAAAAGAGCCAAATTTTTGCAAAACACCCTGCGCTCTTTTTGTTTTTTGTGCAGAACATATTCCAGGTCAAAAAACGCTTCTTTATAAAGTGGCTGATTATATTGAGAATTTGAAAGAGTACCCTGAAAATTTCTCTGTTGTCCCCTTTTCTTTTCAGGATGACGATGTGATTGCTTCTCTTTTTCATCGCAGTGATATTACATGTACTCGCTCAGGGGGACAGACCGCGATGGAACTTATGGCGGTTAGCACAGGAGAGATCTGGATCCATTCTGAATCTAAAAAACAGGGAGCCCAATACCTTTCTTTAGATGAGTTACTTGAGGGAATTCCCGGTTGGGAAGCTGCTAACGCCCTCTACCTTCAAAAACTAAGGGGCGCTAAGGTAGTAACACCAGAGATATTTGTCCCTTCTGCTCGAAAAATTTTGCAGTGCGGTGCAGAGAAGGAAACGCTTTCTTGTGAGATCGCTTAGAGGTGTCTATGATGAGGATCAAAAAGGTAGTTTAAGAACGCCTCTGCTTTATATTCATGTTTTCCTGACTTATTAAAGAAAAAAGGTCTTAATTCCCCGATTGGGATTCCTGTTATTGCAGAAAAATGTTGAATGAGGTCATCCATACGCGTAGGATTTGCAACATCCATAGTTTTTGCAAATTCACTTACAAATAATGGCCATCGCACAATTGGATTTTGTATTTTAAATGCAATAAGGTCAGTTCTCAAATGGGGTTCCACGACGCAGATATGGAGACAAGTAGCAAGCGGATGAACTTCTTGAAGTCTTCGCTGTAGCTCTTGGAGTCTTAAGATATCAGAAGATTTTGCTTTTAATAGCTGAATCGTCTCTCCTAAAGCACCTTGTTGATCTTCCGTGAGGGCAAGTGTATTTGAGGGTTGACTTGAAGGATTATAAGTAAAAGCTGAAACAAAAGAGGCAATCGCTGACATATAGGTAACCCAAGTTATTCGTTCATTTTTGTTAATAAATTAAAGAAGAGACGAGTCCTTCCCAATCGCGAGCTGTAAAATAGGGATCGAGGAAAACAGGGGAGACTCCTACATCTTCTGAGAATGAATGGATGTACTGTTGTAGGGTTCCTTTTTGAGCTTCTCGATCTAAATTGACAGAGAGACCATCTTTACCCGTCATGAATCCATTTCTCTTCAAGGTATCTTCAAAGATCATCTTCAGTTGTGGCTTCACGTGTTTGATTGCAAAAGCGAGAAATTTCAGAGGGAAGACAGAATTGATCTGTGCGCCGAGATGTCTAACGTGGGGTTCTCTCCAGAGTAGAGTTGCGTAGTTATTCTCAGCGATGAAGGTAACAAGTTCTGCAATCTTACTCTGGTCCTGGTCTGTACAAGGAAGTTCCCTATAGGAAAGGTCTTTTTGGGGAATGATTTTTACAATGGCTGCCAATGGTTGTGGAGGGGGGGCATCGAAAAAGAACATAGTCACCTCAAAAAAAATCTAATATCGAGGAAAGATACTTAAATATCCATTTTCTACAAAGAAAAATATTCGCGAGTGGACTTTTGGAAGAACCTTTTTTATACTGCCACGAATGTGGCGACGTTTTCTTACTTTTTTTATGCTTGCTTTTTTCTGTGTGTTGATTGGGAAAGGGTGGCATTGGGCTCGAGATGGCTTTTCTCTCCGTAGGATTCAGTTTCCTTTAATGAAAGCAATGGAATCAGCTCCATTATCCGATGAGCTCAATGCAATGTTAGAGCAGCCCTTTTTTTATTTGGGGAGGGGGCATCAGAGTTTTGCTTTTTTGAGTAAAGATCAAAAATATGTCCTTAAGCTGCCGCGCTACGATATTTACCGTATGCCATTTTGGATGCGATCACTTCCCTTTTTAAAAGAAGTTCGCTTTACGTATTTGCAAGAGAAAAAACGGCGCTTTTCTTTCCTGATGAATAGCTTTATATTGGCAAATCAAGAAATGAAAGAGGAGACAGGTCTTCTTTTCCTTCACTTGAATGTGACGAAGAACCTTAAAAAAACGGTCTCTTTGGTCGATCCAGTGGGGAGAAGATTTGAGATGGATCTAGATCGGAGCGGTTTTTTATTGCAAAAAAGATGTGACCTTTTGATTCCTCTCTATTTGGAAGCAAAAAGGGAAGGGGACGAAGAAAAGAGAAAAGAGATCCTTAAGGCGGTTTTAACATTTCATGAAGAGCGTGCGCGCAAAGGGATTCATAACAAAGACCCCTCTTTTATGCGCAATATTGCATTTGTTGAGGGGCACGTGGTTCAGATCGATGTGGGAAGTTTCTACAGGCAAGAATCGCAAGATTTTCGCACTTCTTTTTCCAAGCACGCAGGTCATTTCCGAGATTTTCTTAAAGAAGAAGATCCAGAGATGGAAAGTTGGTTTTCAGAGCAAATTGAGGAAATATGTCAAAAATAAGAAGACTTTTTCTCCTTCTCCTTTTGGTTTTTTCTGTGCTTGCTATTCCCTCGCGATTTAAATTGTTGACTTATGGTTTTAAGTTAGAAAAATTGCAACTCAATCTTCCCTTTTCTCCACAGTGGGAGATAGAGCCGATCCTTTCAGAAGGGGAGTTAAAAAAGATTTTTTCCCAAACGTTTTTTTTCCTTGGGAAAGGAGCGCAATCTTATGTTTTTGAAAGTGAAGATGAGCAATATGTATTGAAGTTATTCCGTTTTGATCCGAGAAAACGCTCATTTACCGATAGAGAAAAGTGGGACATGTGGAAAGAGAAAAAAGCGATCTCCCTTTTTACCTCTTGTAAACTGAGTTGGGTGAGAGCAAGAGAGGAGACTGCCCTTCTTCACTTACACCTCAATCCTACATCGAAGATGCTGCCTGTCCTTAAGATTAAAACTCCTTTAGATCGCACGCTCCATTTGGAACTCGATCAGTACCGCTTTGCCCTTCAAAAGAAAGTGGTCCCTTTAGAAAAGGCGCTAGATGACGCTCTTACCGATGGAACACTTTCTTTGAAATTAACGTCTCTTCGCTCTTTATTAGAAGGACGAACAGAAAAAAAAATTCGCAATCGAGATCCAAGTCTTTGGCGCAATTTTGGTTTTTTGGGAAATCAAGCTGTTGAGCTCGATTTTGGCAACTATGACGATCGTCCCGATTTTGAAGATGAGAAGATGAGAAAAAAAGAGGTCGATCGTTACTTGACGCCTTTGCGCAAATGGTTGATGAGTCATCACATATCTGAATTGGATAACAAGTGATTTGGGCTTTTTGCAAACGCTACCCTTTGCCGATTTTTGCTCTTTTTGGCATTGCAGTTGGTGGTGGATTTTGGTTGTCCAAACATCTCAAAGAAGCAAATGGGGTATGGCTTGTCACTTTAGTTGTGGCGGGAGGGCCGATTGTTTGGCAAACCGTGAGGGGGATGCTTAAGGGTCAGTTTGCAGCTGATATTGTCGCTATGCTTGCGATCATTACTGCAGGATTAACAGGGGAATTTTTTGCGGGAGCCGTCGTTGTCTTGATGCAATCAGGAGGTGAGGCAATTGAAGCGTATGGCTTAAGAAGGGCCTCTTCTTCACTGACAGAACTTTTGAAGCGCGCGCCGAGCATTGCGCGAAGAAAAAGGGGAGAGCTGATTGAGGAGATTGATGTACAGGAAGTAATGCCCGGTGACCTTCTCATTGTGAGGACAGGGGAGCTTATTCCCGTTGATGGGACAATGACCCAAGGGGTTGGAGAGATCGATGAGTCGGCTTTGACAGGGGAGCCTTTGAGTCAGATGAAGGGAGTAGGGGATCCTCTTTTTAGCGGCACGATCAATCATGATGGGGCTATTGAGATGCGTGCAGATCGAATCAGCCAAGAAAGTCACTACGCCCGAATTGTTCAGATGGTAAAAAGGGCACAAGAAGAAAAAGCGCCCATTCAACGCCTTGCTGACCGGTATGCCGTTTACTTTACACCTTTTACTCTTCTTGTTGCAGGGATTGGATTTTTCCTCACACAAGATGTGACGATAGCGCTTTCTGTATTAGTTGTTGCAACTCCTTGTCCTCTTATTTTGGCAACTCCTCTTGCTGTGATTTGTGCGATTAACCGTGCGGCAGAAGCTAGCATCATTGTTAAAGGGGGCGCGCCCATTGAGCAAGTCGCATCGATTCAAGCAGCTCTTTTTGATAAAACAGGGACGATTACGTTTGGTACGCCCGTTGTTGAAAAAATTATTTCTTTAGGGACTTTAAGCGAGAAAGAACTCCTTTTTCGGGTGGGCGCTATTGAGCAACTCTCCTCACATTCTCTTGCTAAGGCAATTGTCGATTACGCCTTGAAAGAGTTTCATCACCTTCCCCTTCCCACCCGGTTTCAAGAGGTTGCAGGTTCTGGAGTTGAAGGGGAAATTGCGGGGGAATTCTATCGGATTGGGTCAGAAAAATGGTTACAAGAAAAGGTAGATCTCACTCAAGTAGCTTCTTATCGAAAGGCTGGAAAACGTCTGATCTTTATGATGAGTGATCACAAATGCGTTGGTTTTATCGTTCTCTCTGATGAAATCCGCCCTGAGGCAAAAACAATTGTTAAAAAGTTAAAAGAACTTGGAATCCAAACCATTGCAATGCTCACAGGCGATGATCGTATCTCTGCTTTGGAAGTTGCAAAAGAGGCGGGAATTGAGTGTGTTGAAGCAGGGCTTTCTCCTGAGGGGAAAGTGCTTCGCGTCAAAGAATATCGCACTCGCTACCCTTATGTTTTAATGGTTGGGGATGGGATTAATGATGCCCCTGCATTAGCAACAGCAACAGTTGGGGTTGCTATGGGCGCTCATGGGACAGCTATCTCTGCAGAGTCTGCAGATATCGTTCTTTTAGCTGATGATCTATCCAAGGTGACTGAGACAATTGCCATTGGGAAAAAGATGTTAAAAATTGCTAAGCAAAGCATTGGCATCGGTATGGGACTAAGTTGTCTACTCATGCTCATTGCCTTAACTGGCGACATTCCCCCTCCTTTAGGGGCGATGTTGCAAGAAATCATCGATGTCGCTGTCATCCTCAATGCCTTGCGCGCAAGATAGTTTATGGTTAGCTAAGGTTTGGTCGAAGAAGGCGACTTTATCGGGCTCATTTTCTTCAAGCCACTTGCGAAGGCGATGCGTGGCACTCCACCACTCTTTGTCTAGCCTTTTTTGTTCATGAAATCTTTCTTCTAAATAGAGTCTTCCTGGATCGAGTTGAATCAATTTGCCCTCGCAGATGCCGAAGTTGTCTTCAATCTCATGATCCCAATCTGCAATCCCTTTTTGGATCCGTTTGGCAACAAGACCTAAGTACTGCTCAATGCCCCATTCGGCAAGTGATGTAGAGAGTAAAGGATAAAAAGGTTCAGCTTTTCTTTGCACAACAAAAGGGTAATGGTTGAGATCGATAGAATGGGAAATTCCGATTGGGTCTTTGAATGTAAGAGTGGGGAGATTGTCAGATGGGCCTAAGTGGAGATAGAGAAGAGCCGTTTCGTCCTGCAACTCTTTTTCGGCGAGAAGATAGCTTTGTCGATAGAATTTGAGTCTCTCATTTTTTTTACTAAATTCTTGTAAAAAAAGGTGAGAGAGAAGGGGAATTTGGAAGTATTTCCGTTTGAAGAATTTGATCACCCATTGTCCATCTTCACTGACAAAAGCAAAGGACTGCTTTCCTGAGCTTAGGTAGCGATAGGATTGGGAAAGAGCAATTTCTGTGATTTGATTGGGAAGAGGGGAGCAATCGGTGATGAAAGGTGCGCGGATTGCATATTGAGAAAAAGAGCGCTCTAAAAAAAAGGGGAAAATCAGAAGACAAAGTAAAAACAAACAAGAGATGAGACGACGCATAGGTTTAGATTCTAGAGCACTTGCCTATTTTCAGCCTATTTAGTACGATCGGCACTTCATACTTTTTTTTTGAGGATACCTCATGAAGTGGACAATTGGGCTGCTCCTTGTAAGTGTGGGGTTCGTGCAGTCTCTATTGGCAAGTTGTGCAGGGATCACGAATGCGAACACAAGTTATGTGTTTGTTCTTTCTGGGTACAGTGGGGGTGGGGCTTATTGTACAAGCGCATGCAGTCAAGCAACTGGCTCAGATTGTTACCAAACACTACCCTCTAACGCTTCTCAAGCAGTTCAGATTCCTGCGGGGAC
>Ga0155638_1184_pt2 | contig 10815 bp, 11 predicted proteins | sample RifCSPhighO2_12_FD_107295 | JGI IMG/M metagenome (GOLD analysis project Ga0155638, IMG submission 107295) | Verrucomicrobia bacterium RIFCSPHIGHO2_12_FULL_41_10
ATGGGGGTAGAGCATCAAGGTCTAAATCTGAATCAAGATTAGCAGTATTTTTAGAGGAAGGGAGATGAGAAGCGCTTTTAGAAGAGGGGAGATGAGAAAGCGCTGCTTTAAGAGATGGAGGTAATGCCTCAGGGTCTAAGTCAGAGAGGTCCGGAGTAGTTTTAGATGATGGTACTTGAGAGTTGCTCTTAGACGCTGGGAGAGCATCGAGATTGGACTCGAGAGCAGGAAGAGAGGATGCGGTGTGTGCTGTAGCAGGAGGGAGCTGCGAAGTAACGGAATTAGAAGATAAGAGCTGAGCAAGTGAGGTGGGATGTTTAGGGGTGCTGTTAGCAGAGGAGGAGGTCGAGCTAGAAGATAGAGTTTGCGAGGGAGAGATAGAAGGTGGAAGTGGAGACGTTAGAGAGTTGGAAGATAAAGATTCAGAAGTTGGAATAGCAACTGGGGTTGGGGTGGCACTAGGTGCGTTCGTTGGATTAAGAGGTAAGGATACAGGTAGAGAGGATGGAAGGCTATTAGTTAGGGTGTCTAAAGAAGAGGCTGAAGCAGGCGTAGGAGAGGAGGCCTGGAGACTATTGGTCTTGGTAGCAAGTTCCTGTTGAGCATGAAGAGAGAGTAAGGGGATACATGTTGTAGCAAAAGTGACAACAAGAAGAGATCGAAATGTATTATTCATTATGTAAGCACCAAAGCCATTTTATGGCTAAGTTAAAGGGTTGGAAAGAAAGATGAGGGGGATAAAGCTGACAATGAGAGATGTTGCAGAGATTTGCAGGTGAAAACTATAAACTAAGAATGATAATTTTTCAACTATACCTTTGTCGGATGAATTTTAGAATTTTTTTACGCGGGAGTTTTTGGGGCTAACCAGACGTCAGAGCGTGCTGCTACTGAGGTAACAGTAGCGATGACAACGCCGCTAGCGCCAAAAAGAACTAGTAAAATTTCCTAAAATTCATTCGAGAAAGGTATATGCACGTTGTTTAATTCGAATTAAAAACCAGGTGTTGTTGGGTAACTGGACGTTGGGTAGCTAGAAGAGGATGGACGCGTCGGAGCTCCTCCTTGAGGAGAGATAACAGGGCGTCGAATAATACGGCGACTATTAGGATTACTGAGAGCTGAAGGAGGTAGTGATGTATTGCCTCCAGGATAGGTCGATGGATAACCTGTAGGATATTGTTGAGAGGGGTTCGGATAGCGTGACATGGCTCCAGGACGAAGATTGTTTCTTGTGCCAGGTGGCATCATGGTAGGAGAAGAGGGGTATCCAGGGCGTTGAGGGATTCCTCTTTGTGGTCCTAATCCTTGAGGAGGTGTTGGCTCCATGCTAGAGATTACTCCCGTCTCTTCACCGACGCGAATAGTTACTTTGATTTGGTTAGGGTCTTTTTCTTCTGGAATGTTCAGGAGAGCCATTGATTTAGAATTTGGCTTTTTTGTGACTAATTCTCGGCTTTGATCCATACGATCAAAAACAAAGACCTGTTCTTCTCCATCAATATTAACGATGCCTGTCACGGCATAGCGTTCTGATAAAGGAGAAGACTCTTCCGCAGTGGCTAACGAAAAAGGAGAGTGAGCCAATAGAGCTTGAAAATTAGAGATGTCTCGTTTCAGAGCCCATGGCTCAGAAGAAGAGGTGATGCTTGATTTGACAGGTGCTGCTAATGTTCCTGATGTAGCCATAATAAGACTACAGGTGATAATGATAAGGCTGTAGGAAATAAAGTTCGAGAACCAATGCGTGAGTAGGTCCAGTTTATTGTGGAGAAAAAAACCTCTTTTAAAAATTTGAAGGGGATTACTAAAATGCATTGGTGTAACTAGAGTCTGTTCGAAAGTGAAGCGATTTTGAAAATGGATTTTTATTTTTATTTGGTGCCTGGCTTAGCTAAAGAAAAGTAACGAGTAAAGAGTAAATAAAAGAAATATTAGAACTTACATTGAGAATACCGTGTAAATTAATTTAACGAGCTAAAATCACTACGAACTACGAACTGATCTCAAAATTAATCATATATTATTAATTTTGAGATCTCTTACGGTTGTTTAAAAAACTGTTTAATTTCAAGATCAACGACAACTTTATTTGCTTCGGTATCGCTTTTCATTGTGAATTTATCGATGACCCTCCATGCAGTTGGATATTGTAAGGCGAAGAGAAATTTAACCACGCCTGTAAAAGGTCCTGAAAGTTTTGTTTGAACGATGACAGAGCTAGCATTTTCTGAGAAATGGGGAGGGAGAAGATTTTCTTCAATAATTTTAAGGTCCTCTTTTTCTGCTTGGCTACGTTCTTGTTTTAAGAGTTCAGAACTTGCTTGATCTGCATTCCAAATGGGAAGTGGATGTTGACTAATCCAGGTGCTAGCTGGTTTGAGCGTGTCTGCAATATTTAAAATAGAATGCTCTTCGGCAATTTTTGCCTTGGCATTTGTTATCTTAAGTTGAACACCTTGCAGAGCATTAAGGTATATTTTGAAGCTCCAAAGATTAAGAGCTAAAAAAAGGGCTCCGCAAAGAGCTAAGAAGAGAGTTTTTTCACTCGGAGCTAGTTTTCGCATCGGGTCGGGATCCTTCAAGTTCAAATCGAACGCTGTTTTTTCCTGCTAGTTTGGGTTGTCCACTGCTCCATTGATATTCTTGGAGTTCAGGAGCTTTTTTTATCATTTCAATAAATCGGTAAGCCTGAGAGACGTCGCTCGCTTCTCCTATGATTTGTAAATGTCCAGGGGTTCCCGTGAGGGTGATGAGGCGAATTTTTTCTCCATGAATTTGGCTAGCAATGATGGCAAGTTCATCTAGGAGGTATGTTGTTGGATCAATTGCTGGACGGAATTCATGCCATTGGTTAATGCTTTGGTTGGCTTTACTAAGAAGAATCTTTTCATTAACAAGTTGGTTGGTGAGGTAGCCAAGTCGACCTTTCTTGATCATGAGATTGGTAGCTCCCATGAGAACAAAGAAGGCATAGACTAAAAAAGCTGCTAGAACAATTTTTTTCAGACGTTGTTGTTTTTCCTTCTTGAGTCGTTCAAGACGTGCATGGAGAGGGGGAAGGTCAAGTGGTTGAGAGAGGAGGAGGGGAGGAGGTAACTCTAAAATGTGCTCTATTGGATGGGAAGCGTGATGAGATGAAAAATCAGGCCAGAGACAGTTTTTAAGTAAGGAGAGTTCTATTTCTGAAAATTCTCCCAAGGCGCGCAAAGTATGGGGCATTCTTTCAATAACAGATTCTGACTGCAAGCGAAGGGCCATTCTTTTAATGAGCCCTGTCACAGAGGCATTCACTATTGATTCGCCGCTACTTGCAAACCAAACACAGTGACCTTTTCTTAGAAATCCTAAGCAAACCTCACCCAATTCCTGCCAGACAAAGAGATCCTCTGTATGTTGTGGTATCAGTCTCGCAGATGCTTCAAAACAATCAGCATGTTTAAGGTAAGGCGCTGTTGCTGGGGAGATGGTATTAGGAGGGAGGAGAGCAACGAGCAGTGATCGATCTCCTTTGACATCGATAGGAATTGTCTTAAGGCCTTCAACCATTCCACGACGCAATAGATTCTTGTTGGAGAGTTCAAGTTCTACCAATTCAGACATGTCTCCTTCCGAGGAGACCCAGAGTGGCATAATAACAAGATCACGAGTTGGTATTCCAACAATGAGTTGGACTTTTTTGGAAAGGGGAGGCGGTGTTGCGTGGTCTTCAATGAGAAGTGGTTCTGATGGTAGCGTTTCTTCAGAGTTCTTTTTTGAAATAGTCTCACTTTTTGAAGTGCATTTCCAAAGTTGCCACTCTCCAGAAGCTCTTCCAGGACGCAAAATAACAAGATCACGGTTCTTTGAAGTCGGTCTTATAAATTCTAGTGCTTGAGCAAGGAGTGGCCATAAAGAAAGGCTAGGCTTTTGTGAAGCACGAGAGGATTGGAAGCTTGAAAAGGCTTTCTTAAGTTGATTGATAACAGGTTGAGGTATTAAAGTAACTATACGATTGCTTAGAATAGAGTTCTTTAAGTTGAAATATTGAAAGGGTAAAAGAATTTTTTTCTTTAGTTTTCCTCTTAATCCTTTCGGTTCTTTTATGGTTAATTCAGAGGGTAAAACCTCTGTATGACTGAATGAAGGGATAGGAGGAGGGGAGTGTGGTTCTTCGAGAAAATCAAGCTGGGGAGCATTGGCCTCAGTTTGAAGACTTTTTTTACGACCAAGTTTACTGAAAAGTTGCGTGGTTTTTAAACGCGAATACTCAATAAGAGAAAATTTCTGGCGCTGCTTTGCAATGACTAAGTCATCTGGAGACTCTTGGAGCGAGAGAGGTTCCGTTGAGACAATGGAATCTTCTTGCGGCTGATTGAAAGAGAAAGAGAGGCTTGCCTCTTCTTTTTTACCTTCTAATTCCTGTGAAGACGTAGTTAAAGGAAGATCAGCATGTGGAGTCTCAGCATGTATCGAGTCTGATTCAACCGCTTCCGCTTCAGCCTGCTTTTTATAGCGAAGTTTATTAAAAAAACGTGTGAGCATTATAAATATTCGGCCAACAGGGCGAATATAAGTTTAAGTTTAAGTTGATTTTTAGTCACTTCGTGACAACGTGAAAAGTGAAGCGGAATTTTTATTTGTACCTAGCTTATTACTCTCGAAGGCGCTTCAGTAAAGGATTCTAACACACCTATAAAAATTTTACTAACTGGGTTAACCGAATATTTACGGAGATAGAAGATAGGAGGTTAGGCCTTTGGCAAAAATTAAAAGATAGAGGATGGAAGATGAGAGTTACGATTGGGGGTATTCAAAATTTTGGAGTGTGGAAATATAACACTATTCTAATAACCACGCCACTTTTTTTCTCTTACTTTTATAACTATCAATATCTCTTCATTTCTGTAAAATGAACGGATGTTGATAAAATTGGCGTGATTTAAAGCGTACAAAAAACATGGATTGAAATATTAAACTTAATTTTCATTCGTGATGAGTATATACCAATGGAGTTATTTTCTAAGTTAAATTTTGCTGTGAATTACCAATACGGTCCGATTATACCAACATCTCTTTATTTCGTAGAAATAAAGAGATGTTGGTAGCATGGTTACTCTTCTTGCCACTTTAACAGAAAGCCTTTTGGCCCATCTGTCATGACAACAATAATATGATGACTGACTCCGTTACAGGTTCCTTTGCTATCAATATGTCGAATGTCTCCTGTCAGTCTAAAGTATTGATGCATCATGGTGCGTTGCGCAGCAGTAACTCCGATGAGATCTGCTACATCGTCAATGTTACTAATGTGCGGGGGTTCTTTCCCTGAAGCGCTATTAGCACCAGTGATGAGTTTAACCCAAGCATCAGCTTGTTCAGGAGTAATTCCTAAAACATCTACAAGTATATTAGCACCACAGGTTAGAATGTTGATTCTTCCAGGGTTAAAAGTTGAGAAGTAGTTTCTCCATGTGGGTTTTGCTTTCATGACAGGACCAAAGCCGATAACCATTGCCATTTCTCGAGCATCTAGGAATAAAGAATTAGGTGGGAATCCCTCTTTTCCTTGAGCCTCATATTCAGCTCGTTTAGCTCCATGAGGTGATGTCAGCTCGGTAGGGCTTATCCAATCGTAGAGTCCATCAATAGCGCTTTCTTGATCTTTTTCTGAGACTCCCCAATTCTGAAAGAGCTGTTGAAAAAGAGGGCGTTTCGAAGGCATAATCAAATAATTAGGATTAATGAGGCCTGCTTCGTTGCCAATTTCAACGGAATAACTTTCTCCTTCACGACTCTTAGGGTCTCCTTTGGTTAGGATAGGATCATCAGCCTGTATGTTTTTGTCCATAGCAATAGCAAGACCACTTAGTGCCATCTGCCGTGCACGGAAAACACGTTCGGCATGTCCTTCTTCATCAAGCCAACTGTTGACAGAACCTACGACAAGCATGATAAGTCCCGCGAGAAAGGCGATGGTCCAAAGGACCACAGGAAGAGCAAAGGCGGAAGAGCCTCTTCGATCAGGAGGTCGAAGCGGAGTTAGTGCTTTCTGATTGCTAGTTGTTAGTTTATTAATTTTGAGATCCTTTATTAGCATTTTGGAGATCCTCTTTGAGCTTTTTAAGTTCTTCTTTGAGCTTTTGAAGCTCTTTAATAGCGCTCGTAGGGGATGGAGTTTGTTGTGAGTTAGGCTGAGCGCTTTGCCCGTCCATTGAATCATCAGTTGTTGGCTGGAAGATAGTTTTTCCTATAGGAGGAATATAGAAAATAGCATCTACGGAATGATTAATGCCAAGAACTTCCATTTGTAAGCGGGCTAGTTGAGGGCGTCCTGTACCTTGAGGCCACTCTTCAAGCCATTCGCCATTGCGGAAAAAGCTCCAATGGGGTTTGTTGACTTTAGGAAGTAAGGGAATCCAATGTTCTCCTTGATAGTAACGATCGCGATCCTCTCCTTGAAGGTTTTTAGGTAGGAGTAATATGGAGAAGGTACGTGTTCCATCATTTCGCGCGCGTGCAGATAAAACTAATGTGCCACCACCAAGGCTTGGTAGGCCAAAAAGGCTGGCTGCATGTTCAAAATTAAGATCAGGAATCGCTGTTTCATTGCCTTCTGTGCTTAAGCTGATCGTTCCATGGGCAGGAAGATTAAGAAAAGCATTGCGTGTAATAGTGAGAAAGCCTTCCAAACGACGCACGGTGAGCTGTTCGTCAAGAATTTCTCGAGTTACATGAATAGATGCCGTTGAAAGCGTATAGATAGCCCCTGCCAGCAAGCCAAAGATTGTCATTGCTAAAACAATCTCAAGAAGGGTAAAAGCTGCTTTTCTGGAGGGAGGAGGCAGATGGGTGGAAGTTGGAGGTAGGCTGGCGAAAAGCATAGAAAAAATTGTTCAATTCGTCGCAGAAGGGAGTGATTGGATGCGTTGAATCATAGAACTATTGAGGAGGATTTCTGCCGAATCAGTAATAGTGCCTATTTTTGTATTAATCTTAAGGCGATAAATATTGGGAATTAATTGATCTTGATTATCTTTGAGTTCAACAGGCTCTAGGGATTCTTGAACCTCGACGCCATGGTTCTCTTCAGATTTAAGAGTACGGCTGCCCTCCAGAGGAGGATCAGTCATATTATAGGCTAGACGTGATTCGAGTTCGAGGCGTGAGAGAACGCGTTCGCGAGCGGTCAATGCTGATTGAATCATTGAATCAAGAGCAATAGCTAATCCTGTTACTGCAAAGATAAAAACAGTTAATGCAATAAGAACTTCAAAAAGGGTAAAGGCCGCGGCGTTGCGAGTTCGTAGTTGATAGTTCATAACTCCTCATGGATTACTTGCCCAGTGATGGGGTCAAATTTCATCACAATGGGTGATTCAGGCCCTTGAATGCGGAGGGTTAACGGTTCGCTAATTCCTTCACTATTAAATTCCCAGTGTTCTCCAGAAGTGGGGGATCGAAATTTTTTATCACTCATTCGTTCGATCTGAAGTTTCCATCCATCGGGGAGCAGTTTGAGTAATTGAGAGTCGGTAAAATCGATGTATTTTACATCTCCAGTATTAAGAGCTGCTGCACGCGTCTGTTCAACAAGTGTAGCAATGGCCTCAGTAACATGGTCTCCTTTATTCATTTTTAAAGCATCGCTCATGTAGGGAGCTGCAGCTACCATTAAAATGGCAACAAGAGCGAGGGCGATTAGTACCTCCAGTAATGTAAAACCACTAGAATGCTTTGTAAATTCTACTTCTGCTAATGAATTGCTGCGTCGCTCCGGTGCTCGAACCATCGAGGACGTCTGTACACTCAGGTTCTGCGGGCCGTCGACTCCTTGCACTTCATCAGCATAAGCGAATTTCCAAAGCATTCTGTTTTTTTCTATTGAAGAATACAATGGAGAATTACGAGGCACAATTGTAACTACCAAGGTAGGAATCTTGGTAGTGTTGAAGAGTTGAAATCTTTAGGTTCGCCCTAACAAATAACTTATGCATAACAAACGGGGATTTCAAAAAATAGATGTCGATAAAACAGAACTCAAAATAAATTTTAGAAATCACACTGAAAGTACGGTGCAAATTAATTTAACGAGCTGAAACTACTACGAACTGCGAACTGATCACCAAATTAATAGTATATTATTAATTTGGTGATCCCTTACTTATTTTTAGCGTCCGATATTGCCTTCGCCTTCTTTTCCTTGAGCGCCTAGAGAGTAGAGATCGTAGGAATCAGGTTTATATTTTCCTGGGTTACGATAAATATATTCATTGCCCCATGGGTCTAAAGGTACGGCTTCCATCAGTTTTTTCCACCGTGGAGGTTTAGGGTCAGCAGATGGAGGTTGAACTAAGGCAAGAAGGCCTTGTTCTGTAGTTGGCTTACGATAGTTTAACATTTCATAGGTGCGGAGCTGCATTGAAATTGCTTGTATATCGCTTGTGACGCGTTGTTCTTTAGCCACATCGATATTGCCTGAAAGCATATAGATAGCTGATCCAACAAGAACAGAGATAATGCCAAGAACAAGCATGATTTCAAAGAGAGTATAACCTGCTTCGCGGAAGTGGCGTCTTTGACGGAGCTGTTGAGAGAAAAGATAGGGAGTCATAGTTTGAAAGATAGAAGATGGAAGATAGGAGATTGGTTCGTAAGGATGAAAGTTAAACCCTTAATAGATTTTTTGCAAGAGGGGTACCAATGTTAATTTTTTTTTGAGCTCAAACTGAATTGAAGTATTGTTGTTCTAACATTACCGTAATCAACAGAAATTAACCACAAAGAGCACAAATTCGCTAAGGCGAAATCACAAAGAACACATAGAAAAATTTTTTTATAAAAAAATTTTAAGATATTTTCTTTTTTCGTATTCTTTGTGAATTCTCTGTGATCTTTGTGGTGAATTCTTTTAGTCTTTCAGTTTAGTTTGAACGTACATTTTTTTTGGCGACTTTAAAATCGGAATAAATTTTTAGCAGTGGGTGTTGTTGCATAGCGAAGATCAAAGGTTGTATTACGAAGAGAGAGGAGAGAAGAGGGGGCTGGCGCACTCGATTGCTGTTTTACGAGAAAAACGAGACTATTGTCTCCTTCTTTCCAAACACGCGCGGGAAGGTAAAGGGAGCCATCGCGCCATCCTGCGAATTGAAAATTAGGAGTATTAGGACTTTCTGGAGGGTTGTTTTTTATTAGTTCAGGAGCATCAAGTTTGAAATCAGGAGTGTTGAGTGTTCCTATGGAAATCCCGTTAACCTGCACCTCGACTTGTGATTCGAGATTGAGTCCCATGAGTTCTGTATGGAGCATAGTTGCTTCAGGGAGCTCTCCTTGAAGAGGGACAACGAATTCAATTTCATTGCCATGGAGCTGTTCAACACGTGCCTTAAGCTCTGCAGAGATAATACAACCGTGTACAAAATCTCCTTTTTTTAGAGGAGCCGTTCCACCTTCAGCAAGATCTTTTTGGACAACTTTTAAAGATTCATCGACAAGAGCAGGACTATTTTTTCCACCAAGAACAGCTACCATGGCCGTACGACCTGGACGAATGGTTAAAGAAAGAAGTTGTTCAAAGCGTCCTGCATGAGTGACAATGACAGAGCCGCCATCGAGAGCAAGGTCATTAGGGATAAGAATTGTTCTGCTATTGGTCCCAAGAGCAGGACCGTTAGTGCCAAGACCACTACAGATCATAACGCGTTCGCCATGAGGCTTAGCCCACTCTACCACAGGACCACCATCACCGTGGTCATTAAAATTAACCGTGAGGGAAAAGTTTTCAATTTCTGACTGTTCTGTGAGAGAAGGCAGAGGGAACTCAACGGAACAGAGGTCGCGATTTACTTTAATGGGAGCAATAGCCCAAGAGGGAAGGGGAGTGGCTTCCTGTTTAGATTGAAGAGTGATTGTAAAAGGAGCAAAGGCGTCAACAACGATGGAAGGAGTATTTGGTAATGTAGATGGAGATGCTTCATTGGCAGAAGGAACTGTTGTAAGAGAAGGATCTTCGGGAGTAAGGACTTTTGTAGAGGTTTTAGAAGAGGATGTAGGAGATTGAAGCTCTTTTGAGGGGCCCGTTTTTATAGAAGCAGCAAAAGACCCTGGTGTTAACAAGCTTAAAGCAGAGATCAAACTCAAAATTAATGTAACTATTCGGCCAGCAGACCAAATAGTTAGTTCGTAGTTCGTAGTTCGTAGTTCGTAGATAACTTTCGAGCAAAAGCTCGAAAGTCTACCGAAGCGAAGCAATATTTTTATTTGATCGATTTTTTTTGCTCTCGCAGTCACTTTAGCAAAGGATCCTAACATATTTAGACAAATTTTACCGACTGAGTTAGCCGAATATTTACAAACTGAGTAACTACCAAGGTAGGAACCTTGGTAGGGTTGAAGGGTTTTCTAGCCTCTTAATCTAACGCATTTTTTCGAAGAATGCGAAGATAATTTTTAATTTTTTAAAGAAACGACGTTGCGAATTTAAGCATTTGAGGTGATATTAATGACCGTTATTAATTAACAACGCCATTGGGAGATTTTCCATTTCCCATCTTCTATCTTCCATCTCCCATCTTCTAATTAATGTCCTCCGATTTTATCACTCATCACTCTGAAGAAAATATTCGTCCTGCATTGGGTCTTATCGATCAATTGCTTCTCCTGGCTCAGAAAGTAGGATGTAGTAATCTTGAAGGGTTGCACGAAGACTTGAATCGAGCTGCTTTTTCGCAAGGTTCTTTAGTAGGTGCTGTGTTAGATAGCGGTACGGTTGCAGAGAGGGATTTTCTTTATGAGCTGGCTCAATCTTTAGAAATGGAGTGGAGGGAAGAAGGAGAT
>Ga0155638_1003_pt2 | contig 10772 bp, 12 predicted proteins | sample RifCSPhighO2_12_FD_107295 | JGI IMG/M metagenome (GOLD analysis project Ga0155638, IMG submission 107295) | Verrucomicrobia bacterium RIFCSPHIGHO2_12_FULL_41_10
GCCTCCCCAGCCTCCTAAAAGCCCTCCAGCCCCAGCTCCTACTCCCCCGCCAGACATTACTCCGATACCGGTATTTGTTGCGCAACTTGTAGTAAAAAATGCGGCAAACAAAATAGAGATCAGTTGATTCATTTCCCACCCCGTCTATTTACTTAATTAACTGGTTAAGAAAAAAATGTCCAGTCTATATAGTACTTCCGTCTCAAATTGAATACATTGGTTGTGATTTTGGATGAAACGCGAGCAGTATAAATTACATCTGTTCGCGGAAGCGATAGCCAATGCCTCGTACGGTTTCAATACCATCAAAGGAGGGACCTAGTTTTTTGCGAAGAGAGGCGATATGAACATCAATATTTCGGTCGACAACAGAGGCATCGTCACTGCTAATTTCCTCGAGAAGCTGATTGCGCGTAAGAACATTGCCTCGGTTCATCACAAGTTTTTTAAGAATATCAAATTCAGAAAGAGTCAAAGAGATCATCTTGTCTAGCTTTCGCAAGATGTAGCGATCGATTTCTAAAGTAAAATCATTGAATCGAATGGGCTTTGATGCTTTTTCAGGGGGTTTGCCCCGTCTTAAGATCGCTTTAATGCGGGAAAAAAGGACTTTAGGAGAAAAGGGCTTAGGAACATAGTCATCTGCACCGAGCTCAAGACCTAGCACAACATCGAGCTCTTCCCCTTTTGCAGAAAGAATAATGACTGGGATATTTTTCAAATTGGGTGTACTTTTCATTTTTTTGCAGACATCGAGGCCACTTCTCCCTGGCAACATGATATCTAAAATCACAAGATCTGGTCGCTCTCTTTCAATCGCTCGAAGGCCACTGATTCCGTCTACTTCGACTTGTAGATGATACCCAGAAATTTCAGCCTGGAGTTTGATGAGCGCAGCAATATCTTCCTCATCTTCGATTAAAAGGATCCGTTTTTTTTGCGACATCATGAGGAATAATCTCAGCTTTTTTCATTTTTTTCAATGCTGAAATTTTGTCAAAAGTCCAGAGGGGAAAAGTCTAAAACTTCTTTTAGCTTTGCTTGGACATTTTTTTTATCTTCATTAAAGAAGCTCAACGTGTTTGATTGTGGAGCCGAAGAATTGAGAGGAGACTTGTTGGAAACGGAGTGGGTCTGCGGTGACGTAGAAGCGATTTTCTTGTGGACTTGGACTCGTGTTGAGAAGGGAGAGGGCCTTTTTTACTTTTGCAATGCTTTGGGATACTCCATCTAGGATTTCTGTATTGGGTCCGAGCACTTTTTGGATGATGGGAGAAATAAGAGGATAATGAGTACAAGCTAAAAAAGCTGCATCTACCCCTGCAACCGGGCTCAAGTAGTGTTCTGCCATTTGGTGAAGAGCTGGATGGTGCAAGAGCCCCTCTTCGATGAAAGGGACAAATAAGGGGCATGAGATGGGGAGAATTTGGGTAGAGGGGAGTTGAAGCTTGATGAGCTTTTGGATTGCCCCAGATTGAATGGTGCTTGCAGTGCCTAAAAGAGCGATATTTTTTGGATGGGATGTAGGGAAAAACTCTCCGATATTGTCGGGGAGCATGCTGATGACTGGAATGGGGAGGCTCTCTTGAAGTTTTTGATGAGCGTGGACTGATGCGGTAAAGCAGGCAATGATAAGAAGTTTGATTTTTTTCTGTAGGAGAAATTCCGCGTTCTTTAAAGAGCGTGCAATAATGACTTCTGGAGATTTATTTCCATAAGGAAGCCCCTCTGTATCGCCAAGATAGATGAATGTTTCGTTAGGAAAAAGCTGAAGGAGCTTTTTTAATACGGTAAGTCCGCCTAAGCCGGAATCGAAAAGGCCGATTGCCATCCGTTACTCCGCAGGGATTTGTAACTCTTGGCCTACAACAATGAGATCACTAGAAAGATCATTGATTTTTTTGATCCGATCGACTTTGGTGTGATAGAGCGTTGCAATTTTTTCTAATGTTTCTCCTGACTTCACTTTGTGCGATTTAGGAGTTGTCGTTTTTAACGATTTTGCAACGGCTTCAAGACTTGATTTGATCTTACCAAGTTCTTCAAATCTTCGATTTTGCACGATAATCGATTGTTCTAACTCTTGTAATCTCCCTTTGAATTGCGAAAGCGCCATGTGCGTTTCGTTGGCATGGATAGCAAGTTGGGAAAGTTCCTCTTTTTCTCCAGTGCGCACCTGTTCTAAAGAACTCCATTTCTGCGTAAGAAGGCGAAGCTCTTTTCCTATTTGTTCAAGATGGTCTCTTTGTTTTCCAAGATCCTGTTCTTTAAGAGCTACAAGGCTATTTTCATAATACCTGATCTTTCCATCGATGATCTGGAGTTCGGTTTGAAAGCAATTGATGTCGTGCTTCAGATCGTCGAGATGGGTTTGCACCTCATGGAGTTTTAATTCCCACTGATGTTTTTCATCGTGAGGCGATGTGCGAAGGGGAGCGCAAGAGGTAATAAGCAAAGGAAGCAAGCAAAAAATAGGCACTCTATTTCGCATACATCTTAAACTCGGAGCGACGGTTGGCTTTCCAGTCATCAGGATTATGTCCTAAAGCAAGAGGTTGCTCTTTTCCTCGGGAAGCTGTGAAAATTCGATTGAGATCGACCCCTTGTTTGACAAGAAACGATCGGATGCAGTTAGCGCGTCTTAAGCCAAGTGCCATATTATAGCCAGCAGATGCACGCTCATCGCAGTGTCCCTCTACAAAGAGGTAGACATTAGAGTGTTCTTTTAGATAGGCAGCAAGCTTAGACAATCCTTCTACGTCGAGCCTATCTTTTACGATGTACTCATCTGTATCAAAGTGGACGGGGCGAAAAAAGGATTTGACCGACTCAGGCGCCGGATAAAACTCAGAAAGTAGGGGAACGCCTTTTTGTCCAGGGATTGCTTTTGACTGGGGAAGAAGGGGGTCAAACTGCCGATTTGTTTTGTGAAGATCGGAATCTTTTAATGGAATGAATTCTTCGCTATCTGGTCCAACGAAGTCATCATTGGATGAAAGAAGGCGAGACTCATGTTCATTGCCAAAGAGCGCGTCCATCTCACGATGCATGTAGCGCCCCATTGTTTTGAAATCTTCCCAGGACTGAGTGCTTGTATTCATGCAGCCAGTCAGAGCAAGTAGACTAAAAAAGGAAGCTAAGTAGAAAGAAAAACGCATGGGCATTGCCTCATAATTTCTAAAACATCGTATGTATATCATATCTCAACTTTTTTTACTGAATGCTCCAAGAGCCAAATCTTTTTTGACCGGGGCCGCTTGTGATGCAAATCGGTTCTTTTGCATGGGGAGGAAGGAGGTAAAGCTCACTTAAATCGCCTTCTGTATTGTAAAGGAGATGAAGACTGTTAGGAGCCCAAGAGGGATTTTCTTTTGTTTCAAATCCTGTTGTCATTTGGGTTTCTTCCTCTTTTTCAAAATCGTAGACGCAGATTTGGCGCACGCCATCCACTTTTGCTGCGTAGGCAAGTTTTTTCCCATCTGCAGACCAGCAAGGTGAGCTATTGTCTCGAAATTTTTTCGTGAGGAGTTTGGGTTGCGATTCTGGATTTTTCCAGTTGAGGAGATAGATGCGAGGCGTTCCATCTTTATCTGAGACGAAGGCGATCTCTTTCCCATCAGGGCTAAAAGTGGGGGATGCTTGAGTTGCTCGCGGTGCAGAATAAAGTTGTCTGGGTTTACCGAGAGGTTTTTTTTTCGTGTCGAGCTGCTGGAGAAAAAGATCGGGTTTTCCCGTTACATCAGCGATGAATGCAAGGTGTAGGCCAGATTTTGCAACTGCGGGAAGAAGTTGATTGCCGCGCATAGAGAGAAGAAGCTGATTTTCTTCAGGATGATTTAAGAAAGCTCGGTAGATTTTAGATTGCCCTTTGTCATGAAAAACGTAGAAAAATTCTTGAGTAGAGAGAAAACCGGGAGAAAGACAGTAACCGTGTGTATGAGTGAGTTGTTTTGCATTGGCACCATCAGAGTCGCAAATCCACACTTCTGAGTGCCAGGAGGGCTCTTTTCCATTCAGATTGTGTGCTCTTTGTGTGTAGAGGATTTTTTTTGAGGCGATTCCTTGGATAGAGAAAAGCTCCTGGTGCAGTTGGTCGGAAAAGCGATGGATAAGATAGCGGTCAATAGTAAGGTTTTCTGTTAAAGGGATCGGGGGATAGGTTTTTACTTTTTCTTTTTCAACATCGATAAGAGAGAAGAGGAGTTTTTTGTCGAAGGCTTCCATCGAAAGCACATAGCAAAAAGAGTCCCAATGCTCTTTTTGAAAAGGGAAAAGAGAAAGCTCTTGGTCTAAAGTGAAAGGGGCAACTTCAATTGCGCCACCGCAATTGATATCGAAGGTTAAGACAGAGCGGAGGCGATCTAAGTACTCTTTTTTCTCTTCAGAATGAGCTGCACAAATGTAAAGCGGCTTTACATTTTCTTGTGTGGAGAGCACCACTTCAAAGATGTCTCCAAAAAGTAAGAAGGGAAAGAGACTAAGAGCGATGATTTTCAGCATTTCGGAACGCAATAGTAAATTGTAGTTTGGTTTCAGAAAGGGCAAACTCATTAAAACATGGGAAGGAGAGTTCAGGCAATCGCTTTTTTAGAAAATCGCTATTTTTTAGGCTTCCTGTTTGTAAGATCTCTATCTTTGCAATGTGTCCAGAAGACTCGATCTCGAGGTTGATGACGACTTCCCCAAATTCTGGAAGTTGGAGATTTTCTTTGAGAAATTGCATCACAGCATCTGCATAAGGAGCCGTTAAGGAAGTGTGGTTGGTAGAAGTAAGGATAGCTGGAATAAAAAGAGAGGCGCTTTTCATCTCTTCTGGTGCAGAATCGAGCACTTGATCAACACTTTTCGCAAGCTTTTCCAAAAGTTCGGGAGCGATAGCGGAATTTTCTTCTTTACTTATGCTCTTTTTTTTCACAACGGGTTGAGAGGGTTGTTTAGAAGATGCTTTTTTCTGCTGTGATTTTTCTACAGTGTCAGTTGTCGGTTTTTTTGTTTTGACAGTCGATGGCTCAAGATGTTTTTGTTCTTTATTTGGATCTAAAGATTTTGTATTGGTTGACGTTTTTTTAGGGTGCAGCTGGGTTCGCACAGCAATTGGTTGTTTTGTTAGGGAAAAAGGGGAAGAAGAGAAAACAAGAAATGCGATCATGATGAGATGAATAAAGAGGACTGCCACCCAGATAACTAAAACGGGGCGGTTTTCAGTCTGGTTCTTTAAGAAGGATTTGCATTTCTGTAAAGCCAACATTTTCCAGTGTGTTTTTGACGCGTTGATAGTTTGCAAAATGGGAGCGAGCATCAGGGATGAGCTGAGGCGTACTCGAAGGGGATTCTTTTTTTAATTTGCGAAGAATCGGTTCCAGATCGGAGAAAGAAATCTGCTGATGATTGACCCAAAGACTATCGTCTGCGTGAATGGCAATTGTAAGTGTTGGTGGAGTTGATGCAGACGCATGTTCTTTGATGCCGGGCGCAAGTATGATGGAGTCAATTTTAAGAAAAGGGGCGATGAGGATAAAGGAGATAAGGACTACAAAGACCACATCGATGAGGGGGGTTAAGTTGATCAAAGGTTCAGTGGGACCTTCTTCAGAAGGACTGAAGAGACGGCGTCTTCGCATGATCTTTTTTCCGATAGATTCTTAAGGCAATCATAAGTTGGTGGGCAAAGCTTTCCATTTGCTTTCGATACTCTTGACTTGCATGTTTGAGATAGTTGTATCCGACAAGAGCAGGGATTGCAACAATAAGGCCAAGTACGGTTGTTGTAAGAGCTAAAGCAAGACCTGAAAGCATGGAGTTATTTTGGTGCATTGCACCAGTTCTATCTTGCAATTGGGAAAAAGTGAGGAGGATGCCCCAAACGGTTCCTAAAAGACCCAAAAACGGCGCTAAAGTGGTGATGGTAGAGAGAATAAAGAGGTTTTTTTCTATCTTCTGATTTTGTTTTTCAAGAGTTGCGTAGATCTCTTCTTGGATCCATTCCAAATCTTCTTCTGATAGAGGAGAAAGCATTAAGATTTTTAGAGTTGCTTGCTTCATCGATTTATAGATTTCAAAGAAGGGATGCGGGACTGCTTTGATCTTCCGATTCCACTGCAATCCCAGAGGATCTTTTTCAGAAAATGCTTGCTTCAATTCTATGGACAACCGCCTGATTTTAAAAATAAGCCAAAGCTTATGGAGCACAATTGCCCATGTGAAAAGGGAGAGTAAAAAAAGGCCAAGGAAAATCGCTTTTCCTAAGAAATCAGATTGAAAATAAGAGGAAAGAAATGGATTTTGAGCTGCGGCAAATAGTTCCATTGAGACTGTAAAAGTAACGAATGGGACTGATTTTCCGCAAGAAGCGCTATTTATTAATTTAACAATTCCGCCTATACTCGGGTGTCTATGCGCTTTATTGATTCTCACGCGCACTTGACTGATCCATTGGTTCTTCCTCAGTTGCCAGCTATTTTGGAGCGGGCAAAAAAAGCCTCTATTTCTCATATTCTCAACATTTGCACAGATGAGGCAACGTTGCGCGAGGGGTTGCGTTGGGCAGCTTTAGATCCTGCAATCTGCAATGCAGGAGCTACAACTCCGCATGATGTGGAGGCATTGGGAGAAAAAGAGTTTTCCCTTTTTGCGGATGCAGCGCGCTCAAAAAAGCTTGTTGCAATTGGAGAAACGGGGCTCGATTACTATTACAAAGAGCTGCCGAAAGATTTGCAAAAAAGTTTCCTCATTCGCTACCTCCATCTTGCTATGGAGTGTTCTCTTCCTGTGATTTTCCATTGCCGAGAAGCATTTGCCGATCTTTTTTCCATTGTCGATGCTGAATATAAGGGAAGAGCCATTCTCCATTGTTTCACAGGATCAATGAAAGAGGCAGAAGAGGTGCTCAAACGGGGATGGTACCTCTCTTTAAGTGGAATTGTTACGTTTAAGAAAAGTCTTGAACTACAGGAAGTTGCAAAAAAGGTCCCTTTATCGCATCTCCTTATTGAGACAGACACGCCTTTTTTAGCGCCTCAAAGTCATCGAGGAAAACCAAATGAACCCTCCTTTCTCCCAGAAACAGCAATGCGTATTGCAGAACTTAAAGGCATTTCTTTAGAAGAAGTAGCTTTTGCTACTTCAGAAAATGCGAAAAAGCTTTTTTATGACGCACCCGATTTGGCTTAAGTGATCTTCAATTGAATCACGGAATTGTAATTGTCTCAAAAGCCCCTTCTATGCCTTGGATATTTACGCTCACGACCTTGTATTGATAAGAGACATCAGGAATTCGATTATGGTCTTCTACTCTAAGAGAGGCGGTAATAGGTACTGTTGCAATCAGCGTACCATCGCGATAGACATTATAGGCGGCTGTCGCAATACCAAAACTATCTGTCCACTTAAGAACGTTGTAGAGTTCCGATTCGAAAGCGAAGCGATTTCGTTTTTGCTTGCCAGACAAATTCTGTGGAGGCAGTGCAGATGGACTTGTCACAATGCCTGTTGGTGCGCTGAAGCCGGAAATTGCTTCGATGAGAGTTGGGTCATTCAAAGGGAAGCGAATGATATCTTCTCCTACAACGCATAATCCTGAGCCGATCCCCAAATAGACAGTTTGACCATCAGGAGATAAGCCAAAAAAACCAGCGGGGTGATAAGGGGACGGAGTGATTGTGGTTACATCAGAAGGGTTTGCAATGGGAAAGTAGATAAAAACAGTAGCATCGCAACTATTGGGACTGACAAATAGAGTAGAGCCATCGGGAGAGATCAAAATTCCCGCTGGACCTTCTGTGCCGAATCCCGAAGGAAAGGTAACAGGGACGACAGACTGGTCGCTAGGATTTGCAAGTGGGAAGGAGATAATGTTATCCCCAGTGCCGTTTGCAACATATGCAGTTTGTCCATTAGGGCTAATTGTGATCCCTGCGGGATTGATGAGGCCAGAAATCACCGTTTGATCGGACGGATTAGAAAGAGGAAAACTAGTAATTGTTCCATTTGCTGGATTTGTTACATATGCAGTTGTTCCGTCTGGCGTAATAGCAATTCCAGTGGGGCTGCTGAAAGAACCCGTGATAATTTCATAGTCAGAAGGGTTGTCAAGAAAGAATTTAATCACATTGTTGTTACTTTCATTTGCGAGATAAGCGATGTCTCCTCTGGGTGCAATAGCCATGCAAAAGGGACTATTTAAGGGTAGAGAGGTAATAAGATTGAGATCTGTGACATCATTGGACGGGAAATAGGTGATATCATTGGTATGTGTATTGCTAACATAGACAGTATAAGTAGTTGTTCCTTCGATTTGAGACAAAAAAGTTGCTGATATTGCAGATGTCGTAAAAAACAAAACACGCAAAGATTTCATAGACATTCCTTTAAAATTCATAACCGACGCCGCCTCCAAAATTCCATCCACCAACTTGTAAGCTATTTGTTTCTACCCCGCTTTTATTGGTACTGCCGCTAGGAAAGTTTTTGTTGGAATAATTTGTGAAAAGATCTACGAGAAAATGTTCATAGCAAAACATTCCACCGATTTCAGCTATAAACCCCGGGCCATTTTGATTGATTTCATGATCGACATAGGATGAATGATTGGTTGTGTGTGCATAAAAGTACTTCATTCCTACCCCACCATGAAGGCGAAAGAAATAAATCGGATAGATGTATTGCAGCCCTAAAGTGGAGGGAATTATTTGAATATGAGTGCTTTGTTTGGCTCCTAAAGAACGGCCTGTTTCATCAAAATAATCGGCTGCTACCCAGACGTTGAGTCCTTTCCACACACGCGCTGCGATAAATAGTTCATAATTGATCCCCCCATTCCCATAAATTTCTCTGAAGAGATGGGAACTTGGGTAAAAATAACTAAATCTCGCTTCTGTGATGATGATCTGCTCAACCTCATAAGGTTCTTTAGATGCATTTTTTTGTTTTTTCTCATATCCATTAGTTTGTTTTACTTCATATGCGAATGCATGTATTCCGATCAGACATAGGCAAATACTTAATAATATTTTCCCTGTTCTATTGATTGTATAATAAAGAAAATATGGCGAAAAATTCATCAGATACCCAAGGTCTAAAAAATTTCCTTGCATGCTACCAACATCGATCAATTTACGCAATTGCTGGCCTAGTTGCTCCTGGTGACTTAAGCATTAAAAAGATGAGACCTCTTGCATAACCCCCTTACGCGCGCGTAAGGGGGTTATGCAAGAGGTCTCATCTTTTGACTCTTCAACTTAGATTGCGTTAGCTGATTGTACAATCAGAACTTGCTCTACGATTTGTAGGCGACATCATCCTGTTAGTCAATGCGCGCCACGTGGCTTCTTCTGCATCTGCAGGAGGTGGCTCCGGAGGGAAGATTTGCTCTCCCATCGCGTCATATTTTTTTCTTCCCAGTACATGTAAAACATCTAAAGTTGCTGCGCTTGAGAATAGAGAACATCCATTTTTAGGGGTCATCGTTACTCTGTATGTGATTCGATCGAAACCCATTCTAGTTGTGTGGAGTACACAGTCATTATTCAACGTATCTTCTGCCTCGGAGATGGTGTACAATCCCATGCCTAGAGAGTCGCTTCTACTGCGTGGGTTTTCAGAGTTAACACACGCTAGTGAAGACTCCATGCTGTATGGCTCTCTTCCCGATGCGTTTTGTGGGGATGCCTCTTCCTTTTTAGGGGGATAGATGCAAACAACTCGTTGTTTTGGGTCAAGAGGCGCTTCTGTCCGTTCAGCAGACATCCATTCGACATATTCAGGCTTAAAATGTGGAGGACGTACGCACACGAATCGACTTTCTTGATTATTCGCCACGCGATCGAGAAATAATGTTGTGTAGACCTTGAACATTTCTGCATCTGTTGAGACAAATGCAAAGATCATTTTTTCTCCTAAAACTTCGCTTAGAGTGAGTTCGCAAGCGGGAATTGTTTGTTCTGGAAATACGGGATGGTCTAACCTTAATGCGTTCATTGTATACCTTTAATTTTATTTAATAATAAACATTAATTATAGCAAATAAATGTAAATTTTAATACTAAAATTATTTCTTTACCATTGTTGTAAAAGCATTGTTTCGGGCAATTTATGTACATATTGACCCCTGCCTTTAATTGTTGGTAGTTCCATTTTCTGCCTAAACAAGGCGTCAAGATCATAAACCGGGAAGTTTATCACTTTTGGAGAGATACCCGGTCGATCTTCCAGGAAGAGTTGAATAGGGGATCTTCCTCCCTTCGAAAAATTAACCCGAACAAAGTTATAAAAACCTTGGTAAACCTGAGCCTTTTGAAAAAACTCTTTTCTCGATCCAAATGTCTCTAGTTCAAAGAACTCTCGTTCTATAGTAGCATGAAAGCTTTCAACATCGCCATTTGCATTAGAACAGCCTGGAGGGATGTATTGATGTTGTGCCCCATACTCAATCGCGATCGTATTGACAAATCCCGGCACTTTGATATCTCGTTTTTTGGCTCCAAATTCGCTTCCATTGTCTGTTTGGACTGTCACTTCGCTAAGATCAATTCCAAAGGTTTTTAGATGCCTTAGATATGTTTCCGTTAGCATTGTTGAGTATTGCTCACTGTATTCATCAGCGAAAGCCACGATGGTAAATCCGCTTTTGGTGTCCCGAATAGTATATTCATACTTAGGTAATTTGAAGGTTTGCATCTGAGTCCAATACTCGGGAATGTCATAGAGATGTTTTACATCTTCCTGATGATGAGTCAGACTTTTGTATTGTGCCTTCACCGCTCGCAGGTCGTTTT
>Ga0155638_1098_pt3 | contig 10647 bp, 5 predicted proteins | sample RifCSPhighO2_12_FD_107295 | JGI IMG/M metagenome (GOLD analysis project Ga0155638, IMG submission 107295) | Verrucomicrobia bacterium RIFCSPHIGHO2_12_FULL_41_10
CAGGTTCACAAGCAGAAGCAGGGGCAGAAACAGAAATAGAAGCATACCTAGCAGCAGAAGCAGAAGCAGAAATATTGCGCATTTTTATTTCACTTGGATACACAATAAAACTCTTCATTGCTTGTGCTACTATTGGCCAAACTTTATTTCTAATTATCGCCATCATTTGATCCATTCTATCTCTTTGCACTTTCCAATTATCAATATCGAAGGGCTTAGCTTCCAACTCTTTTACCTCGGCAATACCTGCTTTCTCCATCCAATAATCTCTTTGAAAAGTTGCTTCCTCGTGGCTAACTGCTAAAGAATTTCTCTCTACTTTGATGCTTTCAACGACATCATTCCAATAATTTGAAATTACCATGGCTGTAGCTTGGGCTTCATTCCACCCACTTTCACTCTTTGCCGCTCGTGCTCGAGCAAAGACAGCTTCACCCTCTCTCTTTTTTGCTAGGATCATCTGTTGTCCTTGCACACTAGTTTGAACTGCAATTGTCGTTTTCTCTCCAGCGACGATAGTTTCGCGTTCTTCAATCGCTTTTAATTCAGCTAGTCGCGTTTGTCCTAGGGCCAAAATCTGCGCTTGAGCTATTGCGGCAGTCTTCACTTTTTTGTCAGCCTCAAATACTGCAAGTTCTCGGGCTAATAAGCCTGTCGCGTACTTTTGATCTGAAATTTCCCTTTCAATTCTTATCTTTTCCTTGGTAAGAAAATCTTCTTTTTCTTTGGCTTGCTGCGTCAAAAAGACTTCGTTTTCTTGCACCACTTTTGCTTCAGCGACTTTCGCTTGTTCTAGCTCTTTTTCTGCCGCTCCCTCTTTCAATCCTTCTTTTTTCTGTTGGCATTCTTCAATCTCATTTGTCCAATGGTCCCTCTTCCTCTCTGCTTTGGTCAGCTCAAATAGATATTATCACAAATCTCCTTTTCAAGAAATTGAGCCGTAGTATTCCCTTCTCCCGTTTCGTCAACCGCTACTACTGCTGTTGCTTCTACAGCCCTTTGACCTGATACCACCATGCTGGATGAACTACTTCCAACCGGAGAATAGGCTACAGCGGTTGCAACGACAGGTGCTTTACCTGAAGTTACTCTCTGTCCAAAAACTCCTAATTCCTCACCCAAAGCTTCTGCTCCCTTTTTAAGAGCCATGCCTTCCATTGCCAGAAGACTGGTTGTGTTGAATATGATAACCGAGCTCAGTAAAAATTTGATAACGAATTTCATTAAAATAAATTGGCTTAAAATTTTGGTTTTTAAATCAAGCAGGTGAGATTACTTCAAAAAATTTCTTTTGCCAAATCTAAATACCACTTCGCTTCTTTACTTTTTTGTGTTCTTTTATGTTCTTTTGTGGTTAATTCCCTTGTCTCTTTCTTGTCACGAAGTGACTAAAAATCAACTTAAACTTAAACTTATAACTTAAACTATTATTCGGCCTGTTGGCCTAATAATTCCCCGCCATGCCCACCACCGCTATTTCCCCACGCCGAGACGAAGATTTTCCAGAATGGTATCAACAGGTTGTTCGCGCCGGCGAGATGGCAGAGAATTCTGAGGTTCGTGGGTGTATGGTCATTAAACCGTGGGGATATGCCCTTTGGGAACAGATGCAAAAAGTTCTTGATGGAATGTTCAAAGCCACCGGACATCGCAATGCTTACTTCCCCCTCTTTATTCCACTAAGCCATTTACAGAAAGAAGCGGAACATGTGGAAGGTTTTGCGAAGGAGTGTGCGGTGGTCACCCATCATCGCCTAGAAATGAAAGATGGAAAACTTGTCCCTGCAGGAGAACTAACGGAGCCACTCATTGTACGCCCAACCTCTGAAACTATTATTGGAGCAACCTATGCCAAGTGGGTTAAATCATACCGAGACCTCCCTATTTTGCTGAATCAATGGGCTAATGTGGTTCGATGGGAACTTCGTCCACGTCTTTTCCTTCGCACGGCAGAATTCCTCTGGCAAGAAGGACATACTGCCCATGAAACAGAAGCAGAAGCTGTTAGAGAGACTGAAAAAATGCTCGAAGTCTACGAAACCTTTGCCCGTGATTACCTTGCTATTCCTGTACTTCGTGGTGAAAAAACAGAAAGTGAACGTTTCCCTGGCGCCGTGAGAACTTACTGTATCGAAGCAATGGTTCAAGATCGCAAGGCTATCCAAGCTGGAACTTCTCATTTCTTAGGACAGAACTTTGCTAAAGCTTCAGGCATTGAGTTTCAATCTCGCGAAGGAAAATTAGAACATGCGTGGACAACAAGCTGGGGTGTTAGCACGCGTCTTATCGGCACTCTCCTCATGGCTCATGGTGATGATGATGGAGCTATCCTACCACCGCGTATTGCTCCAAGCCAGGTAGTTATCATCCCTTTCATTCCTAAAGAAGAAAACCGTGCTGCAATCCTTGAAAAAGCTGAAGAGATTGCTTCCTCCTTACGCTCTCTATTCTACGCTGGAGAACCTGTACGCGTAGAAATTGACACGCGTGATCTTGGCGGCAGTAGCAAAAACTGGGATTGGATCAAACGAGGCGCTCCTCTCCGCTTAGAGATTGGACCTCGAGATCTCCTCGCTGGCAATGTTGTACTGGCACGCCGCTATCGTGGACCTAAGAACCTGGTTTCACCGCCTACTGAAGCAGCGAAGGACTTCGTCGCTCCGGTGCTCGAGTTCTCTGGTATGTCCAATACACTCCGACCTCTGCGCTCCGAGGCTCCTTGCCCTTCATCTGCCTCAGCGACCTTGAAAACAGGTTCTACAGAAAAAGAAGTTCTTGCTTGGGATCACTTATCACATCGTATTCCTGAACTCCTCTCAGAAATTCAACAGAGCCTCTTTGATCGAGCTCTTGCCTTCCGCAACGAGCATACTCATGAGATTAATACGAAAGAAGAATTTTACGCCTTCTTTACCCCAAAAAATAAAGCAAAGCCTGAAATCCATGGGGGCTTCGCCCTAACTCATTGGAATGGATCGGCTGAAGTGGAAGCTAAAATTAAAGAAGATCTTAAAGTCACTATCCGCTGCATTCCTCATGAAACTCATCCTGTCCCTGGGACTTGTCCTTTCACAGGAGAACCGAGTGCTCAGAGAGTAATTTTTGGTAAAGCGTATTAACCGCAAAGAACGAATTAAAAGATCTAAATAATTACAAAACCTTGTCTACGTGCCTTTTCTGGATTTTCTGCTGCTGCTGCTAACCTTCTTGCATCTTCCAATAGCTTTTTCCCTTTTAAATATCTTTCCTTTCCTTCATCTTCTCGCCCTTCGACATATTCTCTAGCTGAGCTTGCAAACATCTTGCTAGATTCTTGGTTCTTTTCACTTGCCTCTTTCCACAATATAGCACTTTCTAGTTTTCCTTCTGCTTCTGCCTCCATAGATTTCTCTTCTTGATTTAACGTATGGACGAGAGCCTTACCAGCATAAAACCAACACTGCCCTTCATCTTTTTTTCCCGCAGCATATGCTATGGCTGACTTAATATAATATTCAGAAGATTTCTCGTGATGTTGTACCGTCTCTTTTAAATGTGTGGCTACTTCGGAATTTCCGCTTACTTCTGCCTCAATAGCTTTGCTTAATTGCTCTGTAACCTTCCGTAAAGCATCTGCTACTGCAATCCAACTCTTATTTTCCTCCTGTTCTTTCTTTTTAGTATATGCTGTGACTAAAAATTCACAAGATTTTTGGCTATATTGTGCTATCTCTCTTCTAGTTTTCGCTATTTCTGATTTTCCATTTGCTTCTTCTACTATAGCCTCCTCTAGTTGTTCTACAGCATACAATCGACCAGTGCCAACATCATGCCAATTATTACCTTCAATTTTTTTCCCAACAGCATATGCTTCAGCAGCTTTGGTATAATGCTCGCAAGCATGCTGGTTTTCTTGCACCACTTCTCTCCAAACTTTCGCTTCTTCTGTTTTCCCGTTAGCGTATGCCTCAATAGATTTATTTATTTGTTTTGCAGCGCTCAGTAGAGCAAGTCCAGCATCACTCCAACTCTCACTCTCATCCTTGTTCGAATCATATGTTTCGACTCCTTTGTCAAAATATTTGACAATGTCCTTCATTTGTTGTGCTGCATTGCTCCAATTGTTTGCTACTTCTGTTTTTTTATTTACTTCTGCTTCGACACTTTTACATATTTTTTTTGCCTGATCCAATAAAGCACAACCAGCATTGTGTAAAATTACACCCTTATCTTTTTCTCCAGCCATGGATGCTTTAATGGCTTTTTCAAAATACTCAGAAGCCTTTCTATTTTGTTCTACTGCTTCGTTCCAGTCTTGACTCAATTTGAATTCTCCATTTTTTTCTGCCCTTATGGCTTTGAGTGTTTGTGCCGCTGCACGTGATAAACCCTGGGCAGCGTATTGCCAAGTATCGGCCTCATCCGCTTTGCCTTTAGCGCGAGCTTCGATTGAATTCCTCCAGTATTTACAAGCACGTTTATTTTGCTCTGCAACATTTCTGTGTACTTGAGCACTGCCTGATTGGCTCTTTGATTCTTCCTCAATTGCCGTTTTTTCTTGTTCTTGAGTAAGCAATAGAGCAGCCTCATAAGCATCAAAATTAAAACTATCATCTTCATCTTCTGATTCTTTATTCTGAAATTTTGCTTTCTTGGAAGCAGGTTCTGTAGCTTCGGTTTCTGATTGAGAGCGTTTCAAACCCCAAGAAGAAGATCTCCATAACGTGGACGCAATAACAGGTTTGCTTGCTCCTTCATGAATTCTCACATAAGAAATCACATAACAGTTTTGAGGAATAGTTTCATAGAGATCTCCATCCGTCGCTTTTGTGACAACTAAATCATTAAATTTCCACCACACATTTTCTTCTTTCCTATAACAAATATAGTGACCACTATTGACAGCATTTGAATCGACATGACAAATAATTGCTTGAGGTTCATAAGTAACCTCTTCTCCATCTTCACAAGGTAGAATAATAGTATTAAGCACACCTTCTATAATATCCTGCCTTTTTGTACCGGTGTTGGCTCGATAATCAAATCCAAATCGTTTTACTGAAACCACTAGCGACTGAGGAACTGGTTCTTTCAATGTTGCATCTTCCTTAATAATATTGGTATTCTCTCTAGGAACTTGATCCTGAAGAAAATTATCAACAATTTCCTGCATGTTGATACCATCATGTTCTGGCAATCCTAAGGATAGTATTCTTTCTGTAATCTCTCTTGGTACATCAGTTTGATCTCCAACCCTTATAATGATATTCTGAAAGTACGCTTGAGGGGCATTAATTTTTTCTAAAAGTAAACGGAGGAAAGCTGCAGCATCTTGTTGTGATTGAGCCTTACCATAATAAATAACATTTCTGAAATCATCACTATCCCTTAGTACATCATTAGCTATTTCATTGCGTAACGATCGACAATCATCAGCATTCAATTCATTATTTAAAAATTTATTAAGATTGAGCATGTTCGAAGGCACTGTTAATCCGAGCGCCTTAACAAGCTGCAATGAACTGTTAATAAAGCAGTCATTTCCACCATTGTTTAACCTAGAAACGGGAATAGAACTAGATGAAATTTCGTAACACATTTGTTTCGAAATGGTTTCAATTTTATCATGTAAAATAACTAATCCATCATCTAGATCTGTTTCCTCATCAAAACGAACCTCTTCTACTGTTAAATCTTGATGATAGCTTTGGCTAGCAGTGAAAATTGCTTTGCCTGCTTCCTGCGCTTCACTTGCTTGAAGATTAGTTGACCCACTAGTACATTCTCCCGATGGGTTAACCGAATGGTTATCACTAATTCGCCCTTTCTCTTCAATAGACTTCTTTTTTACATTAGCTCTAGCAATTTTAACAGTGGTATTATAAATTCGTCTCTCTAGAGGTGTGAGTTCACACCAATCTGCTTCATCTTCTGCAAAATATTTTTTTGCTGCATCCTCTCTTTTCTTAATAGAAACTGGATCATTAGCCAATTGATCTTCTCTTTTAAGTTTTTCCTTAGCGATCTCTTTCTCTTCAAGAGAAGCTAGTTTTACACTCTTGTGCAAATCGGCCAAATCAGACCATTTTTTTCCAGCTTTCGCTGCTGCTTCAGTTACTTCTTTAACTCTATTGGAAGCAATCAAGTAATCACTTGAAGAAGCAGTTTTAGAACCTGTTTTCAAAGTCGCTGAGGCTGATGATGGGCAAGGAGCCTCGGAGCGCAGAGCTCGGAATGTATAGGGCATACCTGAGGACTCGAGCACCGGAGTGACGAAGCCCATCGCAGCTTCAGTAGACTGTGAAGATAGGTTCTTAGATCGATAAGCTGCAGCAACTCGAATAAGTTCTTGCTTTGCTTTCTCTTTTTCGAGGGTCTGTTGATCAGCATCTGCTCTTGCTATCCAACGTTCTTTTTCTTGAAGCTCTTCTGCCTCTCTATTCTTAGCAATGATAATAGCCTCCCTATCCGCTTGTGCCCACGAATCTAATATTTCTTGTTCATTAACAGCGTTAACTTCTACATTACCATACGCTTGTCGTGCCAACTCATTCCATTCTTCCTCTGCAGAAATTTTTTCACGAGTAACCTGATCGGCATAATGCAAATCAACATCTTCCGTACTCATTGCAAACTGCTCCCATGCAACCTCGGCCTTAGCTGCAAGCTCATCAGCCTTTTCTCGAGCTTGCCAACGTATCTGATCGGAGTCTTCTTGATTTCCCTCAGTAAAATTAGACAATCTAGAATTTTCAGGGGGAATAATTCTTCCCGAAATGGTCATCCAAGGTTGATTGGAGCTAGTAAAACTACTACTTGGTAACCGTTCAGAGCCCACCTCCTGCGGAGGCGCGCTCTGAATGAAATAACCTGACTGTTTACCGGTAGTATGATTTAATTGTATTGTTTGTTGAGAGGTGATTTGAACGGTTACACTACTTGTTATCCTATTAGGTAAAGAAACGCCTAAGTGGTTAAAGCTTGATAACCTTCTCTCACCAAAAATGAACTGTTCGAGAGCTTTTTCTTCACCTTCAAGAGAAGGATTCATCATCAATTTGGGCGTAACGCCCAAATAGGAGCTAGAAGATGGAAAATCAGATTGGAAGATGAAAGATTGAAGATTGGAGATTGGGATAGAATTACTTCTCAATCGTGATTCTGGCTTTGTGCTACCAGTAGACTGCAGCCTGTAGTCTGTAGTCTGATTTCCTGCTTCCTTTAGCTTCCAACCCTCAATCTTTAGCCCATTTTCAACCTGAGCAAAAAGCAAAGAAGAGCTAAAAAGTGTAACGAGAGAAGTCTGTAAGAAATATTTAGTTTTCATAAAACTCGAAAATAAATAAATATTCGGGTTAAATTTCGCTACTTGAAATACTGCCACTTTCATCACTACTAGAAGAACTACTATCTTCATCGCAACTTGAAATACTACCACTTTCATCGCTATCAGCTTCGTTTTCTATTGGTTTTGAAATTCTTATAACTTTTTCTAGGTGTTCTGCAGCTTCTTTTGCGACTGCTACGAGGTCCGCAACAGCTTCAGCGGCATGTTTTGTAATCCAGTTAACCTTTTTCAAACGAGTAACCTCTTTGTTCCCTTTAATTTCTTCTTCTGAAGCTTCGGCATCAAACTCAACAGAAAACCGATATTTTTCAAGTATGCTAGCGGCATATTTTAATCGCTCAGCATTATTTTCATTGAGCTTTCTTGCTTTATCAATGTTTCCTAAGGCCTCATTAATGTTATCTAAAGCATTGGTTGCATAGCAATAATATTCAGAATTTTGAATGGCAAGACCTGCATTATTCCAACTATCTCCTTCATCAGCTTTCCCTGCTGTATAAGCCTTCGCGGCTTTTTTGTAGATGTCTGCCGCACGTGTCATTTCAACCGCTGCTGCGTTATATTTCGCAGCAAGTCGGGCTTTCCCATTCGCTTTCGCTTCAATCGCTTTATGAATGGCAATACCTGCATTATTCCAACTATCTCCCTCATTAGATTTCCCTGCTGTGTAAGCCTTCGCGGCTTCTTCGTAGGTGTCTGCCTCACGTGTCATTTCAGCCGCTGCTGCACTATATTTAGCAGCACGTTTGCATTTCCCATTCGTTTTCGCTTCAATCGCTTTGAGCGTTGTTTCTGCACTTGTCTGAATGGCAAGGCCTGCATTATTCCAGCTATTTCCTTCATTGCTTTTCCCTGCTGTGTAAGCTTGTATAGCTTGTTCGTAAATGTCTACTACACGTGCCATTTCTACTACTGCCTCACTATATTCTGCAGCAAGTTGAGCTTCTCCATTCGCTTTCGCTTCGATCGCTTTAATCTTCGTTTCTGCGCTTGTTTGAATGGCAAGGCCCTCATTATTCCAACTATCTCCCTCGTTGGTTGTTCCTGCTGCATAAGCCTGCGCGGCTTTTTCGTAGATATTTACTGCGCGTGCCATTTCTACTACTGCAGCATTATATTCCGCAGCAAGTTGGGCTTCTCCATTCGCTTTCGCTTCGATCGCTTTGATCTTCGTTTCTACTCTTCTTTGAATGGCAATGCCCTCATTATACCAATTATCACCCTCATTAGTTTTCCCTGCTGCATAAGCCTGCGCAGCTTTTTCGTAGATGTCTACCGCACGTGCTATGTCGATTGCTGTCGCCCCATATGGTTGGTCTTCCCAATCCACTTCCAATTCGATCGCTTTGATCTTCATTTCTGCGCTTGTTTTAACAGCACAACCTGCACCATCCCAACTATCACCCTCATTAGTTTTTCCTGTTGCATGGGCTTGTGCAGCTTTCTCGTAGATGTTTACCGCACGTGCCATTTCAGCCGCTACCACACTATATTCTGCAGCGAGTTGACCTTTCCCATTCGCCTTCGCTTCGCTTGCTTTGATCGTCATTCCTTCGCTTGCTTGGATGGCAAGGCCTGCATCATTCCAACTATCACCCTCATTAGTTTTTCCTGCTGCATAAGCTTGCGCGGCTTTTTCGTAGATGTTTACTGCGCGTGCTATTTCGACTGTTGCAGCATTATATTCCGCAGCAAGTTGGGCGTTCCCATTCGCTGCCGCTTCGATCGCTTTGATCGTTGTTTCTGCACCTTTCTTAATGGCAAAACCTAGATTATACCAACTATCACCCTCATTGCTTTTCCCTGCTCTGTAAGCTTGTGCGGCTTTTTCATAGATGTCTGCCACGTGTGTCATTTCATCCACTACCCCACTATATTCTGCAGCAAGTTGAGCTTTCTCATTCGCTTTCGCTTCTACATAGGCTTGCATGGCTTTTTTGTAGATGCCTATCGCGCGTGTCATTTCAACCGCTACCTCACTATATTTTTCAGCAAGTTGAACTTCCCCCTTCACGTTCGCTTTGATTGCTTTGATTTTCGTTTCTGCACTTGTTTGGATGGCAAGACCTAGATAATACCAACTACCACCCTCGTTGGTTTCTCCTGCTGCGTAAGCTTGCGCAGCTTTTTCGTAAATGCCTGCCGCACGTGTCATTTCAACCGCTACCTCACTATATTCTTCAGCAAGTTGAACTTCCCCCTTCACGTTCGTTTTGATTGCTTTGATTTTTGTTTCTGCGCTTGTCTGAGTGGTAAGAGCTGCACCATCCCAACTATCACCCTCATTGCTTTTCCCTGCTCTGTAAGCTTGTGCGGCTGTTTCGTAGATGTCTGCCGCACGTTCCATTTCGACCTCTACCTCATTATATTCTGCAGCAAGTTGAGCTTCTCCTCTCACTTCCGCTTCGATTCCTCCTTGGAGCGCTTTCCAGGCTGCTTTTGCCACTGCTTGCTTTCCTTCCTTTATTTGATCTGTTATTGCTGATATATTTTCACTGAAATTAGCATCTTTTTCCTCTAAAGAAGAATCTGAAGAGCTGTCATCAATATTATCAGAAATGCCTTCTTCAAATGGTTGATGAATACCATATTTTTGGCAGTTCTTTCATCAAAATCTTCTTCATTATCCCTTTTTCTCTTTCCTGTGATTACCTGACTTACAGAGTCTTCTTGATTACTCGAAGTAATAGCACTCACAACATCACTTCCTGCTACCACTGTTCCTTCAGTCACTGTTCTTTCAGTAGTAACAATTCCCTTTCCAAAAACCCTCAAAGCTTCTCCTAAAACTTGAGCTCCTTCTTCAATCGAAGGATTCATCATTAGATGACAACTCAGGTCTTTACCTGAGTTATTACAGTTCGTAGTATTATTGATTGCAAAGACCCTTTCAGTACGCTCCAGTCTATTTTTTGCTCTGTTCCCTATTCCCTGATTATGATCTTGCGCTAGAAGAAGGCTAGAACTCGCTGAAACAGCAAGGAGGAAAGTAGATATAATTTTCTTTATTTTCATAGAGCTAAGTTTTTTGTAGGCGTGTTCAGCTCCCCTCCTTCGAAGGAAAGATCTGAACTAAATGAACAACTAATCTCTTTTTGTAATCTTTTTTAAAATAGATACAAGAAAAACTCAAAAAAAATTTGGTGGTGACCACGGTCAGAACCTTAAAAACGCTGTCCCCCATTTTATTTTCTTGTTGAGGGGTCATTGAGGGGTCAGTCCCTCACACTGTCACAAAAAGGGTCAGTTCTTAAAATTATTTTTTCTTTTTATCTTTGCATAAAGAATTAGCCAATGTTCTGGGACTTCCAGCTCGCAAT
>Ga0155638_1033_pt2 | contig 10481 bp, 7 predicted proteins | sample RifCSPhighO2_12_FD_107295 | JGI IMG/M metagenome (GOLD analysis project Ga0155638, IMG submission 107295) | Verrucomicrobia bacterium RIFCSPHIGHO2_12_FULL_41_10
ACGGCGCTCAGTGACGAAGAGGTTATCCCTAAAAAACAGAAGAGCATTCTCTATTATTTCAAACTTGAAGTTGTTGAGGAACCTGGTTCTTGGCTTGAGGTTGCCACGACACGCCCTGAAACCATTCCAGGTGATGTCGCTCTTGCTGTGAATCCAACGGACCCTCGCTATGCTCGTTTCATTGGCAAACATGTGCGTCGTCCTCTCCCGTTAGAATCAACAGTAGAGATTCCTATTATTGGCGACAGTGCGGTTGATCCTAGTTTTGGTACAGGCATTTTGAAAATTACTCCTGCCCATGATCAAGTCGATTATGAGATTGGCTTGCGCCATCAACTCCCCATTGTTGATGTCTTAAACCCTAACGGAACCCTCAATGAATTTGCTGGCAATGACTTCGAAGGGCTTGATCGTTTTGAAGCTCGCATTAAGGCTGCAGAACGCTTGAGAGAACTAGGCATTCTCACGAAAGAAGAAGCTCATGAAAACAATGTTGGCTTTAGCGAGCGGGCTGATGTTCCCATCGAACCACGACTCAGTGAACAATGGTTCTTACGCTATCCTAAAACTGTAGAAGCTCGTGCGGCTGTTCACAACCGACTCATTCGTTTCTTTCCTGAGCGTTGGGAAAAAGTGTACGACCATTGGCTCGAAACAATCCAAGATTGGTGTATTAGTCGTCAGCTTTGGTGGGGACATCAGATACCAGTATGGTATAGCGCCGATCGAGAAGAAATGAAAGTTCAACTCGCTTCTCCTGGAGAAGGATGGCACCAAGACCCTGATGTACTTGACACTTGGTTCTCTTCTTGGCTTTGGGCTCATGAGACCATGGATGAAGCGACATGCAAAAAATTCTATCCTACGAGTGTCCTTGTGACTGGGCCTGATATTATCTTCTTTTGGGTAGCTAGAATGATTATGGCAGGATTAGAATACACCGGAAAACTTCCTTTTCGTGATGTCTATTTTACCGGAATTATCCGTGACAAAACTGGGCGTAAAATGTCCAAAAGCCTTGGTAATTCGCCTGACCCTCTTGACTTAATCGCTAAGTATGGAGCCGATGGCCTGCGTTTTGGGATCATTCGTATTGCTCCGAACGGCCAAGATATTCGCTTTGATGAGAAGCAGATTGAAGAAGGACGTAATTTTGCCAATAAGCTCTGGAATGCTGCACGTTTCCGTGAAATGCAGGGAACAAGTGTTGCAGCACCCGACCTCTCTCAATATGAACTCCCTGATATCGCTATCACCTTGCTCTCTCAATTCGATACAATGCATACCGCGCTACGCACTGCATATGACGACTATCGATTTCAAGAAATAGCCAGCCTCCTCTATCACTTTTTTTGGAATGATTATTGCGATTGGTTTGTGGAGGCGGCAAAACCAACTCTTTATGGTAATGATGAAAATTTGAAGAAAGCTTTATTAGCAACAATGGATTTTGTTCTCTCAGGATTTCTTCGACTCCTTCATCCTTTGATGCCTCACCTTACTGAAGAGCTTTGGACACGTTTTGGGTTTATAGCCGCCTCAGCCAGCCCTAATCGCCCTCCCTTTCTTCTCTACACGCAGCCACCCGAAGAACAATCGCTCCCTCATCTGAATAAGGACCGCATTGTTCGAGCTCAACAAGCCACGGAATCTCTCTATGCTGCGATTCATGCCGCGCGTAACCTTCGAGGAGAATTTAAAATCCAGGCTAAACAACCAGTCAATTTTCTCATTACACTAAAAGACGCCCTCTCTCCTTGGAGTGATTCAGAACAACTGATATTTTTAGCACTTGCTCGAGGAAAAGAACTTCAATTTATTGAAACTAACCCTCCCAAAGGAAGCGCTTCAGTTATTACAAATCTTGGCTCGATCACAATTCCTCTCGAAGGATTAATTGATCCCGATGCCGAACGCAAACGTCTCCACGATGAAATCAAGAACGTTGAAAAGGAACTCAGCAAGGTAAGAGAAAAACTCGATAACCCCTCTTTTATTGAGCGTGTTCCAACAGCTGTTCTTGTGGAACATCAAGAACGAGAAGTGCGCTGGAAAGAACATCTCAAAACACTCCAAAGCAGACTGGAGAGTTAGCCCCCCCAAGCTATAACGTTCCTTTCCCACAGAGTCTTCTCATTCTCTGCTTTGACAAGTTCGGCTTCCCACCATTCTTTTGCTGTTGGGCTAGCATGATCTCGACTTGCTTGATAGATGTCTATAGTTTCTTGCCACGCTTTTACTACCTCTACTGCCTTTTCTTGTGCTTTCCTCCAGAAAAAGATCTCCTCGGAATCACCAAGATGAGCTACAGCTTGTTCACGAGCTATTTCAGCGAGACTGGCTATTTTATTAGCCTCATACCATGATACCTTGCCTGCCCAAGAAGTCTGCATATTTTCTATCTCAGCAAGATAACTCTCCCACCAGTCCTTGTTCTTTTCAGTAGCTTGATCTCGTCCATCGGTATAAATCTTTCTTGCTTTTTCCCAAGCGATTACTACTTCCTTTGCCTTCTCTTTCATTTCCTCCCACAAAGAAATCTGCTCAGCGCAAACGGGACTGTTAATAACTTGATCACAAGCCGCTGCAGTTATTGCTACTGCTTTACTAGCCTCGTTCCATTGCACTCGAGCAGCCCAGCTATTTCTTAAGTCTTCTACTGTTTCAAGGTGAGCAATCCACCACGCTTTTAATTCTGAGGGAACTAAATCACGACCTTCTTGATAAACCTCAACTGTTTTCTTCCAGGTCTCAAGAGTTTCCAATGCCTTTTCTATTGCTTCGCTCCATTGTTGTGCTTTATCAGCTACAGTAGCCTCTGAGATTTTATTCATAGCTATTAAAGCAATGCAGGTTGCTTTGGTGGCTTCATATCCTTGTGCTTTGGCAATCCACTGAGCCTTTTCATACTCCAACTCTTTCGAATGAGTAATCCACCAATCTTGAAACTCTTTAGCAACTTGCTCGCATTCATTTTTACAAAATTCACCCATTTCCCCTAAGACTCTTACTACATCTAATGCCTTCTGCCTCGCTTCCTCCCATAAAGGAACTTGCTCAACAGCAACAAAATGATCTTTCGCCTTATCACCAGCTAACATAGCAATATTACCGGCTTTATTGACCTCTCTATGTTGCACTCTAAAAGCCCATTGATTCTTTACATTCTCTACTGCTTTTAGGTTGACTCTCCACCTCTCTTTAAATTTTTCAGGAGCTTGATCACAACGCTCTCGACAAACTCCTACTGTTTTCTCCCAGACTCTAACTACTTCTAAGGCCTTATCTTTCGCTGCACTCCACAAGGAAATTTTTTCGATATTAACAGGATGATTAGAAGCCTTTTCTAGAGCCCCCTCAGCACTGACAGCTACTTGATTGCCCTCACTCCATTGCGCTCTTGCAATCCAGAGATTTTTTTCTTCTTCCATTTTCTCAAGCTCTATAACCCATTCATTTTTTAATATCAAGGAAGCTTGATCACAACTCTGTCGATATGCTTGTTCTATTGCTCCAAAAATCTTTACTACTTCTAACGCCTTTTCTTTTGCATCATTCCACAAAAAAATTCGCTCGATTCCACCAGAATGATTGGCCTTATCAAAAGCAATCTGAGCTGTGTCATCTACCTCCTTGGCCTCGCATCCTAAAGAAGCTACCTTGGCTCGAAATAGATTCTTTTCATTTTCTATTTTAGCAAGGTAAGTTATTTCAATATCAGAAAGCCTTTCTCTCTCTTTTTTAAAAGCTTCCAAAGCTGTCTTCTCACTCTCAACAAGAAGGTTCATTCTTTGCACTATTTTCTGATGATCATCAGCCCAATCATCATCACAAGCAAACCCAACCTTAGCTTCCACGGTTTGTTGATCTGCAATAGCTCTGACAACCCTTGCTTCCCATGCTTTCTCAGCTCCAGGAATATTTTTTCTTGCGGCTACTAAAGCATCATTCTCCGCAGTCTTTGCATATTCTTTCAAGGCGCTCTTTTCGAGCCTATCAACTTCTTCATAGAGAATCTTAGCCTCACCACGAGTGGCCACATCATCACTATGACGATATTTAGCTTGAGCCCCCGCCCTCGCTATATCAACTATACCAAACCCATCCACAAGCTCCATTGCACTCTTCATTAAGAGGTCCATTTCATAATGTTTCGCCTCTCGAGCTATTCTCTCTTCTTTCTCTTCGTTAGTCTCACTACTTTTCTTAGATTGCTTTTGTATTTCTTCTTTAAGAGCAATCACAGCTCGATCGCTTTCTTTAAGTTTTTGTTGAGCTAACGTGATCGCTTCTTTGCCTTGCCGCTGGGCAGTAAGCACGCTTTCTTCATTGCCTGCTAAAAGAGACCATTTCTTTTCAGCTTCCTTAGCTGCTGTTTGAGTCTCTTTCACTTTTTTATCGAACCCATCATACTCTTGATGCCAGGACTCATCATCTTGCTGAGGTATCTCAAGAATTTTTTTTAAATTTGTTTTGACCTCTTGAACTCCTTGTAACAGTTGATCAGCTTTTTTTCTAGCTTCCCAACGCATGAGATTAGCATCCCAATCTTTTTCCATTCGAGTAACACTCTCCTTTTCTCTTTTAATTTTACATTGCTCTTTCCATGCAGCCATAGCCTTCCTATCCTCTTTTTTCCAAGCATTCAAAAGCGCTTGATTTTGAGAGCAAACGTCTCCTCTATCCGCTATCCTTTCCTTATCAGCTTTCCCTACCAAGTGAGCCCATTCTTCTTCTGCTTGCTTCATCTGAATACGAGCACTATGAAGCGCAAAAACAGCAACACTATTATATTTAGGCTTTTTCTGAGAACGATACATATCACCACAGAATCTTTGAAAAACCTTCGAATTTTCAGGATTTTCTCGTTTAAGCTCTGTTACCTTGTTGCTCAATGTATCAGCATATTCTCTTGCCTTCCAACGAGCACAATCAGTTTCAGTAGGTTCTATGATCCGAGGAATAATAATTTTCTCAGCTATTGGGCTCGGCGCGATTGTACTTACACCATTGCATTCTTCTTTGTTTTTAAAGGACAAGTCCGCTTCTCCTTGCATTGTATTAACTAGTGCTGTTGCAGCGGAGATGTCTTCTGATGATCTTATTGTACTCGTTAAACCCTGAGAAAATGCTACTGCATTCTCTAAAACACCCGATTGCACCATACTTTCGGCACTTTGCAGAAAATTATTGCCTGCCTCAAAAAAACTATCCCCCTCTTTTTCTCTCCCTTCGTTATAAGCCTGGGAAGATTGCTGATACTGCTCTACAGCACACTCTGCTGTTTCCGCTACTGCTGCATATTCACCTGCATCCTCACAAACCTCTTTAAGCACTAAAGCGCATCGAGAGACTCCTTTTTCTAGAGCTTTTCTTTTCCCTGCAAGAGCTCTACTTACCTGCGCCTCCACTTCTAATTTACTTCCCTCAAACATTGGCAATGGAAGTCCCATTAGGGAAACAGGGGCAAGAAAAGAAGCGACAAGAAGCAATAACAGGCAGAACTTAATGTTTATCATTAGCATTTAAAATAAAAAACAATTTAGCATTACTTTCAGCCAATTGTTGGCTATTTTTTCTCAATGAGCTTTATTCCGTCTTCAATCCCTCTCGATCGTCTTTTTATTTTCATCATGGCAGGCGGAAGTGGCGAGCGCTTTTGGCCACTAAGTCGTACGCGCACTCCTAAACATCTTCTCCAGTTACTTGGAGAAAAGACCCTCTTGGAACAAACCCTACGTCGTTTTGAAGGAATCGTACCTCCTGAGCGCATCTTTGTACTTACCAATAGTGCTCAACGTGAAACCACTCTCGAGGCTATCCCCTTTCACCCTCAACAAAACATTATTGCTGAACCTGCCAAACGCGATACAGCACCTGCCGCAGCTCTTGCTACGGCACTAGCTTTACGCCAGCACCCAGAAGCACTCGTAGCTCTTTTTCCTGCAGATGCAATGATCCATGATATAGAAACCTTCCGTTCTCAAATTATGGAAGCGGTTGCCATGGCCGCAAGAAATTCTGCCCTCCTCACTTTTTCTATTAAACCAAGTTATCCCGCTACGGGATTTGGTTACCTTTATCTTGGAGAGAAAATATCGACCAACAATAAAGAAAAAACTTTCTTTCGCCATGTTGCAAAATTTGTCGAAAAACCTCCCTTGCCTAAAGCTCAACAATTCTTCATCAGTGGTCATCACGGCTGGAATGGAGGAATGTTCCTTTGGCAAGCCACCTCCTTTCTTACAGAATGCGAGCGTCAACAACCAGCGTTAGCAAGTTTTATTAAAGCTCTTGCAGAAACACCCACTCCTGAAGAATTCATCCATCAAAATTTCCCAACTTTGCCAAAAATATCCATCGACTACGCCATCATGGAACAAGCAAAGCAAGTGGTCGCTGCCATTGCAGAATTTGATTGGGATGACGTAGGCAGCTGGACTTCTTTACCTAAGCACTTAGGAATCGATGCCCAAGGAAATACGGTACGATCCTCAGCTAACTCCATCATCATCCACGAGGCAATAAACAATGTTGTTGTTTCTGAAGGTAAAATGATTGCTCTCTGTGGCGTTCAAGACTTAATTATCGTCCAAACAGGAGATTCTATCCTTATCTGTCATCGCGATGCTGTTGAAAAGATTAAACAGTTACCATTGCCGGACAATCTAAAGTAACTCCCAAGGCATTGCCTTGAGAGTTGGGAGATAGCAGATAGAAGATGGAAGATCGGGTCGAGGCCTGCTAAAGCAGGCAAATAGTGATATTTTGCCGAAGGCCTAACCTCCTATCTTCTATCTTCTATCTTCTATCTCCCAACTTCTACTTTTCAACCTACTGGTTGAAGAGTTTTGTCCCCTTAGCCTCATTCCATGTTTTGAATTGAGCAGGGGTAAGCACCTTCATCATCATAGCAGCATGTTGCTGACGATTTTTTCTAAGAGCCATGACATGCTGATGATAACTCAACTTTCCTTGATCAGCTTGGAGATTAATAGCAAGAGCAGCTTTATGAGAGTCTTGAGCAATCTGTGTTATTTTCTTTTTCTGCTGATCGGTTAGCCCTAGGTATTTTTGTTCTGAAGGTGATGTGAGAAGCGTTCCCCCAAGAAGTTGACGCTCTACCTGACGAAGACGTCCTTTCTGAGTAGCATTGAGTACGGCTAAAGCTCGATTGTTATAGTTGACCGAAAGATCATCTAAATTGACTTGCGCCTGAGCAAGAGCAGAAGAGCTATTGCGTCCTGCTTGAGTAATTCTTCGTGCGGCAGCACGATAATCATTACGTAGTCCTGAAACAATACTCTTTTGAAGCGAGGTAAGATGAAGATCCTTACTCACACGCTCTAAACTAATCAAAATAGGAAGTGACCCTGGATTTTCCTTTGTCGAAGGAACAGGAGCCGCAGAAGTCGTAGAAGTTGCGAAAGCCTCCTGAGGCAATGACAATGCTACGAAGCCTGCGATGAATACTGCTGTAGTGCGGTGCATTAATTTCATAGTTTGATATTGAGTTAATAAGAATGCAGAAAATGTTGCCGATAAAAAGGTCTTTAGGCAATCTTTGAATAATAAATTTTTAAAAAAACCGATTTGACTCCTAAGCAAACCTTCACTAATCTCATCACCCGCCTTGTATGGCTTAACCCGAATATTTCATACTAATCTACTGCGAAAGTCGGGAAGACCGATGAATGCAGCGTTAGGTTCCGGTTTTGGCTTGGACAGTATGTACTCATACAGCCCTGCGCCAAAATCCTCACCTGCCTTGCCTCATTAGCCTTCGCAACTTTCTCGTCACGATCAGTATGAAATACTAGGGTTAAGTAAATATACTTATCGCTATTGACCTGCTTTAGCAGGCCTCGACCCCATCTTCCATCTTCCATCTTCTATCTCCCAACTACCAATGGTACGTTGGTAGTTACCTACCGTGTCTAAAAAACTTACCTACGTTCTTATTACTCCCACAGCGCTTCACAAAGCTCGCACAGGAAATATTCTAGCTCGCCTTCTCTCTCGCTCTGGCCTTGATCTTTTAGCGGGCCGCATCCTGAACCCAAGCAACAAACTCTCTGAAGGCCTTGCGGCAAGCTTTAGCAGTCAAACGCTCACAGCAGATTATCTGCGTGACAAGATGACAGGAGCTCATACTTTAGCACTTCTTTTTTATGGGGATGATGCTGTCGCTAAAATTGCTTCTATTGTCGGTGATGATGAAACAATGAATGGACGCGGAGAAACCTTACGCGATAGTTATGGTGATCTTGTAAGAAAAGGCAATGAAGTCGTTTATTTTGAACCAGGTGTTATAGCTCCTCTCAATGAAGAACAATCTGTTAAAGGACTCTCTCTCTTAGCCGAGTTTTCAGAAACTGACGGTGGTATTCTTGATGCTTCAGAAAGTTTTCCTGCAGGAACGCCTCTTGAAAAAACACTTGTCCTCATTAAGCCTGATAACTTCCACTTTCCTAACATGCGTCCAGGTGGGGTCATGGATCTTTTTGCTCGCACTGGCCTAGCTCTTGTTGGATTTAAAGTTCATCACATGAGCGTTGCTCAGGCCAAAGAATTTTATGGGCCTGTTCTTGATGTCTTAGTAGCCAAGCTTCCTGATGGTCATGCTCATTGGGAATCGATTATCTCTTTCATGGCAGGAGCACGTCCTTCAGAATGTCCTGAAGAACACCATGCTCTTCCTGGCAGCAAGTGTTGCATTGCCCTTATCTACCAAGGAATTGATGCTGTTGCTAAAATTCGTGAAGCCCTTGGCGCTACCAATCCAGAAAAAGCTTGTCATGGTACCATTCGTAAAGAATTTGGCCAAGACATCATGGTAAATGCAGCCCATGCTTCGGATGCTCTTGAGAGTGTTGTTCGTGAAACTGCTATCATCAATATCGATGAAAATAATTTTAAATCGGTCATCCTTTCCAAAGTAGACTTTGAAAAGTAGTTCTTAGTTGCTATACTGCGCGGAGTCAATTTTTGATGTTTTTACATACCCTTTTTAACTCTAGCAGCGCTGTCATCGCTTACGTTATGTTTACATAACGCCTTACTTTAACCCTTCAACCCTTTAAATTTTAACATTACTAAGATTCAAACCTTAGTAATTACACTATTCGACTCTATGGAACTCGCACCTCGCACCTCTCAAATGGCACCTTCTCTTACGCTTTCAATCGAAAGCAAAGCTAAAACCCTTCGCGATGAAGGAGTCGACATCTGCAGCTTTGCTGCCGGAGAACCTGATTTTGATACTCCTGATCATATCAAGGCTGCAGCAGTACAGGCCCTGGAGGAAAATTTTACCAAGTACACACCAAGCTCAGGAATACTCGAGCTACGTGAAGCCATTGCCAATAAATTCAAACAGGAAAATAACATTGATTATCAATCCAGTGAAATCATCGTTAGTAATGGTGCAAAGCAGAGCTGCTTTGATGCCATCATGGCTTGTGTCAGCGCAGGCGATGAAGTTATTATTCCTGCTCCGTATTGGTTAAGCTATCCTGAAATGGTACGCCTTGCTGGTGCTGAACCGATCATTGTTCCCACCACCCAAGCAAATAACTGGAAGATAACCGCACAAGAGTTTTCCAATGCGATGTCTCCACGGACTAAGATGATCATTCTTAATTCTCCAGGCAACCCTACAGGGTCTGTTTATACAGAAGAAGAACTTCGTGCTATCCTCGAAGTCGCTGTCGAAGAAGAAATCATGATTCTTTCTGATGAAATCTATGAAAAACTCATCTACGATGATACCAAGCACATCAGTATTGCCTCCCTTTCTCCTGAAGCGCGCGATCTAACCATCACTGTTAATGGCTTTAGTAAAGCTTATGCCATGACGGGATGGCGCCTTGGTTACCTTGGTGCTCCAACGGCTATTGCTCAAGCTATCGATGCAATGCAGAGTCACATGACTTCAGGACCTTGTTCTTTTTCACAAAAAGGAGCTTTGGCAGCTATCACAGGCAACCAACAATGTGTTACTGATATGCAAGAAGAGTTTAATATTCGTCGTGAATATATGTTCAACCGTGTGAGCAAAATCCATAATCTCTCTGCAGTAAAACCTGAAGGTGCTTTTTATATCTTGGTTAATATTGCTAAGCTAGGTATGTCCTCTGCTAATTTTGCAGATCGTCTCTTAAGCAAAGCCAATGTTGCTGTTATCCCTGGCATCGCTTTTGGCAATGATAAAACCATTCGCTTAAGCTATGCTGCAGGTATGGACGTTATTAAAACAGGCCTCGATCGTCTTGAGGATTTTTGTAAGACGCTCTAAGCAGGATACAGGCTGCAGGGAACAGCTTGCAGGTGTTATCACTCTGCAATAAGTTAATATCCTCATCAACACTACCAAGGCCCCTACCTTGGTAGTTATGCTTTCTTCACTCTTGAATCTTTTCTGATAAAGAATCCAATGGTTTAGAAAAGCTCTATATAACTGGACTTTGGCCATTTTTATT
>Ga0155638_1142_pt3 | contig 10003 bp, 8 predicted proteins | sample RifCSPhighO2_12_FD_107295 | JGI IMG/M metagenome (GOLD analysis project Ga0155638, IMG submission 107295) | Verrucomicrobia bacterium RIFCSPHIGHO2_12_FULL_41_10
TCTTCAACAAACTGAAGAAGGCTCTATTAAGCCATTGACTCCTTGGGTAAATCTTCCCGAGCATATTACCTTTCTCCTCACACCCAAAACGATCATGAGTGAGTCTCCTCCATCGATGCTAATCCAAGCCCTTCACAACCTCTCTCCTGAAGAAATCTTCAAAGAAACAGATAGATTGGGCTCTCTTCAATATAACACCCAAGGAGTCATTATTTCCCCTCCACAAGGAGGCAATGAACTTATTCTTAATTTTTCCACTTCTTTACATGATACTTCAGGCAGTCAGAAAAAAGCGTCGTTTGATACAATTATTTTTTCTCGTTTGACAGGGAGAGCCTGGAAAAAGATGCCCCTTCTTCCTTGCAAAAAGAACTTTTGAGATTACATTCTTTCAACCTAATTTTTTGCGTTAGATCGCCATTCTTCATTCACTTTTTTAAGTTTAAACTACAACTTCGCAATCCGATCATTTGATTCAGATTCTTCCTCCGAAGAAGGGATTATCTGAATGCCTAATTTTATGAAACTCAAACATTGCTCTTTATTGCTATTACTAGCTGGTTTTAATCATCTTATTGCTGACAATATGAGCACTGACGCTATGACATCAGCTCCTTCAAGTAATATTATTTCACGGAACATTATGGACATCACGGATCAAGAGGATCCGGTTGTTTCAACACCCTTTGATAACGATCTCTCTATCACCCAGGAGCTCGCAACTGCAGATGATCTTGAACATCCTAAAAATCTTTCTCAAAGTGATAGTGGTTCTGTTGATAAAGAACACCAAAGGAGCAAAAGTAACCTTACGCAGCAAACAACACCGAAAGAACAAATAACACCTCCAAAAATTTCAGAGGATCAATCCATAAGCAAAGAAAAATTAAAGGAAATCTGTGCGATAGCAATCGACCTTGTAACTTTGGTATGTTTACCAATGGCGTATGTCTGCTTTCCCAACCATCAACTCCTATCTCTACTTGTTGTGGGATCAGTCAGTGGTTTGTTGTATAGGACGAAAGATGATATCATAAATTACTGCTATACAAATTGAGACTCTGTCTTCAAACACTACTGATATTGCGAAGGGCTTCCTGTGCGCTTGCTCATTAATACAGACATCAGACCAACTCTTCGCTCCCTGAAGCCTGTAGCCTGTAATCTGCAACCTGCTTTTGGTTTCTCTCTCCTAGAAATTGTTGTTGCCTTAGGACTTTTTGCTTTTGTGGCAATCAGTCTTCTCGGCCTCTTTCCCGTAGCACAAAGGATTACTGCAGATTCTCATCAATTAACTGAAGCGCCTTTGATTGTTCAAAGCATCTTGAGCCTTCTTCAGGTTAACACTCCTGAGGGAATTATTGCTACCGCTCCTGATTGGCTGAGCAATCCGAGTCATTGTTTGCATTTTTCCCTGGAACAATCTTCGAAGCACTACGTCGCCTACAACAAACAAGGAGTGCCACTCCGTCTCTTAACGTGTCAAGAATATGAGGCTCCACTCACTCATGATGGTATGAGTTATGCGGTTTGTATTACAACCACATCAGAAAAACAGCCGTCAGGAATTGTTCGTGTTGAGGTAATCATTACTTCCCCGGTAAATCTGCCAATCAAAGCACGAAATCATTCTGAATTTCTTCTGCTTTTATCAACAACGACACCATAACAGGCAGAAAAATAGCCACAATACCAGTGGTCGGGTGACCGTGGACTACGAAGAGCATTGCTCGAGTAGCCCGATAGGGCGAGCTGAGCGGGAGCGAACGAGTCAAAAGAACATAAAAAACACAAAAAAGGAATCTGACGATGAACGTGTAATTAGTGATTCTAAGCTGCATCGCAGTTGTTAGTATGCTAAGGTAAGGAGAGTCTCAATTTCTCAACATGTTCTTTTGTGGCTATTTTTTTCTTTCTTCCTGTTACTTCATTAAATCCGCGTGGATTTTCTCTCCTAGAAGTGTTAGCAAGCATGAGCATTCTGATGCTTCTTACGATGCTGCTTTTAGAGCTGAGCAAGATGACAATGGGTCTGTATCATAAGGCAGAACAACAACAGGACGCCTCTCGTGAAGCTCGTGCGACTTTGCAATTCATAGCAAGCGATCTTCGTTCAGCAGTTCTTTTGGATAAGAACAAGGAATCCCTTAGTGACCTTTACTTGAACGTGCAAACTCATGATCCATCATGTGGTTCTAATCTCTTCTTTCTAACAACACTCCCTCGAGAAAAAAGAATAAAGGAAGACCTTGGTGATCTTCACGCTGTTGGTTATTTTCTCACTCCTACAAGCAACACAATAAAATCGTCCTGTTACGATCTCTACCGCTTCGTCGCCAATAGCAATGAAACCATGACTGCGCTCACCCAGGGAACTCTTCTTTCACTTTACCAAAAAGCCTATACTACTGACAGCGCTCTCTGTGAAAAACTTGCTTCCAATATCTTAAAATTTCAAGTTACACCAGGCTGGTATTATCAGGGACAGCTCACAAAACAGCCACCAAAAATTCAAACAGACCCCAAAAGATCTAATATCCCTCCTTCCTTCATCACAATAAGTATAACAATAATTTCCAATGCTACTGCAAAGAAGGCGTTGAAAACCCGAGAAGCTGTAACAACTGAAGTAGAAACCGTGGTAGTATTGAAAAGTTCGTGAATATTCGGGCTAAACAAAGCATCCAAGTTCATTCTTACAAGTTTTCACAATGGTTTAGCCGAATACTTACATAAGATCAAAGAACACAGAGAAACACAAAAATGCAACGCTCTACAGGTTCTGCCCTTGTTCTTCTACTCTCTTTTTTAGCGCTTCTAAGCTGTATCCTCCTGCTCTTTCTCCAGACAGCATCTAGTGAAAAATCGACGGCTCATGCCTTTGCTTCATCTTATCAAGCAACCCTTGCAGCAGAATCAGGACTTGCTACGTCCATAGCTCAGCTAACAATAGCAACGAGCAATAACCCTACGTTTCTTGTAGGACAAACAAAGGAACCGATAACTTCTGCTCTAAAACCGGTCCTATTAATCGGTGCTAAAAATCTTACCAATCCCCAACAGCTTCTTCCTCTCCTTTCAGGTAATTTAATAAATCTCGCTGACTATCCTTTACTGAAACCAGAAACTCTTCATCACTATCTTCAAGCTCGTGAAGAAACTAATAAAAATCTTGTCGTTGACTTAAATCAAAAAGGTCACCTCATTGCTTCCTCAGGAAGTTATTCTGCTCCTTGGGTTATTCTTACTAATAGTACAGGTCTGCCAATAGCCCGTTACGCTTATGTTTTCCTAGATGAGCACGCAAGAATCAACCCCACATTACATCGAGGCACACCTCGCACCGATCCTGATAACTGGAATCAAGGTTCTTATGCACTTCCTCTATCTTTAGGAAGAAGTTCTCAACTTCTAACCAAAGAAGATGCTGTACGCGCGCTTACTATTGCCTCTAATACACCAACATTGGGCTGCCTAGAACGAGTCTTTAGTAACCTCAAAGACTATGATGCTAAAAAAATTTATCTTACCCATAATCAGGTAGCTCTTCCGGACCTTATCCCATCAAGCCTTCCTGAAGGAGGTCAACCAAAGTATGACTTGAATGACCTTGCTACAAATCCAATTCATGGAACCACGACAACGGATCGTGCCTCCCATATTGCTTCCATCATCGATCGCAATTTGCCTCACTTTAAAGAACGGGATCCAAGTTTTTCACACCTCTCTCCTACTGAACAACGTCGCTACCTCAATCGTCTAGCTGCCTGTATTATTGATTATATATCTCCCTCACATGAACCAACCTTAGTTAATGGAGGCGAACCAGCAGGGCGCAATCTCTTCCCTTTGGTCACTCAAACAGCCGAACGCTGTGCTATCAAAGAAAGAACAAGTCATAGCGTCACCATTGAAAACCAATATTTCGTCCAAGTTTGGAATCCCTACACAACACCGATTCCTGCAGGAGCAAAAGCAACTTTTTCTCTCTATAATCGTCAATGCCTACATTTTGGCACGTCTCCCTCTACTTCTTTCAACAACTACGAACAAACAATTGTGAATACTCCTCTGATCAGACCCAATGAATCAGTGGTTCTTACTTTTCCTTCCATAACTCAAACATGGATCTCTCCAACAGTTGTTCCTGCTGGAGAATATCCAAGATGGATTAAGGGGCCTGAAAGTAATGCTGATCCAACGAAACATCAGGCATTTGAATTTTATTGGAATAATACTCTCGTTGATATGAGTAGGCGGCCTCCTGTAGGACCAGGGCCAACTGAAGGAGGTCTTGATCATGATGAACAATCTCTCTGCAACTCATCGAATTTTTGGCAATGTAACTTTATTCCTACCGAACAAGATCACTCTGGTCACTTTCGTTTTGTTGGCGATCCTCGAGAAAATTATCTTAGCAATTATCTCTGGAAATCCTACTCCAGCCAAAAAAGCTATGTCATGAATACGCGCTGGAAAGGAGTCCTGAACGACGCCTCTAATGAACGGCTTTTTAGCCCTTCGACAACCTGGCTCCAACGAGATTTTGTTCCTGTTAATCCTGTTCCGGGAAACAAACCTTTGAGTCTCTCCATGACTCCTGATCAGGTTTTTTCCTCCTATCGAGAAGAAACCGATGCCATGATGGCCCCTTTTGTTTTACGCAATGGTCCTATGAATTCCATTGTTGAACTTGGTCATATCAATGATCCTGCTCAAGCCGATGACCTAGGAGAAGCTCCTAATGCTGGTTCCAGCGATAACAAAAGCAGCATCTACGCCTCGGGAGGAGGTCGTACACTTCGTATTGGGCAACCTGAATTTACCTATCCTAATCCTAATCGCACCTGGAATACTCCTGGGAAACGAGCCATTGAACTCATCGATCTCTTCACCGTCATCCCAACAAATAACAACTCGTCACTCAAAATCAATGATAAGAGCTATTCAACAAACTCTCTCCATTCCTCCACCATCTGGCACAAAGGCCTTATCAATGTGAATACCGCTCCTCGTCCTATTTTGACTGCTCTCTTCTATGGCATTTCTCCCACTTCTGATCGCCGTTTTACAAATTCCAAAATTTCAACTATTACCGCAGAGCGACTTGCCGCTCTTATTGAAAAACATCGTCCGTATGAAAAACTCTCTGACCTTCATGTCATCACTCCACTACTCGCGAATGCTGATACCTACACCCCTTCGCTCTCAACCAATATTCTTTCTGGGGAAGTTCCACTTGCTGCCGTCTTTGATCGAGCTCGTGAAGAAGGATTCGGAAAAATGATTGGGCTTTGCAGCGTCCAATCACGTGCTTTTCGGGTTTATATCCTTGGCCAATCACTCACTCCTCTTGGCAAAGCAAATGGTGAAACCATGATCGAAGCTACGATTGCTTTATGGCCTAAGGAAAATCATACCTTCACTAATTCTACAACACCTTCATCTCCTTCAGAAAATCTCCTAATACCCATTGTGGAGGAAAAAAGGTGGCTGAGATAACTACCAACGTTCCGTTGGTAGTTAGGAGATAGAAGATAGGAGATAGAAGACGGAGGAGAAGCCTGCTAAAGCAGGCTAATAGTGATAAGTATAGCTTTTATTACCTCTTTTAAATTTTGTTTAGGAGCATGCTTTGCATCTTATATCCTTGGCCTTTGGCCTAACCTCCTATCTTCCATCTTCTATCTTCCATCTCCTACTGCCAATGTCTTCATAGACGTTGGTAGTTACGCCTATCTTTAGATAGGCTCTCTCACTTCACCAGCGTACTCAAATAAACTACTCCTGTACTAAAGGCTGTTGAGCCACCATGATGCTTCACATCAAGGATCTCTCCATTTTTTACATCAGCAGTTAAGTCCATAAGTCGCACTGTAAATCCTGGTGGCATCCCAGAAAAATTAGGTGCTGGGACAAATCTCACTCTGGCATCAGTACGAAGAGTAAAAGTTTCACTCTGATGAGAAATAGTCGGAATAGTTATCCAAGGTTTATCTTTGCTAACAGAATACTGCCATTGACCATAAGTGGATGAAGGATTATCAATAATGGCAATTCCTGATAGTTCATTGGCCGTATGAAAAGTCTCTTTTTCAAATGGAGAAACAATAGAAACAACCGTACGACCCTCTGGCAACAGTGGCGTCACACCACCTCTCTCCCGATCTCCCCAGGATAAAAGTGTGCCATCATTAAGAAGTGCCGTAAACGCTGCATTATTAGAAGCAATGGCAACAGCCTTCTTTCCCTCTGGCATTGTTGGTGCAATGCCTCCTGAACATGCATCACCCCAAGCAAGAAGTGATCCATCATCGAGCACCGCTGCAAAGGCTGCATTATTTGATGTCACTGAACAAACTGTTTTACCCTTAGGTAGAATAGGAGTCTTTCCTCCACAAAAATGATTTCCCCAAGAAAAGAGAGTACCATCATTAAGCAACGCCGTAAAAGCGTTGCTATTAGAAACAATTGAGGTCACAGCCTTTCCCCTCAACCACCAATCCGTAAGAACAGGCATTTTACCACCACTTCCTTGATATCCCCAAGCAAAGAGACTTCCATCATCGAGCACTGCTGCAAAAGCGCTTCCTGTGGAAGCAAGCGAAACAATTTTTTTGCTCCACCACCCCCATCCTAGTAAGGGTGGTGTTTTACCACCATCATTGGGATCTCCCCAAGAAAAGATTGTTCCATCATTAAAAAGAGCTGTAAAAGCATGCCACGTTGAAGTAATTAAACGCACTCTTTTTCCTTTGGGCAGGTGTGGTGTTGTACCACCGTCATTGGGATCTCCCCAACAGACAACCTTACCATCATCGAGAATAGCAGCAAAAGCACCATCATTGGAAGCTATAGAAAGAATCTTCTTATCCTTGGAAATTAAAGGCACTCCTCGACAATGATCGGGCAACCCCCAGGAAAGCACTGTTCCATCATCAAATAGAGCGGCAAATGCGTACATATTAGAAACAACCGAAATAGCTTTTTTATGAAACGGAAGTTGTGGGGATTCACCTCCTTTCTTGATATCTCCCCAAGAGAATAGTCCTCCATCATCGAGAAGTGCTGTAAAAGCAGATTCATTAGAGGCTACTGAAATAACTTTTTTCCCTTCAGGTAATACTTGAGTTTGACCTCCATAGTTGAGATCTCCCCATGATACGATCGTCCTATCACTTAAAAGGGCAGTAAAAGCATATTCATTAGAAACAACGGATGTGACCGTCTTACCTTCTGGCAAAAGAGGAGTTTTACCGCCACTATTGAAAACTCCCCATGATTGAATGCTTCCGTCACTAAGAAGGGCTGTAAAAGCGCTTTTACTTCTGATTTCACTTACGGTGCGACCAGGCACAGAAGGAGCAACCTTAATTGTGGTAATAAAATTTTTATCCTCATCAAAGAAATTCTGAGTGAAGAGTTTTCCTATACGCTCGCCAATAATTCTCGATACTTTTGTATCATGCTCTATAGGAGCAAGCATAGCCCTACCAAGTGCTACTGGAGCATGATGGGAACAAGAAACAGTACGGCTATTCGATGCAGCTTGAATTTCCTGAAGCGTTAAAAAAGATCCGCCAAGAAAAAGATAAATAATGAAAAGCAATGTCATTTTATTTCGTACCCACGTCACTTTATTTCTGCAAAATAAAGTGACGTTGATAAAATTGGCAGGACTTGCAATCCAGTCATCATTTGAAATGATTCCATCTTTATCGACCATTGCTGTTTGGTTTGACATGATTTTCTTTCCTATCAGAATGTTTGTTTGTTTGCAATAGTCTTGTACTGCGGATAAAATCGCACCTCCGATGTAAAACAGTCACTTAGAAAGCCCTTAAGGCCTGTCGTAAATAATTGCTATACTGCGCGCGGTATACGCTAACCCAATTTTATCAACATCACTTTATTTCACAGAAATAAAGTGACGTGGGTAGTTTCATGATGTCTTTCCTTGATCAATTAGAACGCCGTTTCCCTTGGCTTGCCATACCAGGCTTAATTCGCTTTGTTGTTTTATTTAATGCGTTAGTTTTTATTTTACACTTACTAGCTCCCGGTTATGAATCAATTCTAACGCTTAATCGTGAAGCTATTCTTCAAGGTCAAGTTTGGCGGCTTGTTACCTGGATTTTTATTCCTGAAACACTTCAACCCTTCTGGATCTTCTTTGCTCTTCTGTTTCTTTGGTTCCTTGGAGATGGCCTCGAAAGCTCTCTCGGTGCTTTTCGTACCACCCTGTTTTATATTACAGGAATGATCAGCTGCACCATCGTTGCTCTAGTTTTTGGAAGCTATGGAGCTAACACCTTCCTGAATCTCTCCCTTCTTTATGCTTTTGCAACGCTCTATCCCGATTACCAAGTTTTATTCCTTTTTGTCATCCCACTCCGTATTGGATGGTTAGCCCTTGGAAGCGCTCTTTTAACAATTCTTGGAGTACTCTCCCAACCACGCGCAGCACAAGCAGCACTCCTGATCACCTTCCTAAACTACTTCCTGTTTTTTGGATCAACCCTCCTCCAAAGATATAGGCAAAGAGCTGTCTCTCGTAAAGAAAAGCTACCTTTTTCAAAATTTAAAAAACAACCTCTAGAGATCATAGAACCTCTTCATCAGTGTGAATTTTGTCACCGCACAGAACAAACAGATCCAGACCTCTCATTTCGTGTAACACAAGATGGCCATGAATATTGTATGGAGCACCTAAATGATTTGGCCAATAGGCCAAATCATTAGTTGGCAGGTAAATATTCGGCCAACAGGCCGAATATAAGTTTAAGTTGATTTTTGGTCACTTCGTGACAATGTGAAAATTGAAGCGGCATTTTTATTTGCACCTAGTTTTTTGCTTTCGAAGTCACTTCAGTAAAGGCTTCAAAGTTCTTTATTAAAATTTAGGTGATGGGTTAAGCGAATATTTGAGTAATGAGTAAAGAGTGCCTCAACATCGAAAATAAAATCTTCTTTTCGAAACTCATATTTTGACAGAACATATCGTTTAGAAAAATTCACCGCTCAAATTATTTCCTACAACCTAATTGCCGACGGCAACAATATAAACTCGTTACCCTTTACCCTTTACTCTTTACTTTTCCTGTTCTTACATCAGGTATCAAACAACAAAGAAGATATCTTTTTAAAATTATCCTATCGAACTCTAATTTATGCATACCTGGCTTCCTCCACTTATCGGCGGTCTTTGTGGAACCGCAATCATGACGTTAGCTCTTCTTCTTCCAAGCTGGCTTGGCTTCGGACGGGTCGATGTAATCCGTGCAGTTGGCGCCTTATTTATACGCCTCCCTCAAAAAGCCTTTCTCCCTGGATTCATCATTCATATTTGTTCAGGTATTATTTTTGCCTATATTTATCAAATCATTCTCGGGCTCTCTTATATTCCACTTAATGCCCTTACCGGCCTCATGATGGGATCCCTCCACGGTGTTATTATTATGATTCTTGTCTCCATTATGATTATGGAACATCACCCGATAGCCTATTATCACACCCGTGGTCCCATGACAGGATTTGCTCAACTCTTAGCTCATATGCTCTATGGGTTGGTTGTGGGTTTTATAGTTCAAATTATGCAATAGCCTTAGAACCTATCCCCAAAGTCTACTGATGCTGCGAATGGCTTCGTCGCGCCGGTGTTGGAGTGGATACTGCATCCCCATCTGCTACGACTTGTGAGAGACTCGATGAATACTGCGTTGGACTTGAATTCTGACTTGGACAGTATGAAGCATACAGCCCTGCATCAAAATCCTTCGTCCGCCTTGCATCATCGGTCTTCACTACATCTCGCGATGATGGTAATTAAGTATCCACTCCTGAAGCATCAAGTAACTCCTGTACACTCAACTTCTGTGCGCCGTCGACTCCTTGCCATTCATCAGCCTCAGCGACTTTGAAGACAAGGTTCTAAACTGTCTTTGAAACGGATCTTCACCCTACAGAGCGTACCAAAATCATGACCTAAACCGTTGTTTAAAAA
>Ga0155638_1056_pt3 | contig 9961 bp, 12 predicted proteins | sample RifCSPhighO2_12_FD_107295 | JGI IMG/M metagenome (GOLD analysis project Ga0155638, IMG submission 107295) | Verrucomicrobia bacterium RIFCSPHIGHO2_12_FULL_41_10
GTCCTTTGTGGTGAATTCCTTCCTACTTGAGAAACGTTAGCAGTTACAAAACTAGACCCCTCCAAAATACTCTTTACCCTTTACTCTTCACTCTTTACTCTTTCTCTTATCATGCACGTTATCTCCTTTCTCGAACACCTCTGGTTAGAGCATCATCAAATAAGCATTGGAGGCTTACAAATTTTTGAAGCAGGCAAAGGATACCTTTTTGCCGACAAACAATTTGATAAATTCAAAGAATGGGGTGTTCAAATACCCTACGAAAGAATTTCTAAAGCGGAAGCTATGTTCCGTCCCTTGAACTACTCAGAAAATGGCCCCAAGGGTCGCGTTCTCATTTATAATGGTGTCGGTGGGATGGGAGATCAGATTATGACCTGGCCTCTTGCAAAAATCCTAGCTGATCGTGGTTATGAGATTCACGTACTAACAGAACCTCACCTTGTCATGTTCTGGCATGGATTTCCTTGGATTCGCTCTACGGTCAGTCTTCCTTGTTATTGGTCTACACTTCAACAATTCGACCATCATGTCATGTTAGAATATATTTCTAATGGTTATGCTCATGATAATCAGATGCAGCCGATTGACCTCATGCTGCAACAATGTGGTATTGATCCTGCCTCCATCTCTGACGAAGAAAAACGAATAGCTCCACTTTTTACTAAAATGGAGCAGGATATAGCTTCAACCCTCTATCAAGGTCGTTCACTCGGATTCTATCAACTGGCTTGCTCTCAGCAAATACGTTCCTTAAGTCCAGCGCATAGTCGTTCTGTATTACGAGCCCTTGCGGAAGCTTTTCCAGAAATCTATTGGATTGGAATCTATGGGCCTCTCGAAGAACCTGCTTACTGGGGAGAATCTCTAGACCTTCCCAATGTAGAATTCCGCTCCTTTGAACGACCTCGGATTTTATGGTCACTTATTCAGCGAGCTGCACTCTGCGTTGCTCCTGATTCCATGCTGGTGCATATTGCTGGAGCACTCGGACGACCTTGTGTAGGATTATGGGGACCTTACGGGGCTGCAACTCGAACAAAATATTATTCCAACCATGCTGCCATCCATCATACCGATGCATGCCCTCTCTCTCCTTGTCATTGGAATGCTATTCAGGTACCACACATCTGCCCTCCATCGCCTCACCCACGCGAACGATGCGAACCCATGCTTAGAATTACTCCGGAAGAAGTTGTTGCAGCGGCAAAGGCTTTATTACATTCGGCCGATCGGCCGTAAATATTAGGCCAGCTGGCCGAATATTTAGTTTAAGTTATAAGTTTAAGTTTAAGTTGATTTTTGGTCACTTCGTGACAGTGTTAATAATGACAAATCAGATACCCTCTCAACAAACAACAAACGATGCAATTAAACAATTCCACCAGTGAACTGACCGCTCATTTAGTTCAAATGCCGCCTCCGCAGGAGGTGGTATCTGAACCTCTACAAGCAGCTGAAGCGCTCCTCTCTTCGGAACTCACTCCAGAAATCATGGAGCAAGTTACTCAAGAAGCACAAAAACTTCCTTCTGAAGCCCAACAACAAGGAATCACCCAAAAAGAGCTTGATTCGCTCTATGCTCTTGCCTTCGATCTTTACCAAACAGAATGTTTTGAACAAGCCGTCGACATTTTTCGTCTACTCTGTTTTTACGAACCACAAAAATCAAAAAACTGGATTGGCCTTGGTGGAGCGCTCCAACATACCAAAAATCATCAAGCTGCCCTCGCTGCTTTTGGAATGGCTTCTTTTTATGATCCCCTCAATCCTGCTCCACGATTCTATGCAGCTCACTCCTTAATCGATATTCAAGATTTGCCAATGGCCTTAGCCTCAGCCAAGGCGGCCATAGAACTCTGCAATCATCAAACTGACAAACACAATATTAAAAGCCGCGCTACAACTCTTAGTGAAGCGTTGCAAAAACAATTAACGTAAACGTTGTAAAAATCATAATAATATCCACCCTATAATTAGTGCTAGTTTTGCGACTGCTAACGTTTCTCAAGCAAGAAGAAATTCACCACACCAGTCATTCAGTCCCTGCTGCGCAGCGACTGAAGTAAAATAAGGTTTTTATTTTTATCGTTGTCCTTCTTAAAAAATCAAAAAATAGCTTTCGATAAATTTCAGTTAAGCTGAGCTCAAACCAAACTGTCACCTTTTACTTCAGTCGTCGCACAGCGAGGACTGAATGACTGGTGCGGTGAATTTCTGCCGATTAGTATGACATTAGTATTTTACGTCTACCGCTAAAAATAATTTTGGGATGGAATAATTCTGCCACTAAACCAAACCTATCTAAACTCCTAAACATTTAAACCCTTAAACATTTGCTCATCTCCTTCTCCAGAAGGAGATGAGCAATTACATATGAACTTTCCCTCTCCTGGTCCAGTACCTATTACATCCTCTTCTGTTATTACGCATCCAGAAGGAATTACTCCTCCTATACACGCTGCAGAACGACAGCCACAACAATCACTGACACCTGAAGGAGGATTACCTCTTCTCCAATTAGAAAACCCTATCACGAGAACACCACAATTAGAATCGTCTTACAATAGTTCCTTTGTTTCCAAACTAGATCTATCTGGTGTATCAACTCAAGAGAGGCCATCAGCTCAAAATCTAGCCTCCCTCATAGTAAAAACTGAAATTTTTCTCCAAGCAGCAAGCCATGGACCTATTGAGCAGTCGAGTGAATTTCTCTCGATCATTCAAAAATATCTTAATGCAGCTCAGCAACACTACAAGCAATATGGCGCTCCCTATGCTCCTGGTGCTGCTATAGTCCGTGGCTATTCAGGTAATCTTGGCGCAGTAAAAAACTACTTGGCCTTAGTGAGTCACATGAAAACAATAGCTTTAACCGCTTAGTTACTGACTGCTAATGTTTCTCAAGCAGGAAGAAATCACCACAAGGAACACAAAGATACACAAAGAACACAAAAAAAGAAGCTGCTTTACTTCTTACTCTGTCACGAAGTGACCAAAAATCAACTTAAACTTAAACTTAAACTAACTATTCGGCCTGCTGGCCGAATAGTTTCAGTCGCCGCGCAGCGGAGACTGAACCATTACTATGGATCATCTATCTTCAATCACTCCTAGTGCAACCCCATCGCAAACCAATCCCCTAGGGCCCACATCCTCTTCAACTCTTCCTAATCCACCAACCTTAGCAAAACAAGCTTTTAATGCCACATCCGTTTTCTTTGAATTTATTAATTCCCCCCGTGGACCCTTTGGACGTCACGGAATCACCCCGCGCGGTGCTGCTAAACGTGTAGCTATTGCAGAAAAATTTGATCTTGAGCAAACAATTCGCACGCGTATTGATAGTTCTTACAGCAAACTCCAAACTGCTGTTCATGATAAGGTATTAAAAGATATAGCTTCCAGAACACCAGCAGGACCATCCATTCCAATACCAGTAAAAAAAGACCTCTTAAGCTCGCTACAAAGCCAGATAGCAGCAGAAAAAGCAGGGAGACAACAAAGAGAGCAACAAGCTAACGAATCTGAAATCCTTGCATCACAAGAAAATACATCACAAGCCAACGAAGCTCTAGAAAATAGGATACGTAACATCAATGCAGAAGATGCCACTCGTACCACCAATAAAATAAGTAGTGAAGAAATGATGGCTGCAGCAAATCATCGTATGTCTAATCAATCCCTAGATGAGCTTCAACAAAAACCCAATCCCTCTTTGAAAATAGCATCTCCTCAAAATCAGGAACAAAAGGAAATTTTCTCCTCAATAGCTCCTAGTATTGTTGCAGCTACACCTAATACGAATACGGCCCTTGGATTAGAAAACGATGCTTTCGGTTCTGATGTTATTAACCTTACTAATACAAGTGCCTCAGCAGCAATAACGAGATCTCTACAACAATCTGCGGCCACGCTAAAAACACTCATCTCTCCACCACCTACAATACCTACGAAAATGTGACTACCAATGTCCCTTCATTTCTGCGAAATGCAGAAACATTGGTAGTCACAAAAATTGAACTCGCTAACAGCTTGCTCTTTGAATAGATAGATAAGGTTGAAAATAAATGTTTATCGCGAAATCCCTAGTACCTTGTATTACTGAAAAGTTCGGATAACATATTAGAGTAATATCCTCTGCATTTATCCGAAACAATAAATTATTTAAGGTACTAGTACCTCATATCACTTAAAAGTTCGGATTAAATTGGACGAAAAAAGGGGGCAGCTACCTCATATGAGCACCGTAGGTGATCATGTGTGGGACTGACCCACTTTTTGGCGAATGCGAAATTATCGTTGGTATGAGGTACTAGAATTATTTTCCAAACTCTAAAAGTACTATAGCTTGGAAGTAAGGCTAATTTTACCGACGTCCTTTTTCATTTTACAGAAATGAAAAAAGACGTCGGTCACCTCGGAACGAGGGCAAGCCATTCATCCAAATCGTTTAAGAATATCACAAGATGTTCATTGAATTCGAGTTCTCTTGTGTAATTGGTAACTTCTAACCAGAATATTAATCGTTTCTTCTCCTCATCCCAGGCAAGCGTTCCTTCCGTGGAACCTAGACGATTATTAGTTGCTGTGAGAAGCTCCATTGCTTCACGATCTTCGTTAATAAGCAGTGGATCGACGACAACACCAATAAGATAAATTTTAGCGCCCTCCTCAAGAAGTTCCAAAGTAACTGCATTACCAATAACGAGTTCCAAGAGAGGAGGTTTTATTCCTTCCTCTGAAAGTTGATAACGTCGTGCTAAAAAACCGGCAATTTCATTAAAAGGAGAAGGTGTGATGAAATGAGGAACAAACATACAAGCAAGTAACGAGTAAAGAGTAAAGGGTAACGAGTTTATTTAAATACGATTGCTCTTCATCTATTTTCACCTCGTCACGAAGTGACCAAAAATCAACTTAAACTTAAACTAATAACTTAAACTAACTATTCGGCCTATAGGCCAAATAGTTACTCTATATATTTGCAATAATAGCCTGAGTAGCAGCTGCAAGTGAAGCGATAATTTGCCCTGCCAGAGAGACTTGACTCTGAAGAGTCGTTACAGCATTATTAAGGAACGTTTGAGAATTCTCTAGGTTATTGTTTTGTACAGAAATAAGCGACTGAACTTGAGTTACAGCATCTGCAGAATTTGTAATAACAACACCATAATTTGCTAATAAGTAGTTATTAACAACTTCAACCTGTGTATAAGTAGGAAAATTGGTCACTTGACTTCCTGACATGCCTCCTGAAGTCGTAAACCAGACCCAAGAAAAGGTTGTCACCGTAATATCTCCATTTCCAGTAGCATCTGTTGGATCTGTTTGCGATACACTGTTGAGTGCTGAAGTAAGGTTCGCAATATTAATCTGATAGGAAAGCGACTGGCTGTAATAGGAACTCACCTGTTCGTTTTCATAATTGATAATCGAATTGGTGGTAATCAAGAGTCCAGCGTACACATTACTTCCAAGCATATTAACAAACATGGAACTTCCTGCCACAACAGTTTGATTACCTGGGTAAGAATTTACCAACGCTATGGTTGAAAGCGTTGTTAGATAAGAAGCTCCATAGAAACTATGAAGTGTTCCTAAGGTTGAACCAAGAAGAGTTGTTCCAAAATAGCTGAAAACTTCTGCTTGAACGAAGGCCTGTGTTCCTGTGAACAACTCAGCGTATGTCCCAAAAGTATCTGTAGCTGCTACTTGAAAATTATAGAGAGTCTGTAGTTCCGTACCAAAACGTTGTGAAAATTGAACAGGTAGTAGTTGTTGATAAGATCCTGTTTCCGTCATAGAGGTCACAGAAAACGTTGATTGAAAAGTAACCGTTGAAAAAAAGATAAAAGTAGTAAAGGAAGTACCACTACCATTCGTTGTGCTAAAAATATCCGTTCCCACTAGACCCACCGTGGAGAAAGAACTAATAGCAGAAGACCCTAATAAAGTAGATCCAAAGATCGCTAGTTGAGGAAATTTGGAAAAGATAAAAGGATCGTAAAGATTAGGATTAAAAAAACGTGGCTGCATCGTATGCGGCACAATCGTAAAACCAGCTAAGGGATTAGTCAACGGAGGTAATGACGAAGGAGTTAGAGGATTAAAATAAAGTGGGTGCATAAGAATATATTTAGAGAGTGAACGATTTATAAAAAGATTTTAAATTTGATTGGTAGCCAAGGTTACTGAGATCAAAGGCTGGAGGCTATAGGCTATAGGCTGAAGGTGATTCTACTTGAAGATTAAAATTGATTTTTAGATGCTTTTTTTCGAGAACAACGGTAAATTATCAATTGTCAATTTTGCAATAACTACTGTTTTCGTGCTTTTTTGGCACTCCAATTTTAATACTTAAACTATTTTAAATAAATGATCTAAAACTACTAGGGCTCTATTTATTTAGGTAATGACTCAGGTTTTACCTGAGTCATTACCTAAACTTTAGTAACTAATCGTGAAGGAGAAATTTTATTGAAGAAGACTTGGCGAGGCTGCTCTAATTTTCTAAGCTTTTTGATATGATAGAGATGATCTTTTATTGACTGTAGGTGAGCTGCATGGGCGAGGCCACGGAATCCTCCAAGTTGATGAGCTGCCTCAATCCATTCATCAAGGGTACGACCTGAACATTCAATGCGACGTTCCAGATCATCCCAGAGACTAATCGAACGAGAATAGAGTTCGTGCGTAAGAGTAAAGCGTCGTCTGTTTTCGTAGGTAAGACCAGGCGGTCCATCCATAGCAGAAGCGGCCAGGTACAACGAAGGCAAAGAGGGACGCCGATAAGGCGCAATTGCAAGAGTGGGTGACACAGAACTCTCAACCTCCTTAGGCTCTTTATGATAACGTGGACATTCAGATCCATCCTCCTTCGGAGGAGGGATCTGAATTAAATGATTGGGCAGCGAAGTATTCATATGAAGTAGCCGTTCATATTATTCCTCTTTCGTAAGTGTTCAGATCCCCTCCTTCGGAGGACGGATCTGAACCAAAGAGTTTAAGAGTTTAAGAGTTTAGTTTGTTGAGAAGTCACTGCACAACTTGTTTCGACCTTTAGCCTTTAGCCGACCACCTCCGAAGGAGGAGAGGGCGTTACTGAACAGTTAGAACTAAAATAAATTAATTTAACGAGCTGAAACTACTACGAACTGCGAACTACGAACTACGAACTGATCTCCCAATTAATAGTATATTATTAATTGGGTGATCCCTAATTACACTTGATTATTAAAGAGTGATTGAATCCCACTAGAGGCCTTGGAGGCCATTTGCCCAATAAGAGACCATCCTAGCGTAACTTGAGTGACCTCCATTTGAGCTGCTAGAAGACCTACAGCACTCGATGGTCCCCCTTCAGTCCTAAGAAATTTTGGAAAATCATCAAAAACATTCGTCATATTCATGGACGGAGGTAGAGAGGAAACGGGGCAAGGACATTTTTGAGTACCTACGGTATAAAAAGCTTCGGCATCAGGAGAAAGCTGCATATCACGAATAGCCGCATGGGAAGCAGCCTGAGAAATATCCCCAGGATCAGGTAAGTTAGCAATATTCGAGGCTAGACTCTGTGCCGTCACAGAGGCTGCTGCTGCAGGGAGATGAGGAATCATAAAATGAATGCAGTAAAGAGTGAAGAGTCCTGAGACAAAACTTGCTATGATAACTTTTCTTATCAGAATTGCTTGTTTACAGTAGTCTTGTGCTGTGTATAAAACGGAGCCTTCGATGACATGTTAGACCAATTTTATCAACGTCACTTTATTTCGCAGAAATAAAGTGACGTTGATAGTTACATTACTAACTAAATTTAAACTTTCTTTGGTTTAGGAGGGGCAGAAGCATCATTATAAATTTCTTTGAGTCTCATGCGAAAATTAGAGGCCTGTCGATTTCCATCTTGAATAATGTTATTAACCATCGCCTTTTGAAGATCATTCCAAGAAGCAGTCTTGTCATTCCCTGTTGGACCACCTGCCATACTAAGAGAATCATCAGAGGATTTTCCCTGAGAAGCATTTTGCTGTTGAGGAGAATTTGAAGGAGAAACCTCGAGTGATTTTTGAAAAGCAAGTTGCTCTGCTTCTGAAGGAGTAACAACAGGCAATGACGTCAGTGGTGTATTCTTATGATAAAGGGCTGGATTAACAGCAGATGATGCGGTCATGGTAGTGATTCAAGTAAGGTTTTAAACATTCCTAAGGCCGGGAGATTTTCCTGAAGCGAAGATTCGCTGCTCTTAAAGAATTTTACGAGTTCTTCTGGCTGTTTGGCAAGATGAAAAGCTAATCCTCGAAGAGCGAGGGCATAATCTTTAAAAGAAGAATTCTCTACAATAGAACTCTTAAGCAGTTTATGGGCCTCCTCAAATTGCCCCCCCATCATTTTACAATAAGCTAAGCCAAGACGAGGGTAGGCCTCTGCAGGATCTGCAAGAAGAAGTTGCCCAAAGAGAGCATGTCCTTCCCATGAAAGAAAATTACTCGTGGCAACAATGCCAAGTTCCACGAACATCTGACGATCCTCTTTTTTCAAAAGACTTTGGGATGCATTGGTTGAATTCATAGTAGAAGCAGAAATGAGGCTGCAACCTGCAGCCAAATCTATAGATTTTGAATAATCGCTTTGATTAAGGTTTCGAAACTTGCGTACATTTGAGAGGTCGCTTGAACAGCATTTTCGTACTCACTCATGGTCAGCTGCACCTGAAGCAATGCTGCTGGATTGCTAGCATCAACATTGAGAAGCGATGCTTGGAGTGCATTAAAAGTCGATGCAATCTGAGGAAACATAGCCGCCCCAATAAAGTTCAGATTAAATCCATAGGTACAGACAATAAAAGGAGGATTCTGCAATAACGGAGAATTACCAGAAACTATATTAGGATCTGCAGGATTATATGGATTAAAAAAGTTCGGGTTGGTAGGTAATCCCATAATAAAAAATGTCATTATTCAGCCAGTAGGCCTAATAATAGTTGTTAGTTGTGAACTCCTGGTTATTAGTTAATTTTTTCGCTTCCGCTCAAAAGTCTACCAAAACGAAGCGGTATTTTTATTTTCTAGAGTTTTTTGCTCTCGCCGTCCCTGCAGATAAAGAATTCTAATAGATCTAGACAAATTTCACCAACTGATTTGATCAGATGATGACAAAAGATTAAACTGAACACAAGTCTGAAAGTTTTTTCTTTTGTGTTCTTTTATGTTCTTTTGTGGTTAATTTCTTAGATCCTCAGTTACTTGGCCATGACATAAATCTCTTGAAAACACTCATACTCACAGCCTGGACAGACAACATCGACTGGATGGTGCAATTTACCTCCCTCTCAAAAAATGCCTATGCTGAACGTCACGGCTATGAGTATCAAGGATGCCGTTTTGACTATCATCCCAGTCAACATCCTTCGTGGAGAAAGTTAGTTCTTATTGCTGATTTGATGCCTCAATTCGATCGACTCCTCTGGATTGACGCGGATGCTTTTATCACCAATCCTAGCATCTCTCTCGATCAAATTCCCTACGTAGATGGATTAACCGTTTCGAGAGACTGGGGCGTTGATGCAGGATTATTCGATTTTTCTGCTGGCATCATGATTGTCACGCGCAAGGCAATGCCACTTTTAGAACTAGCCCTAACTAAAAGAGAGTGGGAAAATCGCCCTCTCTGGGATCAAAATGCCCTGCGTGAAGCATCCAAAAGCTTTTCATCTCTACTTCGTATTCTACCTCGACGTATCCTCAATGCCGTCCCCCAAGAACTTCTTCCTTGGGCTATGGAACCATGGCAAGAGGGAGATTTTTTATGTCATCTTACCAATAGTAGCGATTCCGATAGAAGGGCTTTTTTGGAGAAGAAATTTTTGTAGCAACGTCACCCTAACAGGCAGAAGGAATAGCCACAAAAGAACACAAGAAAACACAAAAAAAGAAACTTAGCGGTAAACTTGATTGATTAG
>Ga0155638_1008_pt1 | contig 9891 bp, 7 predicted proteins | sample RifCSPhighO2_12_FD_107295 | JGI IMG/M metagenome (GOLD analysis project Ga0155638, IMG submission 107295) | Verrucomicrobia bacterium RIFCSPHIGHO2_12_FULL_41_10
AGCCCACGTTTTGACAGGAGCAGATCATGTGATCCTATCAACAGCAAAAGGTGATCACTCTGCTTCTATTTCAATAGAGAGTTTCAGAAAGGCCGCCTCCACTTATACTGAAACCCTACCATTAATTATTGCTGAAAAAGAAGGAGGCAGTTCCATTCAGCCTAGAAAGATTGAATTAAATATTTCTAATGGTAAAACCCAAGCTGAAAATAGAAACATCCTCAAAACGCTAAAAGCCGCTATTGTTTCAAGCTATTCACAAGCTAAGGCAGATAGTATCGATGAGTTGCAACCATTCGCTCTTTTGAAGGCTAAGCCATTAACGGCAGAAACACTGCGTAAGATTTTTGAAACACTTGATGGTAATAAAACGGAATCTCTTTTTGCTGCGAAGTCTTTGCCAGCTCTTCAATTGAAGGGGGGCGGAGCAACAGCTTCAATTCAAAGTAATATTAGCGCAGAAGCTTCATTAAGATTTTCTGAAATTCTTGCATCCATTAATTCAACAAAAGAGCTAGCTTTTCAGCAAATGAACTCTTCTTTTGAGCAATGGTGTGTGTTATTGAATATGCAAGAGGAGACTATTTCTTCTCTTGAGAACCAAAGAATTGTATTACAGCCAGCTCTTTCTATAACTATTACGGGACACGATCGTATGAATTTATTACGTGAAGAGGTTGTATTAGAGAGTGCAAGGAGGAGGGCTCAAGAAGCTTTGTGTGATCATCCAATAGCAATGCAATTCTTAACTAGGAGTAACAATGTCTACCAATTAAGTAAGAGACTTATTACTACTGCTATTAGGAATACCGCACTTGATCCCTTAGAAGCTCTTAAAGTTGCTAAAATTGCGCGACAAGCTTTTTTAAATACGGCAACTTTTTCTCACTGGAATACTTCTTTAATGAGAATACAAAGTATGGCTTTAGAGCTTGATCAAACAGTACGACGTGTGAATACGGATGTTGTAGGAATTGAATCACTAGAAGCAGCTACAGCTGCCCAAAGCCAATGGAGCATGCTTCTTGAGATGGCTAATCAAGCTGCAACAGAGGCTCGAACTGCTCAAGCCTATTGGTCCTCTGAACTCTTGACACCTCCTATTACACCTCGAAATCATGAAGAGTGATGCTAAACCAGGACTGTTCAAGCTAATTATAACAAAATGGAGCCATCCCTCGCCCTTTCTTCTTTTTCTTCTAATCTTCCAATACCAGAGGGAGATGATGCTTCAATACCAACAGCAGGAGTTGTTCAACAAGGCCAGATGAACAATCTTCCTGTTGCTCAGGTTCCAACGGAGAAAACGCATCTGTATCCTTCGAGAACGCTCTTAACTGATGAGAGTAAAGCCCACGTTTTGACAGGAGCAGATCATGTGATCCTATCAACAGCAAAAGGTGATCACTCTGCTTCTATTTCAATAGAGAGTTTCAGAAAGGCTGCTTCAACTTGTACTGAAACCTTACCATTAATTATTGTTGAAAAAGAAGGAGGTCGTTCTATTCAGGCTAGAAAAAGTGAACTCAATGTTTCTAATGGTAAAACCCAAGCTGAAAATAGAAACATTCTCAAAACACTAAAAGCTGCTATTGTTTCAAAGTATTCACAAGCCAAGGCAGATAGCATTGACGAATTACAACCGTTAGCCCTTTTAAAAGGGCATCCTTTGACAGGGGGGAAACTTCGTAAAATTTTTGAAACACTTGATGGCAATAAAACGGAATCTCTTACTGCTATGAAGCCTTTGCCAACTCTTAAATTAAAAGGTGGAGGAGCAGGAGCTTCCACTCAAAATAATATTAATTTTCAGACTTCGCTGAGCATTTCTGAAATTTTTGCTTCTGTTGACTCAGTGAAAGAGGTTGCTCTTCAGGTGGCAACCCATGCTTTTGAGCAATGGTGTGAATTAGAGAGCACTCAAGCCTATGTTATTTTTTCTCTTGAAAATCAAAGAAATATTTTTTGTGATGCCTCTTTTGCTACTAAGGGAGTGCAGGGACGAGTTGAATTGCAGTTTGGAAGAACCATGTTAGAGCACTTGAAGAATCAGATTAAAGAAGATCGATGCACTCATCCGATAGCTAGAAAGTTTTTAAATAGTAGTCATCATGCCTACCAATTGGCTAAAGAACTTATAAAGGTCACAATGAATGATATTACTATTGATCCTTCTGATGCTCTGAGAGCAATGAATATTGCTATAGAAGCTTTTACCAATACATGGGAATTTGTTCATTCTAATGAGACTTTAGAAGAAATAAAAGATGGTGCAGTTGAGCTTGAGAACAGAGCGAGGAATATCAATGGAGCTCTCTCGGGAGGTGAGGCTATCCTTGTAGCAAGAGCTGCTGAGCGTCAATGGAAGGGATTTTTGGAGAAATCTAATAAAATTTTAAACGAGATTCAAGCTGCTCAGGATCGCTGGCCTTCTGAGTTATTACCTCCTCAAGATCATGATGTATGACAAACGATTTGCTGACGTAAGGCAACAGCGCTGGGGTATTGACTTGGGTGGCACAAAGATTGAGGGTGTCATTATTAATGAAGAGCATCCTGGCCAAGCTCTTTACCGTTTGCGCCTTCCTACAGAACAGGCTTTTGGGTATAACCATATTCTTGCGCAAGTTCAATTACTTGTAGAGCAATTAGAACAAGCTTCTGGTTTGATTCGTCCTAAATGTATTGGCATTGGTACTCCTGGTGTTATTGATCCTAGTACGGGAGTTTTAAAGAACTCCAATACACTTTGTCTTAATGGGCGTCCTGTAAGAGAAGATCTTACAAGTGTTCTCGGAGCTCAGGTGCACCTTGCCAATGATGCTAATTGCTTTGCACTAGCAGAGGCAACGCAAGGAGCAGCGCGTCATGCAAAGGTCGTAATGGGTCTTATTCTTGGGACTGGAGTGGGTGGCGGAATTATTGTGCAAGGTCACCTCATCGAAGGATTGCACGGTATTGCAGGAGAGTGGGGACATAATACCATGCGCAGTGAAGAGGCTCCCTGCTATTGTGGTAAAAAAGGGTGTAATGAAACCGTTTTTTCAGGGCCTGCACTTGAGCGTTTCTATCAGGAAAAAACAGATAATACTGTTCGGTTAACAGAGATTATCCAGCGTGCTGTCTCAGGAGAAGAGGCGGCAAAGGAAACTATTACGCGCTTACAGGAAAAATTTGCCGAAGCCATTGCTGTACCTATCAATATTCTCGATCCTGAGGCAATTGTTATTGGGGGTGGTGTTGGAAACTGTGAAATTCTCTACACCGAAGAAACGCGTCAAAAAATCATTCCTTATATTTTTAATAAAGAATTAAAGACGCAATTTTTAAAACCGACTTTGGGGGACAGTGCCGGGGTTTTTGGGGCAGCCATGCTATAACTATTCGGCCAACAGGCCGAATAGTAGTTTTAAGTTTTAAGTTTAAGTAACCTGGATATTTCATACTAAATCTACTACGGCTTGTGGAAAACTGATAAGTACTGCGTTGAACTCAGATTTTTCGCTTCGCATAAAATGATTCATCACCTACAGTCGCGTCGGAAAAATCCTTACCAAGTGAAAATAAAGATTCGTTTTTAAAAACCGTTCACTCTCGTACAAACTCTACGTAGACATATTTAAACTAAACTGTTACTTTTAATTCAGTCGTCGCATAGCGAGGACTGAAAACCTATAATAAACCTTAAAAACCTATGAAAAAACCCTTAATTCTTCTCGCTGCTATTTTAGCAAGCTCTAGCTGTCTTGTTGCGCAGAATAATAATCAGCGACAATGGTATGATGCGCATCAACGGAACCAGGATCAACGGCATGATGAGCGTCAGCAGTGGAACAAGCGGCGACATGACCAGCACGAACAATGGCGTGATGAGCATCAACGGAATCAGAAGCAACGACATGATGAGCATCAAGAGTGGAATAAGCAGCGGCATGACGAACGTGAGAAATGGCGTAACGAGCATCAACAGTGGAAAAAAAACAAGAAAAATCAGTGGAAGAATTATCACAATCAATGGAATAATGGACATCAGAATCACTAGCGTAAGCGTTCAGATCCCCTCCTTCGGAGGACGGATCTGAACCAAATGGTTGGATTGCGAATGTGTAGTGTAAAAACATTGAATAGTAGGGTCTTGGTCACTTTGTGACCTCTACTTCCATCTTCCACTCCTATCTTCTATCTCCTAAAAAGGGTCAGTCCTTAATATTATAATATTAAGGACTGACCCTTTTTATATCTTGGGAAAACTTTTTATGAGTAAGTATAATTGCGAAAGATAAAAAATTTCTAAATATTGCATTTTTTATTATTTAAAGAATTAGCCAGTGTTCCCGGAGTTCCAGCTTTTAATTCATGAGCAATCCAGGTTAATGATAAAGTCGTATTTAATCTAAGATATTGGGCAATAGTTATTTTTTTAGGATTAGTACACGGTAATTTTTTTAGATCCTGAAGAGTTATCTGTAATTTATCGAGTTGCTCTTCAATAAGTTTACGTCCTCTTACTTCTTCGCTTTCATTAATAGCTGATGGAAAATGATTTCCATTTTTTTCTTGATGATGAATTTTTTCATGAAGTCTTTCAATAAAATTCATTGCTCCAATTTTCCATCCATGCTTAATAATTTTATAGAGTGCTTCATCACCATCTTGTTCTGAGATCCTTTGATTCATTAATGCTGCGAATATTTGCCTGCCTAAAGCATTATCCTCGGTGATACCATGTTCTCCGAATAAGCGATCAATACGAACCCAAAGGGGTCTCTTTTGAGGAGGCATTAAATAAATACCAAAACTACTCCATTGATAATTTTGTAAAGATTCACCTTCTTTGAGAAGATGTGCTCGTACTGGATTTAAATGGACATAATCACAGACAGTACGAAGGTAACAATTGTCAGATTCGTCAACAAGTAGCGATTTGTAGCGTCCGGCAAAAAGGTGTCCTTTTTGCTGATGTCGAATATTAAAACGCTGCGAATAGGTACCAAGCAACCACTTCATTCCCGTAACGAGTGTTGGTCTTGGAGTTTCGATAACTAGATGAAAGTGATTATTCATGAGGCAGTAAGCATGAACTTGCCAGCCACTTTTACTACATGCCTCGCCTAGTGTAGTTAAAAACTTTTCTCTATCAATATCATCTTTAAAAATAATATCACCTCGATTTCCTCGATTCATGATGTGATAGATTGCACCTTCATATTCTATGCGTAATTGTCTTGGCATAAGAATACAATATAGTGAAATAATAATAAGTCAAAGGGGTCAGTCCTTAATATTATAATATTAAGGACTGACCCCTTTCGAAAATGCAGTTTAGGCTATCAAATAAAATTAAAAATCGTTTTCAAAAATCGTTCGCTTTTAGATAGGTTTTATCTTCTATTTTCCATCAATGCTTCTATGAGGCGTTGAGTGCGAGATCCCGGCATAGCTCCTGGATGCATGGCATTAGGAAGGTAAGCAAAGCCAAGTTCGGTTTCAGGATCAGCAAAAGCAAGAGCGCCACCAGCACCAGGGTGTCCAAAGGCATAATGGCTAGATCCCATAATAGAATCTCTATTATTCATCATGAAGCCAGCTGAGAAAGTTGTTTCGGTTAAGAGAACTCGGTCGATTCCGTGAGCTAGTGGTGTTTGCATCCACATAAGGGTGGTTGGATGAAAATAGGCGTTCTTTTCTTGCATAGCTAAAATCGAATAAAACTTAGCAAGAGCTTCAGCTGAAGCAATAGCTCCTAACGAAATAATAGGAGATTGGCGTATTTCAGATTGGTTCATGATCTGAAGGGAGCGATTTCCTCCAGGTTCTGCAAAGGTTCTTCGAGTGAGGGAAGTAAGGTCTCCATAGGCTTGGCTGAACTCGCTGAAAGGAGGAGGTGATTTAGGAGGGATGACCGAAGCTGTACGTTCCAGATGTTCTGAGGGAAGACCAAACCAGAGATCAAGATTCAAAGGGATAGCAAAGACTCGGCGCCAGTAGCTGGCAAGGGGTTCTCCATCAGTGAGACGTCGTAAGAGGTCATCGATGAGGAATCCAAAGGTGCGAGCGCCATAACCATGAGTATTATCGTAATTCCAATTAGGGGATTGTGCTGCTAATGCTGATGCTACAGCATCATGATCCGTTAAGGAGAGTCCTGTGGCATCAAGAGCTGAGAGGCCTGCGCGGTGAGAGAGAAGTTGACCGATAGTAATCTTTTCTTTTCCTGCAGCAGCAAATTCAGGCCAGAAGGTTGCTACAGTAGCTTCTAAAGGAATGCCTTTTTCTTGCAGGATATGGAGAAGGCAGGCTGTAGCAATACCTTTGCCAGCTGACCAAATAAGCGTCAATGTATCAGGCTGCCACAGTTGAGTCTTGGCGGAATCCATGAATCCCCCATAAAGAGAGAGAACTTTTTTCCCCTTATGGTAGAGAGCCATGGAAGCGCCACACTCTAGCCCTTCATCAAAGTTTTGCTGAAAGGCTTTTGTGAGTCGCTTTTTAATATCATCAAAAATAGTTGCCAAAATACCTAAAAAAGAAATTTACAGGGATGGAAGCGATGGATGAAAGAAAAAACTGATTAGTGAAAATCTAATCGTTATTTGATTTAGTACACTCATTAACTGTATTCGCCTTATTTTTATTTTTAAACCTCCGTCATCCCTTCTATCGCATTTCTCAGCGTATATTAAAATAAGGGAAAGAATTAATAGAAAATTTATAAGAGCGAATGCGATGGAAGGGGTAAAGGCAGTTGAATAAGCACAACAAGGGATTAATCTCTCACAACAATTTGAGAAAGGTTCTCATGATTGATTTTATCCTCTGTTATCGCTTCCATCGCTTCCATCCCTGTGAATTTTCTGTAAAGCTTCTGTGAGTCGTTCTTTTATCAAGTTATGCAATCGTTACTTCTTTGCAGAGGTAGACATCTTGGATAGCATGAAGCAATTTCACGCCATCAGCCATCGGACGTTGGAATGCTTTGCGTCCAGAGATAAGACCTGTTCCGCCAGCACGTTTGTTAATAACGGCTGTTTTTACAGCTTCCGCAAAGTCATGTTGACCTGAAGCGCCACCGCTATTGATGAGACCAGCACGTCCCATGTAACAGTTAGCGACTTGATAACGGCAGAGATCGATAGGATGATCTGTAGTAAGTTCCGTGTAGATTCTTTCATCAAGTTTTCCATAACTTGAAGCGCCTGTATTAAGAGCTTTATAACCGCCGTTATTTTCAGGTAGTTTTTGCTTAATAATATCAGCTTCAATAGTGACTCCTAGATGATTGGCTTGGCCAGTGAGATCAGCAGAGAGGTGATAATCCTTATCCATTTTAAAGGCAGAATTGCGAAGGTAGCACCAGAGAACTGTTGCCATACCTAGATGGTGAGCATGATGAAAGGCTTCAGCCACTTCAATGATTTCGTGGGTTGCATCTTCGGAGCCAAAGTAGATCGTTGCTCCTACTGCAGCGGCTCCCATGTTATAAGCTTCCTCAACTGCTCCAAACATAATTTCTTTGGCTTGGTTAGGGTAGGTAAGAAGCTCGTTGTGGTTGAGCTTCACAAGGAAAGGAATATGGTGTGCATACTTACGAGAAACCATGCCGAGTACGCCAAACGTTGAAGCAACGGCATTACAACCACCTTCAATAGCGAGGCGAACAATATTTTCAGGATCAAAGTAGATTGGGTTTTTAGCAAAGCTGGCTCCAGCAGAATGTTCTACTCCTTGATCTACCGGAAGAATAGAGAGGTAGCCGGTTCCTCCGAGGCGACCATGAGAGTAGATACGTTGAAGGTTGCTTAGAACGCGAGCATTCCGATCCGAGTGAGAAAAAATACGATCGACAAAGTCAGCTCCAGGCAGATGAAGCATCTCTTTGGCAATAGTCGTACATTTGTGATTGAGAAGGGAGGAGGCTTCAGAACCGAGATATTGTTGGATTGAGTTAATCATTGTGAAGATAACTATCAAGGCAATTTCCTTGCTAGTGTTGAAAAGTTGAAGTGTTGAGAGGTTGAAAGGACGAGTTGAGAGTCCCTCTCAGCCGGTTAGAATTAATAGCCACAAAAGAGCACAAAGAACACTAAAATATTACTGATATGGATTGAGGCTTACAATGGATTAATGACCTTGATGAATTCAAACTTTCGAAAATCTCGATCTGCTGAATAAATTTTTTCGACACCATGCTGACGTAAGATTGTAGCTAAATGAGCATCAGGGACAAGGTTTCCGCGAACAGGAAATGACGATGTTAAATTAGACTTCTTTCCAAACCCTACTTCTGCTGCGAATTGCTTCGTCGCGCCGGTGCTCGAAGCATCGAGTAGCTCCTGTACACTCAACTTCTCCGCGCCGTCGACTCCTTGCACTTCATCAGCATAAGCGAGTTTTGAAAGAGGTCTATTAAAATAATGAGTGCCAAAATCGCTTTCTTCTCCAATAACTCTAACACGAGGGAAATTCAGTAAAGCCTGAATATTCTGCCAGGCTTCTTCAGGAGTTAAGGATATTAGGAAAATTCCAGGATGAGTGGCAATTCTCTGATAGCTCATAAGGGTAAGCCATGTAAGGCACATCAAGTCAGGATCATTTTCTCTTTCCTTGAGGAATTGTAGTGCCTTATTTTGATGGGGTGATGCTCCATCCGAAGCATAGATTAAAATATTTGCATCGATGGAATAACTCATGATTCATCAAGAATTTTGTAAAGAGCTTCCTTATCGGAAATGTCTATCTTGGCACTCATAGGATGGGAGATCCATTTAAATTTTTTCATGGTAGCACGCACGCGTTTTCCAACAGTTTCAATAGGATGTTTTTCCCCTTCTTTGATGAGCGCTTGGTAATTCTTCCCTCCTTGTTGGTATTCAGTAATCCAATCTTTAGCAAATTTTCCAGATTGGATATTCTTCAGTGCTTGTCTCATCCGTTTCTTGACTGAGGTATCGATAATTTGAGGGCCTACGGTGACATCACCATATTTTGCTGTATCTGAAATAGAGGAGCGCATGCCGCTAATGCCTAATTTATAGATCAGATCGATAGTGAGCTTGAGTTCATGAAGAGTTTCAAAGTAGGCCATTTCAGGTTGGTAACCAGCTTCGACTAAAGTTTCAAACCCGGCGTGAATGAGGGAGCTAATACCTCCACAAAGAATTGTTTGCTCCCCAAAAAGGTCCGTTTCTGTTTCTTCTTGGAAGGTTGTTTCCAAAACACCAGCACGTGTGCTTCCAATGCCCTTAGCCCAAGCAAGGGCAATTTTTTTAGAATTCTTTGTAGGATCCTGATGAATCGCGATAGCTGCAGGAACTCCGTTTCCCTCGGTGAACTGACGACGGACGCTCGGTCCAGGACCTCCCTTAGGAGCTACCATGATGACGTTAATATCCTTGGGTATCTGAATGAGTTGATACAGGATTACAAAGCCATGAGCAAAAAGAAGCGTTTTTCCTTGAGTCAAGTGAGGAGCAACTTCCTTCTTATAAATAGTGGGAATTTTAAGATCGGGAAGGGCTAGGAAAATAATATCCGCTTTTTGTACCGCATCAGAAGTATCGAACACTTCGAAGCCAAGCTTCTTGGCAACGGCTCGACTTTTACTTTTTGAGTATAGGCCAATGATAACATTCACTCCACTTTCCTTTAGGTTAAGAGCCTGAGCGCAGCCTTGAGAACCAAAACCTATAATCGCACAAGTTTTGCTTTGAAGGATCTTGAGGTCAGCGTCTTTGTCAGTGTAAATTTTGGAAGCCATTTGGTTGAGGGATGGAAGGGAGAATAATTGTGAGCTCAAACTGAACTGAAGTAACAAGAAAAAGAAAGAAAATAGCCACAAAAGAACACAAAGAAACACAAAGAACCAGAACACAAAAAAAGAATTTTTATAAA
>Ga0155638_1060_pt2 | contig 9879 bp, 8 predicted proteins | sample RifCSPhighO2_12_FD_107295 | JGI IMG/M metagenome (GOLD analysis project Ga0155638, IMG submission 107295) | Verrucomicrobia bacterium RIFCSPHIGHO2_12_FULL_41_10
CAAGAGGTACGGCCATAAGGCCTGCAAAGGCACGATAAATGGGGAGATGTTTTCCTTCTGAGGTGGCAACCCAGTCAGGATGCCATGCTTCGGTAACAACAAGCCATCCTTGTAGAGGAACAGGAGGATTAAACTCCATTTCATTCGCTTTGGTTCTTGGTGATGCAAAAGGTATTCGTTGAAAATCACTTCCTTTTTTAGAAGTGTACTGTTGTGAAACTTGAACTCCCGTTTTTGGAGAAGCAATTCCAGCAAGGTAAGGGAAGGTGCGTTCATTAGAAGGAAGCTCTACTGGAACAACATTAAAAATTCCTGAAGCATTGAGCAATGCAGGTGCTAACGAAGCAGAGTCAGGATCTACTGCAATATAATCCTTAGCAAGAAATGCTGGCGCTAAAGAATCTTTATTTTCAAGAACACGGATAAAATCAGAGTCAAATCCAATAGGGTAGAGTTGAGCCATGGAGTTTTGTGCTTCGATGGAGGTAAAGGGATCTTGTTTGTCCTCGAGGATATGGGAAACCCCGGCGATTCTCATGTAAGTCTGAAAAGTTTGGGTTGAAGAATTTGCGCCAAGAAGGAGAGCACGGACACCCGACATTTGAAAATGGTTCCAAGAGGATTCACTCGTGATTCCTCGTCCCGATTGCAAGGGAGTGCGCAAATAAAAGTAACGACCCGAGAGAGGGTAGACACGGCCTTCTACGGGAGAGTTTTTTAGATATTCCTGGGAAGCATCAAAATCTACGAAGGTTTGTTCTGGAAGGCCTGGGGCAAAAAACTTTACTAAGTAGACCGAGCTGTCACCCAGAAGGATGAGAGCGAGTAATAACACAACAAGCATGCGATATCTTTTGTGATCAATGGAAATAACGAGATGATAGAGAGCTATTGCAGCAGCTACAACAATCGAAAAGAAACCGACTTCCCAGAATCCCCAGGGAGCGCGAATATCTCGAAAGAGTGGTATTTTTTCTAAAAGTAAAAATCCAGGAATGAAGAAATAAACTAAAATTGTAATTGTAGTCCAAAGAGTATGGCGTGGTCCTCGAGGAATAATAAATGAGATCAGGAAGAGAGGGGCCAACGTCATGAACCAGAGGAGTGGTAAGAGCCATGCAGGGATATTACTCGCTGAACGAAGAAATTCTAATAATCCTGTACAAGGAGAAAAAGGTCCGTGAGAGAGCCAGAGCGCCACTAGAGACATACCAAGAAAGAGTCTCAGCAAGACTCCTTCTCGTGTTAGGAGCCATGGAGAAGTGCGTCCTGTTCGCCAGAGAAGTACGATAATAGCACCCAAGAGAATGATGCCGCTATAAAACTGTCCACGGTCGGCAAGGAATTGTGGAGGCATGCCTGCAAGAAGAACGTTAGCACGATCTAAGAGAGAAATAACATTCTTTAAACAAAATGCCTGTTGCCATTGTATAAAAGGATCAAAGTGGAATCCAGCCATCCATTGGTATTCTCGTGTGAGAGGGAGCAAAAGGACCCCGGCGAGGAGAAATACCAAGAAAAGAGCAATAATAGTTCCTTGAATCAGTATCATGCGACGTTCAGGCTGATCAATTAGAAGCCATACAAAAAATAATCCAGCTAAAGGGAGGAACATAAAGGTTAGTTTTGCATAACAGAGCATCATCACTGCCCAACTTAATCCTAACAGAGCAGAGGCTCGAAGAGATCCTTCTTCGCGAACTTTCAAGAAACTCCAGAGAATAAGTGGAGTCAAAGCGTAACAAAAGGGAGCAACCCAATGTTCAAAACTAGCAATATGAAGAAGAATCTGAGCATTAAGAACAAAAAGTGCTCCAGCGATTGCTGCTATCCAGGAATTTGTCATTAGTTTTTTGACAAATAGATACATTGAGAACGCCGCGAAAGGGATGCTTAGCATGGTGAACATCTTAATTCCTAAGGGTTCTCCAAAAACTTGAGCAAAACTCCAAGCTCCAAGGAGTGGCCAAAAAATCAGAAAATAGGGGGCAGTTGTATGCCCTTGCATAAAGTTAGATGTCCACCATTGAATTTTTCCGTTAGAGAAAAGAAGAGAAAATTCATTGAGAAATCTTCCGGAGTCACTATAAAGTTCTTCTTGTGATGGTGTTGCATTAAGCCATCCAATTGCTAAAACTACTGTATAGAGGACTACGAAAATAAGGAAAAAAGCTAAAGGATGCAACTGTCCAGATTTCGCCTCCTGCGAAGGAGGAATCTGAACTAAAGGGGCGGCTGGTTTACTGGTGGAATCGTTTAATTGCATCGTTGTGAGCTCAAACTGAATGGATTTATTTGTTCTGTTTACGTAATAATCAATGTTATCGAATTATGAAGCGGCTTAGATATGGGGTCAGGGTTCGCAATCTTGACCAAAAAATAGTTGCGTCATTTTAAAACCAGAGAAGTTTGTATTTTCAAATAACTCCAAAATAAAAGTTCCCATTGGTTAAGATTCGAGACCCTGACCCCCATCCGATTCAGAAAATTTTTAGTTCAGTTTAAATTTTACGTTACCTTTGCTTCAGTCGTCGCGCAGCGGCGACTGAACAGATGGAAATAGCATAACAGAGAGCCTTCGTAAAAAGATATTTAATAAAGTATGACCTACTGAGCAAAAATTTCTAAAAGTCATTGCCTTAGATTCTCCATGAAGGCGTTCTCTTGCAGTTACGGGAATTTCTTTATAGCTGATATGGAGAGAAAGGAGTCTTGTAACCAAATCCGCAAGAAATCCAAAACCATGGAGATCAGAATGCCAACGCATCACATACCAACGCCGAGTGACTAAAATACCGTTATAATATTTAATATTATAGCCGCTAATCAAATTTACTAAACGAGTATAGCATCGAGATAAAGCTTTGCGTAGGGAGCTTCTGCCAGGACATTCGGTATGATAGGGTATAATAATTTCTGCCTCACCAATATGCGAAAATATTTCTTGAAGAGTGTTGCGTGGCTCAGCGTTATCACCACAAACAAGTCTATACCACATTCCTCTTGTTAAAAAAGCAGCATCAGCATAATTGCATGCTAATCCACGATTTATTTCATTAATACGTAAGGTAAGAGGTACTTCTGGATAAAGCTGTTGAAAAGATTGAATCTTCTCAACAGAATAATCGCTAGAATGATCATCAATAACCAAAATTTCAAAGGTTAACCCTGCACCACGACAAGCATCAACAACATCATGTAGTGTTGCTGTGATATTTTCTTCTTCATTGTAACAGGCTACAAAAACACTAAGATCAATAGCTGGTAAAGGCTCAGATGTTCCCTCCTTCAGAGGAAAAATCTGAACAAAATGATCTGACTGCGAAGCTGTAGTGTGAATGCCCTGCATAGTTTTTTATTGTTTTACAGTAAGTTGAGAGTTTAACTAGTACCTCATATCACTTAAAAGTTCGGATTAAATTGGACGAAAAAAGGGGTCAGCTACCTCATATGAGCACCGTAGGTGATCATGTGTGGGACTGACCCACCTTTTGGCGAATGCGAAATTATCGTTGGTATGAGGTAATAGGAACTACGAACTAAACATTCGACCGACCGGTCGAATATTGAGTATCTTTTTAGCTAATAAAAGAATTTTTGCAGCAATAAGATATCTTTTTTTTCCAATACGGTAAAGGTTATCTTCTAAGAGAATATCACCATGAGCAAGAAGTCGTTCAATTCTTCGAGAAGGGAGTTCCTTCTGTTGGTAGGCTTGAAGTCCTTCTACTGTTATATAAGACTTCTTTCGAAACGCTACTTCTGCTGCGAATTGCTGCGTCGCGTCGGTGCTCGAAGCATCGAGTAGCTCCTGTACACTCAACTTCTCCGCGCCGTCGACTTCTTGCACTTCATCAGCATAAGCGAGTTTGGAAAGAAGTCTGTTTTTGTTTTGTGAGAGTTCTGAAAAAATACGCAGACGAATGGAAGCCTCACCGATATTGACAAAATGATAATAGCAATAGGCCAGAATAAAATACAAAAAGAGGGCAGCAAGACTATTTAGAAAAGTTGATGATGTGCAATTAGATATAAGGCATATTGTAATGCCTGCTATGGTTAAAATAAACCCGGTAAGGAACCCAAAAAAAATTTTAGTGATGGCAAGAGAAGTAACTATTCGGCCAACAGGCCGAATAGAGGCTGTAGGCTGTAGGCTGTAGGCTGTAGGTACTGCTGCTGCGGTAGGAGATAGAAGATCGGAGGCAGAAGAACCAAGTGAAGTGTTATAAGCTCTTACTTTAATGATATGAGTAAAAGCCATCAGACATACACTGATAATTGGTAGTAGTATGAGGAAAAAATTCATTAAGTACTAAGTTTTTTGTGCTTTTTTGGTAAGTATTCGGTTAATCCAGTCAGTAAAATTTGTCTAAATATTCTGAAATCCTTTGCTACAGCGACGAAGGAGGCATAGAAAAATTGGGGTCAGGGTTCGCAATCTTGACCAAAAAATGATTCCATCGCATTAACTGCAGAGAAGTTTGTACCTTCGGATACCTCCAAAATAAAGAGTCCTATTGGTTAAGATTCGAGACCCTGACCCCATTTTTCTAACTGGGTTAGCCGAATATTTACCTTTTGTTGTGTTCTTTTGTGGCCATTCTTAAGTGTTAGCCACCAAAATTTGTAATGCCTAACACTGTTTTTCGATACCAGAGTATGATACGAAAGACTAGAAATGGTTTTTTAGGAAGACGGACTATTTCGTTAGACTTGTTTCGAAACTCTACTGATGCTGCGAATTGCGGCGTCGCGCTGGTGCTCGGAGTATCGAGTATGTTATATACGCTCAACTTCTGTGCGCCATCGGCTCCTTGCACTTCATCAGCATCAGCGAGTTTGGAAAGAAGTCTATTTTCTTTGATGAGAAAGCCATTTGCAAGCATGGAGTCAAATCGATCTTGAACAGTCAAATGCTTAATTAAAAAATCAGTCATTTGTTGTTGAGTCATTGTCTTGTATTTATTTAATTGTAAGAGAAGGCTTAATGTAGGACTGTCACTTTCAATGCCTGTAAACGTGATGAGATAACAGAGACAAGTAGCCATGTAATAAAAAGATGCTGCTATCCATTCTAAAGGGGATAGTATGAAGAAAGAAGATGATAAAAAATGGGCAATAAAGAATAAAAAGCATGGAGCAATAATAAGTAATACTAAGAGTGTTCGCAAACTAGGGTGTAAACAAGGAATCCTCCAGATGATGGCTTGAAAAATAACAACAAAGCTTATTGCAAAAACTATTAAGGAAAAAATTTTAAACATGAGTAAATGTTTGGATGTTTAGAGAGGGATAGCTTTGCTGCAGTTGTGAGTTGAAATAGGAAATTCAAAATGCTTCACTTTGCCACGAAGTGGCCAAAAATCAACTTAAACTTAAACTTAAAACTTAAACTGTCATGGTAACCAACGTACTGTTGGTTACCATGACATCGATAGATGTGGTGTAATAAATAAGCTTCCTTCTTTGTAATTGATTGGCATTTGGGAGAGTTCGTGGACTTCCTTCCAACCTATTTTTTGGGCAAAAGCATGCAGCTTGAGATGTTGTAAATGGTTGAAAATGGCCAAAGCATTATCTTTCGAACCAATTTCTAGCATCATTTCTGTAGACTTCCAATCTTCTTGATCCGTAGCAAGAATGATGGTTTTTTCATGGCCTTCAGCATCCATTTTTATAAAATCTACAGAGGGCATGATACTTTTAATGGAGATAACTTTCACGGGAAAGGTTTCTAGTTCTCCGTAAGCATTTTCTTTAGCTCCTGTGAGATGGCTGCTTGTTGTGTTTCCAAGAACTCTTGTAAACTCCATATTTCCGGAATCTGCTGAAACAGCAGCCTCAACAACGGTAACCTTATCACTATGATTGAGTTTAAGATGATCATGAAGTAACTCAGCATGGTCAGGATCTGGCTCAAAAGCTGTTACATTCCATCCACATTTATCCATTAAGATGCTATGAATACCAAGGTTAGCTCCAATATCTGCTGAGCGTTTATAGCGATCGCGATTAAGCCAGTAAAATGCAAAAATAATCATTTCATCGAGACCAAAGAGATCGAGGCTGTTAATGGCTCCCATTTCATGAAATGGGAGTTTTATAGGACCAAAAGGTTGAAAATCAATATCCTTTGGTTCTTTAGAAGATAAATCAGATGCTTCAATGGCTGATCTAAGCTCTTTTGAAAGCTGTTTATATTCAGAAGAATTATTGCTTAGCAGTTGAGGATTATTAAAAATTGTTTCAAAAAAGTATTTCATGTTCAATGATTTGTTTGTCGAGTGGTGGTAACTGATCTTCTAGCGAACTTCCATATTTAAGTACAGGATAGAGCTTTTGATCAGGATTAATTTCTACATTAACAAAGACTGGTTCTTTAATTTCATAAGCCTCATGAAGTTGCTGGTCCATTTTATTTTTATCATTAATAATGATTGTATGAAACCCAAAAGCCTTAGCAAGGAGAGTGAAATCTGGAAAGGCGAGGCCTGAGGCAGGATCGACTCCTGTGTACCTGGAATCAAGCCACGTTTCGATCGTCTGTTTTTGAATTCCATGGCAATGGTTATTAAATAAAAAGATGCGAATAGGAAGCTGATGATGAATGATGGTGGCAAGTTCACCGAGACAAAGCATCAGTCCTCCGTCACCAATAATACATGTGGTCGAAACAGGGCGGCGAGTAAAGGAGGCTCCTATAGCTGCAGGTAGGGAATAGCCCATAGGAGTATTATTCCATGCAGAGTGGAGTTGTTGTCCTTTTTTTACCTGCCATCCATTACAGGTCCAGGTGAGATTGCCGCCAGTATCAATGAAGATGGATTCATTGCTAGGGGCAATCGCAGAGAGTCTGTGAACAAATTCATAAGCATCAACATGGGGGTGGTTTTTTATTGAAGAAGGAGAGGGGGGTAGAGGGAAGCGTTGTTTCCAGGAGGAGATTTTTTTTAACCAAGATTCATTGTTATAGACCACAGACAATTCTTGGTCTGAAACTTTTTTGATAAAATCATGGGCCTTGCATTCGATACGATGAGTGATAGAAATTCCTCTTCCATCAAATTTATTCATTTCTTCACTATTAATATCCACCATGGCAATAGTGGCCTTTCTTGCGAAGGTATTGAGAAGCCCTCCGGTGAGATTTTGGGAAAGGCGAGAGCCAATACAAAGAATGAAATCGCTATTTTGCACGGCAAAATTTCCAGGTCTTGGTCCATAGACGCCAAAACAGCCAACCCTCAATGGATGATCTTCTGGAAGGAGGTCTAGTCCTGCCCAGGTTAATAATGTTGGGATCCCAAGTTTTTCAACAAATTTCAAAATTTCTTGTTGTGGAATCAAAGGAGTTTTTACACCTCCTCCTAAAATTAAAATAGGTCGTTTGGAATTTTCTATGGCGGTTACTATTTTTTCAAGAGAAAGGGAGAGGTTTTTCTGTTGAGAGGTAACTTCAGGAGTAAATCCATCCATTGTTAAAGGATCAACTTCGCTACGTTGTAAGTCATCGGGAATATCAAGGAGAACTGGCCCAGGTCTCCCTTCGAAGGCATGATAATAAGCTTTTTCTAAGTGATAACGAATAGTTTTTGGATCTCTAATTTGATAAGCGTATTTGGTAACAGTTTGGTAAATAGAAATAACATCTGTTTCTTGAAATCCCATTTGTCGAATGTTTCGATCTCCCTTGAGACGATGAGTCGCTACTTGACCTGTGAGCATCAAGGTAGGGATGGAGTCATAATAAGAACAGCAGACTCCTGTAAGCAGGTTTGTGGCACCTGGGCCACTTGTGGTGATAGCAACACCTAGTTTGCCTGTAGTTCGTGTATAACCATCAGCGCCCATAGCTGCTGACTGTTCATGCTGTACACAGACATAATCAGTAAGAGCGTTCTTAGCAACAGAATCAAAGAGGTGGACGGCGGCACCTCCTGACATCCCAAAGAAGTGAGTCACACCTTTAGAAGCTAAAAAATCGATGATGTAATCAGTTAGTTTCATTGCTTACGACGAAGTTTAAATAAGTTGGAATCACTTTTGAGTCTTTCTTCCAATTCAGGGGATTCCCAAGGATCATGAGCAACGCTAATATTTCTACCTCCTACTGCACAGGAGCGAAGAGCCCATAAGCAGCAATCAATAACTTTATCCATGGACACCCATGGTTGATCGTTGCTAGAAAGCATCTCTTGTGTTTTATAAAAAGCTTCTCCAGCTTGCTCCATGCCCGCTTGTAAGGTTTCTTGATGGATTTTAGTTTTGACCCAGCCTGGACCTAAAATAGTAAATCTAGTATCTGGAATTTCTTCCTGAAGAAGCTCGCACATTTTGATTAATGCTATTTTTGAGATGGTATAGGCTGAGTATCTCGTAGGTGCGCTGTTTGTCCCGCCGCCAGCAAAGAATAAAACAGTGGGGGATGTTTCTTGTGCGAGATTTCTAAGCGGTAAAAGTTTATGAAGAATTTCTAAGGAAGATGTGAAGTTAATAGCCAGAGATTGAGACCATTCTGAAAATTCAATGTCTTTAAATTTTCCGATAGGTTGGAGCGTTCCATGGCAGATTATTAATCCATTCCATGTGATATTGAGAGCTTTTAGCCATTGATAGAAATTTTCACCAGTAGATTCTTTTGCATTCCATGGGTAGAGCTTGACGCCTAATGCTTCAAGATCTTGAAGTCTTGAATTCATGGTGCGGTAGGTACCAATAACTTTTGCCCCTTGAGCTACTAGTCTTTTGGTTAATTCGTACCCAATGTCACTAGAGGCAGAAATAATAATGTAGAGTTTGCCTAATTTGGCACCATTTTTTTTAAAATGATTTTTCATAAAGGAATAGCCACAAAAAAACACAAAAAGAAGAAGGTAAATATCTAGGATAAACTTCGCTTTGTGATTCTCGTTTTTTTGTCACGAAGTGACCAAAAATCAACTTAAACTTAAACTTATAACTTAAACTGAAACAAAAGGGGGCATTCCCCTTTTGTGTCATGGTATAAACCACCAATAATCGCCTGTATAGCCTACTTCATTAAAAAGTTTTACCCAATCATCAACAGACATATATGTCTCTGCCGTTAATATCCAGTCTAGGAGAGCTTGATGTTCTTCTTCATTACGCCAAGCATCAAGGGTGACATATTTATGAGCTCGGCTAACGCGTTCTATTTCTCGGAGTGCCTGTTTGCAAAGATCAGGAGGGAGATTATGGATGCTATTAATAGAGATTACGAGATCAAAACTTTTATCATCATAGGGGAGATGTTCTGCGGAACCGAGGTCTATTAATCCTCCCATTTCTCCATAAGCATTCTCTTTGGCATATTGGGAAACTTCCAGTCCTCGTACAGAGGCTTGAGGCAACAGTTGAAGAAAATCATGCATTAAGAATCCTTTTCCAGCACCAATATCTAAGATACGTGCATCAGCAGGAAGCTGATAATAATCAATAATGCGTTGAGCGACTGGTAGCCAACGACCGTCATAATGATACCCTCCATATCCATGACGACGATCTCCATCAAAAAAATCTTTATCAAATCGTTTAGCAATCATGCGATCTTCAGCTGTTTTTGCTGCTGCACGTGCTTTAGGGTCCCTTTTTGTCTGTGGGAGCAAATCGAGTAAGTTAATTTCCATAAAAAGTGGGTGAGCTTAAACTGAATTGAAGAGTTTTTGTATCAACGTTATCGTAACAGGCAGAAGAAATAGCCACAAAAGAACACAAAGAAACACAAAAAAAGAAACTTAGCGGTGAATTTGATCGATTAGTTCGGTTAAGTTGCTTTTCAGTTGTTTTTATCTTGAGTTTTTAAAATCGGATGGAGTCACGGGGATTGCGCCCCGTGACCCTTCCACACCACCGGAC
>Ga0155638_1153_pt1 | contig 9824 bp, 12 predicted proteins | sample RifCSPhighO2_12_FD_107295 | JGI IMG/M metagenome (GOLD analysis project Ga0155638, IMG submission 107295) | Verrucomicrobia bacterium RIFCSPHIGHO2_12_FULL_41_10
CTCCCTGATTTGAAAAGCATGCTTTTTGAGAAAGAGCAACCTCTCAAGGCCTCACCTCATTATACAACGCTTTATCAAAAAGCATGCTTTTCAAATCAGGGAGTGCCTTTTCGATGTCGGGTGTCGCGGCACTGAGTGTTGTGAAGGTTGTTGCTGGGGTAGGGATGGCAACATTGAGTGTAAAGTGAAGCTCGTAAGAAGCAGGGAGTGAGGCCGCAGTAAGAGCATCGTTGGTCGATTCTAACGAATGCACTTCGGCAGAAACAGTGGCTCCATTTGCCATAATAGCTGTGTCATACTTGCCGCGAGGAAGCGTTAATCTTTCCTCCACCGTTTTCTTTTTTTGACATCCAACGATGAGGATCAGAAAGAGAAACACAACAGCGATTTCTGTTTTTTTTATTTTATTTTGCAAATTCATAAATGGAGCGTGTTCGCACGGAAGCAACTTTCAAAAGGTTTTTGTAACTACCAACGTCAATTTGAAGAAAATTAACAGGGATGGAAGGGATGGAAGGGATAACAGAGGCTAAAATCAAGAAAACAAACTGTCAGAGTTCTTATCAAATTTTTGTGAGAATTTAATGCCTTATTGTAGGTACTCAGTTGACTCTATCCCTTCCATCGCATTCCTTGCTGTACATTAAAATAGAGGTGGTCGTTCAGTCACAGCTGCGCAGTGACTGAAATAAAATAAGAGTTTTTTTGTTATATCATTGTCTTTTCTTGAAAATTGGATTCAGCATGCCTAAAAAAGAAAATTAGCTCAGAAAATTATGCCCTTCGACTCGTTACTCGTCACCCTTTACTTGCCTTCATTCACCCCTTCCATCCCTGTTAATTTCTTTTTTTCAGGTAAATTGGTAGTTACAAAAATTTTAAAACTTGGTCCGTTCTACGCTTTGTGTGTTGTAACCTGTTCCCTGTAACCTGATTTGTTATCGTCCCGGCTGGTAACTCCCTGGAAGGATATCAAGTCCCATCAAGGTAATTTTATCAAGGCGTCCCGTACGTTTAAACCTACTATCTTTTTGATAAGCCTGAATCGCAGCTTTTAAATTAGCATCGGGAAGCCCATTGATTGGTCCTGCATAATAGCCAAGCAGTTTAAGATTTCGTTGTGCTTTCTGAATCGTTGCAACTTGAATTTCTGGTGATGCAGCTAAGAGAGGCCCACCAACAAAGAGATCCGCAAGCATCTTGGGATCGGCATTAATATAGGATGGAACAGGTGTTGGGTGAAAAGTTGTTGGAGATTTAGAAATCCGTGGTGCAGGAAAGCCAAGTGCTTCGGCTGTCTCAGGAGTTAAGGTTCCTGTAGGTCGCAAGTGATTTGCCACTTGGAAACGTCGAATAGCGGCACTCGTTGCGCTTCCCATCGTACCATCAATGCCTCCATGGTAATATCCCAACCTTAAAAGAACTTGCTGTGCTGATTGAATATTACTAGCAGCGCTAAGAGAGGCGGAGGACAACGAGGCTAGGGACAACAAGAGTAAGTAAAAGTTTCTAATTTTCAATTTGTGGTAAGTATTGTAACTATTCGGCCAGCAGGCCGAATAGTAGTTTAAGGGTTTAAATGTTTAAGGGTTTAGGGGGAAGTTTTTCTTTAGCGTCTACATTTTATCCCCAAAACTTCTCATCCTCTAAACTCCTAAACAACCAAGGTGTCTGCCTTGGCAGCAATATATCTAGAAAAATTTTATCGACAGGGTTAGCCGGATACTTACTAAATATTTATCTTTATTTTTAGTTTGACGAGGGAGAAGCTGGATCTCTACTATTCCCGTTAAGATAACACTTTTGCTTGAGTATGTCTATGCAAGTGCAAGAAAATTCTTCTTTTAATGATTTTGATTGAAGCTAGTAGTTACAAAAAATCGAGAAAATAAAAATGCCGCTTCGCTTTTCACCTTGTCACGAAGTGACCAAAAATCAACTTAAACTTAAACTTAAACTTAAACTTAAACTTATATTCGGCCGATTGGCCGAATAATTATACATATGAGTATTTTAGTCGGACGTAAAGCTCCTGATTTCACTGTGTCAGCAATACTTGGCTCAGGTGAAATTGTAGAAAAATTTAATTTGCATGATCAACTTAAGGGGAAATATGGATTAGTGTTTTTCTATCCTTTGGATTTCACCTTTGTGTGTCCTTCGGAACTTATAGCACTTGACCATCGGATGCAGGCGTTTTTAGAACGTAATGTAGAAGTGGTTACAGTTTCCATTGACTCTCATTTTTCTCATAATGCATATCGCAACACGCCAATAAAGGAAGGAGGAATTGGTCCTGTAACCTTTACTATGGCAGCTGATATTACTCATTCAATTTGTCAATCATATGGAGTAGAGCACCCAGAAGCTGGAGTTGCCTTACGCGCAGCATTTATTATTGATCGCAGCGGAGTTGTTCGTTCAGAAATAGTGAATGATTTACCTATTGGTCGCAATATTGATGAATTGCTCCGCATTATTGATGCGATTCAATTTACTGAAGAACATGGAGAGGTATGTCCTGCAGGTTGGAATAAAGGGCAAGCTGGTATGAAGGCAACCATCACTGGTGTTGCCGATTATTTGGCAGAGCATGGTGGTATATTATAACCTTCGATTATAATAAGTTTAAGTTTAAAGTTTAAGTAACCTGGATATTTCATACTAAATCTACTACGGCTTGTGGAAGACTGATAACTACTGCGTTGAACTCGGATTTATCCTAGGGCAGTATGAAACATACAGCCGCGTCGGAAAAATCCTTCGTTCGCCTTGTATTTATCAGCATTGTACGGCGCCTCGCAACGATTTAGTATAAAAATCCAGGTTTAGTTAGTTTTTGGTCACTTTGTGACAAGGTGAGAAGTGAAACAACTGTGCAATGCATTTACATGATGACTTTGCAGTTTGATTATTTCATTCAGATCCTTACTCCGAAGGAGAGGGGTCGGAACGGCTAGAACTTATGAAACTATTAACTCCATTTTTACTAAGCTTCGTATTATTATTTGCTTTTGATAACCAATCATTGCTCTTAGCAAACGACTCTGTCCCTGTCTCCCATCTTCCATCTTCTATCTCCTATTTGAGCGTTGCGCCCAAATTGATGATGGATCCATCATCAGTTGAAGAAGGGAGCAAGGCTGTGGGAAAAACCTTAAGAATTTTAGGAGAAGGAGCTATTACAACTGAGAGAACAGTAGTTGGAGAAGAAGGAACATCATCAGTGAGAGCTGGAAGGACGAGGGTAGGGAGAGAAACCACAAGAAAAGAAGAGTTAACGACTGTATCTAAAATTGCTGATTGCCGATCTAAAGTTGCGGCATGTTCATTAAAATTTGAAGAAGCTACTGTTGCGGGAAATCAGGATCTCGCTGCTTTATGGCATCAAGCGCTTAAGCAACATGAAGAATCTGCAGAGTATTACAGAGTGTTGAAAAGTTGAAAGGATGCTTTACTGCTAATTCATCTTCTCTTAAATATGAAAATTAAGGTACTAACAGTAAAAATGAATCCTTCTGATTAACTGCAGTATCATTGTCTAAAACAATCCTCTTTTAAACCCTTCAACTCTTCAACCCTACCAAGGTTCTTACCTTGGTAGTTACGATATTTCTTTGACTTCTTTCTTGTCACGAAGTGACCAAAAATTAACTTAAACTTAAACTTTTAACTTAAACTTCTATTCGACCTGCAGGCCGAATAGCCAGGCGGTCAACCATTCGGTTCCAAACATCAGCTCCTTTTAAAATTTCGATTTCAATACGAAGATAGTAAATAGGAATTTCAGCATCGGTCAAACGTGGAATACGGACGGCATCTTTTTCTGTCGTGAGAATCATGGATAACTCACGGCGAGCACAGCGTCGCATAAAACGTTCTATCTCTTGGCGTGAGTATCGGTGATGATCGGCATAACTCTGAGTGAGAACAAGCTCTGCACCTAGATGACGAAGTCCTTGCTCAAAGCTTTCAGGAGAGGCAATTCCTGAAAGAACCCCTATCTTTAAATTTTTAAGGTGATCGAGAGAAAGAAGTTCTCCTGTAAGCATATTGCAGAGTTCTACTGGACGATGACGACATTCAATAATTTCAGCCGTACGATTATATTTTCTAATGCGCTCATGAAGTTCCGAAAGATCACTTCCTGTGCATTTGGTAATAATAATGTGAGTTGCACGGCGCAAATTTTCCGGAGGTTCTCGTAAGGTTCCTCGTGGTAGAAGAAACTCATTGCCAAAAGGAGCTTCGCGATCGATGAGCACGATATCAAAGCGATGGCGGAGTTTGAGATATTGTAAGCCATCATCGAGTAAAAGAAGGTCACAACCTAAATGCTTAATGGCATAAAGTCCACTTTTAACCCGATCGCGATCAACGAGAACAGCAACTTCTTTTAAATTTTTTGCAAGCATGAATGGTTCATCACCAGCTGTTCTTGAATCAAGCAAAAGGGCGCCTCCTTCAGAAACAACGCGTGGTGCAAAGAAATCCTGATGTTTAGAAAAACGTTCCTTAAGTCGTTTCCAAAAAGGTTTTGGTATACTTTTATAACCGCGACTTAAAATAGCAACATGACGTCCACGTGCATTGAGTTCTCTTGCTAATTTTTCAACAATAGGAGTCTTGCCTGTACCGCCAACCGTGAGGTTGCCAATGCTAACAACGGGACAACCAATAATATGTTGACGAAAAAGACGAGAACGGTATAGCGCAAGACGAAATGCGACAATCTTTCGATAAAGATAAGAGGCATAAAGTAGCAAGGCACAGAGAAGCGTTGCATACTTACCTGTACGACGCCCCATAATGACGTCAATGGCTGTTTGTTCTAGTTTTTCAAAAAATCGTCTCATAAAAGCTGGGTAAGAAATTAACAGGGATGGAAGCGATGGAAGGGATAGATGAAGGCAAGTAAAGGGTGACGAGTAAACTTAATAACTGTACTAAATTAAATAACGATTAAATCTTCAGTAATCAGCACTCTTTTCTGCCATCCCTTTCATCCCTTCTATCCTTGTTAATTTTTCTTTAAAGTCGCGGTACTGCTGCCAGTAAGGCTTTGGTATAAGGGTCTTGAGGATTTTGGAGGACTTGTTGAGAGGGGCCTGACTCAACAAGATTTCCATGATGGAGAACTAATACCGTTTCGCTGATGTGTTTGACAACGGCAAGGTCATGTCCAATGAAGAGCATTGTAAGTCCAAGTTCTTCCTGGAGATCTTGTAATAAGTTAATGATCTGAGCCTGGACGCTCACATCAAGTGCACTAACAGGTTCATCACAAATTAAAAATTCAGGCTCTACTGCAAGAGCGCGAGCAATACCAATACGCTGTCGTTGACCTCCACTAAACTCATGAGGATAACGACGCATCATTTCTGGAAGTAATCCAACACGACATAATAAATAGGCCACGCGTTCTTTTCGTTCAGAAAGGGTCATCTTTGGAAAATGAATTTCCAAAGCTTCGCCAATGGTATTGCCAATGGTAAGGCGTGGATTGAGAGAACCATGGGGATCTTGAAAGATCATCTGAATTTTTTTCCTCAAAGGATGAAAAGTAGACTCTTTCATTGAAGAAATATTATTTCCTCTATAAAGAATCTCTCCAGAAGTTGCTTTAATAAGGCGCACAATGGTTCGGCCAATAGTTGTTTTTCCACTGCCGCTCTCTCCAACAAGACCAACTGTTTTCCCTGCTTCTATTGTAAAACTAACGTCATCAACGGCACGAACTTCACCGTGACGACGACGGAAAATTCCTTTGTGAACAGGAAAATAAACTTTTAAATTGCGAACTTCGAGTAATGGCATAATTAGAGTTTGTTCGAAAGTAACCCAGTTTTCAAAATGGATTTTAATTTTTGTTGGGTACTTGGCTTAGCTACAGATATGTAACGAGTAACGAGTAAAGGGTAACGAGTTTATTTTGTTGCCTACGGCAATTGGTTTGAAAGATTGCTTAGTATAACCAATCAATTTTCGAGAGAATGGTGTTTTTAAGTATTTATATTTTCCATTTTTGAGCTCCGAACCATCTTCAATAAAGGATCCGATGATTGAGGCTCTAATTATCCCTCACATTCACTAGAAAGAGTTGTCATAAAGTCATGAGAATTTTCTGTGGAGAGAAGTTTTTCTAAAGTTTCAGGATTTCCACAAGCGCGCGCTATTGATCCCATAATCCGAAGGTATTCGGTACTAAGTTCGTGAGGAATTCCCACAATAAAAAGAAGCAGAACAGGTTGTTCTGACTCGTGGAATGTAATTCCTTGAGTATTTCTGCCAGCCGCCATAACAAGGTCTCGAACAGAACTTGTACGACCATGAGCTATCATAATAGCAGCTTGATCGTTAGCACGAAGAGAAAATAAAGGCCTTTCTAGAATAGATTGACAAAAATTTTCCCAGTGAGAAACACGAGGATCATATTGCAAAAGCTTCATGACTTCTTTAAGAGCTGTATTTCCTTCCTTTGCCTTCACTGAAAGGTTGATTGATTCTAAAAGCAAAAAATCGTTTAGGTGCTTCATTTTATGCTCCCTGTCCATTGAAGTTTTTGACGCAATATCTCAGCAAATGTAGTTTCAGGGAGCATGACCAATGGAAGTGTTTGCGAAGAGGTACGAAGGAGCAGTCTCTCTTGAGGTTTTACTAGACGAGGTTCATGGCCATCGATACTCATGAAAACTTCTTGGTTAGCTGCTGTCATAATAGTAATTTCGCTTTGATCGGAAATAACCATAGAGCGGTTGCTGAAAACATGCGGACAGATTGGGGTAATGAGTAGAATCTTGCTCTCAGGCATAACAATAGGTCCTCCTGCAGCTAGGGAATAAGCGGTCGAACCTGTTGGTGTTGCAATAATAAGTCCATCGGCATGATATTCTGTTAGAGCATTACCATCAATAGAAACAGAAAGTCTCACTAATTGAGAACGTTCTCCTCGGCTAATAACAATATCATTGAGTGCTCTTCCCTTAAAATCTCCGATCTGAATTTCAAGAAGACTACGTTGACTCAAAAGGTAGCTTTTATTGCTAAGGCAATGGACAGCTCGTTGATATTCTTTAGCAGGAAGGCATGTAAGAAAGCCAAGAGATCCAATGTTAAGACCAAAAATAGGGCGAAGATGTTCTCCTGAGCGATAAAGTGCTCTCAGAATGCTTCCATCTCCTCCCATGACGAGCAAGAGATCTGATTGTTCAGCAAGCATGGACTCATCAAGAGAAGAGGATTTCTGGATTAATCGTGCGGTTGCTTTTTCTAAGAGAAAAGGAATACCCAGAGCTTCAAGTTCCTTAACAACGGAGCTAACCACTTCTGCCGCTCCTTCTTTTCCAACATGAGCAATAAGACCTATCATTATCAGTTTAAGTTTTTAGTTTAAGTTTAAAGTAACTAACATCAATCTGAAGAAAATTAACAGGGATGGAAGGGATGGAAGGGATAACAGAGAGTAAAATCAAGAGAATTTACAATATTCTTATCAAATTGTTCTAAAATTTTGGGAGCTTGTCTTACTTGCTTTGTTGTCTTTATCCCTTCCATCCCTTCCATCCTTGTTAATTTTTTGTTTCTTCTTTTGTGTTCTTTTGTGTTCTTTTGTGGCTATTGCATTTTCTCATTTTTTCGTAGAAGTGCAAGAAATTCAATGTTTCCATGAACGCCTGAGAGAGGGGATTCCATCACTTGTTCCATACAATGGTTAGCTTTCTCTACCCATGTTCGAATAGAATCGACAGCTTTTTGTCTTAATTCTGGTTCGCGGACAATACCACCACGGCCTACTTCGTTTTGAGAAAGTTCAAATTGTGGTTTAATAAGGGTAATGAGAACTCCTTCTGGTTTGATGAGTTCAAAAGCAGCAGGAAGGATTCGAGTCAGGGAGATGAAGCTCAAATCAGCAACAATCAGATCGAAGAGATACTCAAAATCAGAAGCTTGAAGATAGCGCGCATTGATCCCTTCACGAATAGTAACCCGAGGATCTTGACGGAGCGACCAAACAAGTTGCCCTTTTCCTACATCGATGCCGGTAACATGCTTTGCTCCATGTTGGAGTAAGCAGTCAGTAAATCCTCCTGTAGAAGATCCTAAATCGAGGCAGTTAAGTCCTGTTGGATCAATTGAAAAACCTGCAAGAGCCCCTTCTAATTTATGCCCACCACGGCTAACATAACGATCACGTGCAGTGATCGTAATTTCACTTGTTGAAAGGATTTTTGAACCCACTTTGCTAATCACTTGTCCATTGACAAGCACCTGTCCTGCAAGAATCGAGCGTTGAGCCTTCTCTCGAGAATCAAAAAATCCTTGTTCATGCAGATGTTGATCGAGTCGAAGACGCTTCATATTAGGAGATAGAAGATAGGAGATAGAAGATGGAAGTCGAGGCGAAGGGCAATAAAAATCTTGTGAGCTCAAACTGAATTGAAGGGAAAGGAAGAAAGAAGAAAATAGCCACAAAGAAACACAAAGAACCAGAACACAAAAAAAGAATTTTTTTAAAAATTCTTTAACGAATTTAAGAACTCAAGATAAAGAATGTTCGCTATCGTGAAAAATAAGAGAGTAGTGAATCGAGATTCTGCGGGAACATAGAACAGCAATAGCTGCAAACGACTTAGCCAAATTAATCAATCAAGTTCACTGCTAAGTTTTTTTGTGTTCCTTGTGGTGAATTTCTGCTCTTAATGGTTTTGATTGGCCTTGCTCGTTATCTCATGAAATGTGCTAGTAGCTCCGCAGGGGTATCAAAGAGGAAATGGGGAGACATCGATTTAAGAATTGCTGAGGAATTATAACCCCAGGTCACTGCAGCCATACGAATGGCAACCTCTTGTGTTGCTTCAATATCGCGGGTTTCATCTCCAATATAAATAATTTCATCAGGATGGAGTTGATATTCTTTCATTAAACGGCGCATTTCACGACTCTTGCCAAAGAGTTTGGAAGAAGTACGAATAAAGTCGAAACAGTCAATTCCATGATGCGCTAAAAAAGCTGTCACATTGACTTCGGAATTAGAAGTTAAAATGCCAAGACGGAACCCTTGTTCCTTAAGTGCTCGTAAAATCGCAGGCATTTCAGGAATCGGCTGAACTTCTGAAACACGTTCTTGAAATTTCACAAGACCACGACGAGCAATAAAAGGAACACGCCAACGTCGAATTCCTAAAAAACGCATTAATTCTTGAGTGCTCATATTACGAGCCTTTTCAAGTTCCTCTTCAGGAAGGTAACGGTAATTAAACTCCTTGGAGAGTTCATTGAGGATTTGTAAGGCTAATGCGCGCGTATCGGCAATAGTGCCATCAAAATCAAACAAAAGAACTTTGGCTTGGCCTTGTTGGCCAACAGGCCGAATAGAGGCTGTAGGCTGTAGGCTGTAGGCAGGAGATACCGCTGCTGCGTTAGGAGATGGAAGATGGGAGATGGAAGATAGAAGTCGAGGATTGTTGCTGTAGTCACAATTGGAAGAACTCTTCTGATTAAGATTTGAGGGATCGTTCTGATGATTCATTGGAGCAGATTCTACAGAGAGGTTGACCTAATATTTACAAAAAATGGGAGCTTTCCAATCAGAGCCAGTTACCCTTTACCCTTCAGTCTTTACTTCTTTTTTTGTGTTTTTTTGTGTTTTTTTGTGGCTATTTCTTTTTTTACTTCAGCGAAGCTGGTGTTTCCATGAGACCTTTAAACTTTCCTGTTTCTGGTTCAAGACCAAAGTTATTGGCAACGAGTGTAGCAATACGTTCCATTTCCTCATCTATAAGAGGGGAAGTTCCTGAAGTGCCTGCAAACTCACGCAACTGCTC
>Ga0155638_1010_pt1 | contig 9804 bp, 4 predicted proteins | sample RifCSPhighO2_12_FD_107295 | JGI IMG/M metagenome (GOLD analysis project Ga0155638, IMG submission 107295) | Verrucomicrobia bacterium RIFCSPHIGHO2_12_FULL_41_10
AGTCAAAAGAATACAAAAGGACACTAAAGAAAAAACTATCAAATTTTTAGCGAGCAATTTCTCAAAACCATGAAAATACATCCTATCTTACCCATTGCTGTACTGGTCCTTCTCCATTCTGTAGCAATCTTTGCTATGGATCCGAAAACGGCGGCAAAAGTAACCGAGGAAATAGGCAAAGAGTTAGGAGTTTTTAGAACACAGGCAACTTCAAGTAAAACAGTAATAGACAGAACTACTGTAGGACGTTCCTGTGATGAGAACAATAGCTTCAGTATCTCCGGTTCGTCAAGCGCAACATCCGAAGCTTCTGTTGTAGCCAAAAACCTAGTAGCAACAGTTGCTCCATTACAAACTGAACTGCAATGCATCATAGCAGAAAAGAGAAAGGGAGTAGATGCAGTTTTTGCCGAGGCTAGGCAAGCAAAGAGTGATGACGGGTGGAACAAAGCTATAACTATTGCAAAAAGAGCTTCTATCTATTGGGATGGAGTTATTAGAGACATCAAGGAAGCACAGATTAGCGAAGAAGAAGCAATGCATGAACGAAATTATTTTGTAGAAAAAGCCGGGCTGGCAGAAGTTAATCAATTAAAAATAAGACCCATAGGTAATTCTTGGGAGTCAAGAAATGATCGAGCTAGTGGTGTTATGAGGCTGGTTAGGGAGAAAGTTTGGCCAGTAGTGCTACAAGCGATGAAAACTTTTGAAGAGCATCCAAGCGAAGCAAGGATGTTTGCTGTCCGTGAACTTGCTTCCGTTTCCACCTCTGCTTTTGCAGTCGCTTTTGCTGCTACTGCTTCTGTCACAGCCTCGTATTACAGTGAAGCTGATGATGTCGCAGCAGCCTGCTATGCTTCTGTTTATGCTGCTTATACTGATGATGCTTCTATTTCTGCTGCTGTTTATAGTGCCACTACGTTATCCATGCCTTCTTCTTCTTACTTTTATAATTTCGATTACGCTTATGCTCATGCTTATACTTCGTCGATTTCGGCTGCTTCTGCAGCTTCTGTTGCTTCCTTAGAAGAAGCGATGGAAGCAGTCGAAGTCGCCGAAGCAATCCTAGAAGCTGTAACTTCTGTTGCTGCTAACGCAAGAGACCAAATCCAAGGCTATCATGTTCAAGAGCAGGAGGATTGTGATTGGATTGTAAGTGTAGCACAGGAGGTAGTAACATTTGCTCGGGCTGTGGAAGGATTCAAAAAAGAGCAAGAAGCGGCCGCAGCGGTACTCGATGGAAGAGGAGAGATGGAAGATAGAAGCCAGAATACAGAATACAGGGTGCAGGTAATAGGAAACAAAAAGAAAGCCGCTATTGCTGAGATCAAAGCATTGGAAAAAAGTCCTTGTGCTGATGATAGGGATGCAAAAAGAAAGAGGTTTGCTACTATTATGAAAATAATACACGAAAAAATTGGATCTCCGGCATTAGAAAAGATGAAGGGATTTGTAGAAGACCCCAGTGATGTTACAATGAGAGCGGCATGTAGTCCTTATATTGCTTCTATGAGTGCAGCAGAAGCAGTCGAATTTGTAGAAAATGCTAAAGTTTTTTTTGCTGAAGCACCCAATTATGCACTCGAGCCAAGAAAAAAGAATAAACTTAATCCTATTTTAGGAGAAAATATTATTTGTTCTGTGAATGCAATAAACAATATAAAAATATTTTTTGAAGCTGTTGCGGCTTTTAAGGTAGAGCAAGAGGCTGGAAGTACGACTGCTGAAGAAAAAGAGTGGGAGATTGCGGAGAAAAACGCACTAAGAGATATAGAAACAAGCAAACAAGCTCTAGAGCATGCTAAAACAGAGAAAGAAACAGCTGTGAAAGGATTAAATAGAGTTCCTTCCAAACTCACTTCTACTGATGAAGTGCAAGGAGTCGACGGCGCGCAGAAGCAATTCGCAGCAGAAGTAGAGGTTGGAAAGAGCTCTAGTTTTCCAGCAACATCCCTTCATGGAAAATATTATGACAATGGAACCTATTCTGATTTTCAAGTTAAAGAACTCGCAGAGGAACTTGCTGAAGCAAGAGTAGTAGCTGCAGAGACAACATTGAGGACTATTATAGAGAGGGGGCTCAGTGAAAGGAGTAAAGCAGATCTTTTAGAAGCAAAAGAAAAAGAAAAGAACATTTTGCAGGCACTTGAAGAAGCTAAGGCTTATGCAAGAACAGAACAAGTTGAAGAAAAGGCAACACTAGGAGATAGCTCATCTTGCAGGAAAGAAGCGGTTGCGTCATTAGAAAAGAGTATTGAATATTGGAATGGAGCTAAACATTCGATTAACCAATCTGTAGAATGTGCTCCAACGAATTATCAGAAGGATCCATCAAATCTTACTCAGTGTCTTGATCTACCTACAGCCTATAGCCTACAGCCTACAGCCTCTATTCGGCCTGTTGGCCGAATAGTTACGAAGAGAGTACCTGAAATTGAAGAATCCTTAGCAGTAGATTACAAATTAGCAGCAGAACAATCAGAACAAGCCTCCGAGTATAGTAGGCGAGCTGCCGAGGCACACGTGAAAACAGGAGAAGATAGCCAATGTGAAGAAATAATAGGAAGAGGGGAAACAAGAGAATGGAGCAAAAAAATAATGCGATGGAGAGAGGGCATACGATGGAGAGAAGCAGGCAAATCCATGCAATTAAGTGCCGATTGTAGAGTTAAAGGAATTGAAGCACGAAGTATAGGAAATATAGGGAAAGAGGACTATTCCAAACAATACGCCGAAGCAGCGGAAATATTTCAACAAGCAGCAGAGAAAATGATTGAAGCAGTACAATCATTGTTAGCGGGAAAAGAGAAAAATATGACTGGATTATCAATTGAAAATTGTTCTCCTCAATGGAGTGAGGGTTGTTTTCTTCAGTCAGAAGGAATGAGTAAAAAATATAGAATTCAAGAACTAGAGGCGCAAGAAATAGGAAAAAAAGAGCTTGCAACAGGCTATCGAGAGGCAGTAGAAATTTCACAACAAGCTGCAGATCAGTATAAAAAATCAGCTTTACTTTTTGGTTCAGGGAACACTTCACAGGTTGTCCATTGGAATGGGGAAGGTCTTTGTTGGAAGGAAGGAGGTTTGTCTCTCCAAAAAAAATCAGACTGCCAGGCAAAAGCAATTGAAGCTCAAGAATCAGGAAAAACAGAGATTGCAGAAGGTTATCGAGAGGTGGGTGCAACATTTCAACAAGCTGCAGATCAGTATAGACAATTGGCTCTGAATTCTCTCCCTGGAGCAAGCAGTCATGCAAATGGTTTTTTAGGACCCTGTCTCCACAAGAAAGCAGATTATCAACTAAAAGCAACTGAAGCGAAGGAAGTAGGCAACACAGAGCTTGTAGCAACCTACCAAGAGATGGCTTCAATACTTCAACAAGCTGCAGATAAGAGTGAACAATTATTCAAGACTAGTGCCGCAGGAAAAGTAAATGAGAAATTTAGTTGGCATTTAGTGGGTAAGTCCCTTCAAAAGAAAACAGTCTATCAAATAAAATCGATTGAGGCAGAAGGTACAGGTAATAGGCAGCTTGCAGCAGCCTATCAAGAGGTCGTCACAACACTCCAACAAGCTGTAGATCAGAATGAACTAGCCGCTCAAACCTATGCCGCAGGAAAAAAAGACAAGGCTTCTCGTTATGATTTGGTAGGTAAATATCTCCTATCAAAGGCAAACTGTCAGGGAAAAGCTGCCATTAAGAAAGCAAAAATAGAATCTGAAATAATAGAAAAGTCATTGGTTGCTAATAATTTGTCGCAGGAAGTATATCAGAACCTGCCTTCAAAGCCTACTGAAGCTGCGAAGTGCTTCGTCGCGCCGGGGCTCGAAGCATCGAGTAGCTTCTGTACACTCAACTTCTGTGCGCCGTCGACTTCTTGCTCTTCATCAGCCTCAGCGACTTTGCAAACAGGTTCTCAGATATTGGGTGGAGATACTAATTTAGAAGTGCTTTCTAAAAAAGCAAGACAGAGTAATCTTACAACTCAAGCTTTATCAATATATTGTGATCATTGGATTCTAGAGACAGGATGCACTCCAGGATCAGCTAATTTGTCAGACTATGTCCTGAATGCTATTAAAAATGATGCACCTTCTCAATACATCATAACTTATGAAAAATGTAGAGATAATGCTTGTAAGATGCATCAATTAGGTGCTAATTTTTTAGCACTTGTTTGGATCCAAATGTCTGAAGATATGCAACAAGCTATTGAAGATAGCATCTATTATGAAAAATCAAAGGATTCTGATACATGGGGAGAGGCTGCTGAAGAAACATATAACATGGTGAAATACAAAGAAAAATATCTCGAAGCAGTTATTTTTTCTCAAGCTCCAGAAATTGTTTCTGAGTGGGAACAGGTAGTAAAACAATCAAGCTCTGCAGTAGAATATTTTAGAAATAGAAGAAATTAACCACGAAAAAATGAAGGAATGAAGGGAAACAAAGAAGAGCAGAAATTAACCACAAAAGAACGTCCAGAAAAGTAAAGAGTAACGAGTAAAGGGTAACGAGTAAGAGGTCGAGAAGCGACCTCAGTTTAAGTTATAAGTTTAAGTTTAAGTTGATATTTAGTCACTTAGTTACAAGAAAAAAACAAAGAAATTAACCAGAAAAGAAGAAGTAAGGATGAAAGCTAAAAGGTCCCTGGCACTAATGGGGAAGGAGCTCATCAAAAAAAATATGAAAGATTTTGATAAAAATTTTCTTAACTCATCGGTAAAATGTGCTAAGAACTCGATTAATCATAAGGGTGATTTCCTTAAAAATATGCACCTTTGCTTTCTCCTTGTAGCTATTCTACTGCCCATATTCCATCCAGGATTGACCTTTGCAATGGATTCTAAAATGACGGCAGAAGCAACGGAGGAAGTTATTAGAGAAGTTGAAGGATGTTTCAGCGATCAAAAGGCTGTTGGTAAACATTCAGTTAACTCCTTTCCAGAGTGTGCTTCAACGAATCATCAGAGTGACTTCTCAAATCTTAATCAGTCTATCGATCTTCCTACAGCCTATAGCCTACAGCCTATAGCCTCTATTCGGCCTGTTGGGCGAATAGTTACAGCGCAAGAAAGTGTCTTGAGAATTGAAAATCAAATAGAAGCACTCAAGCAAATATCCCGGGAAAAACGTGGAGAGAAAAAAGCTTATCTTTGGAATTGTATTATTACTAAACTAGAGCACGCTCGAAACAGTTGGAATAAAGTATGTTCTCAAGGAAATGAAGAAAGATTAACTCGTTGGCAACAAGTTGCTGAGGCATCAGAAACTGCTGTAAATGGTATGATGCAGCTTGTTCAAGCTTATTTTTCAGGAAATAAAAAAGTCATTAAAAAATTAGAAAACAAAGTCTGGAATGCCTACTATTTATCAGATGCTTCCACGTGCTTGTTGAAATCGGAGGAGGCGCAAGAGGAGGCAAATCAAATAGAAAATGGACTTCTTTCCAACACCGACGCGACGCAGCAATTCGCAGTAGAAGTAGAATACAGGTTGCCGGGAGGCCGCTGGATAGACTGCAAAGAGCAGCCCGAAGGGCGAGCCGAGTGGGAACGAGCGAGTCAATTTCGAAAGAAGTCTAGTGAGGAGAGAGATTTCTGGAGAAATCTCTCAAAGCAATATAAGGAAGCTGCTGATTATGGGATTAAAGCTTCAAAAGTTAAGAACCTTTATTCATGCTCTACTGAAGCTGCGAATAACTGCGTCGTGTCGGTGCTCACGCCATCGAGTAGCTTCTGTACACTCAGTCGCTGCGCGCCGTCGACTCCTTGTTCTTCATCAGCCTCAGCGACCATTAATACAGGTTCTAAGAGTTCACAAAAAAGTAAGTGGAATGCTAGCTTAGCTTTAACAGGATTCTTCCTCCAATTACAGGCAGATTATCAAGTGAAAGCGAAGGAATCACAAAAAGCTGGAAACATAATATTAGCTGAAGGTTATACGGCAGCTGCTAAAACATCGCAACAAGCAGCAGGCCAGTATAAAATATCAGCGCGAGAGTCCCTTGCCATAAGAGAAAAAGAGAGAAAGAGTTTGCATTGGGGAGGGATTGCTTATCAAGCTGTAGCAGAGTATAAAATGAAAGCAAATAGAGCTCAAGAGAATGGTAAAGCAGCCCTTGCCTCAGCCTATAGGGAAGCTGCAAGAACATTAGAACATGCTACTGATGAGTATGAACAATCAGTTTTAGATTATGTTAAAATAGCATATGAATTGGGTGATACTCATTATATAGCAGGAAAGTCTCTCTGTGCCAAAGCAGAGTATTTGGTAAAAGCGGCTGAAGTGGATGAAGCAGGAAAAACAGTCTTAGCAGCTAATTATAGAGAAGCTGCAGTAATATCCCAATCTGCCGAAAAGCAGTATCAAGAGGCCATGGTTTTTTATAGTGAAGAACGGCATGAGCAAGGTCATATCTTTGCTAAGAAGGGGGCTTCTCTTCAAAAAAAGGCGGACTATCAAGTAAAGATAAGTGAAGCTCAAGAAGCGGAAAATATGGTGTTAACAGCAGAAGATAGAAATATTGCAGAAACGGGAAAGCTTTTCAAAATTACTCCTGAATCATTTGCAAGCTCATTAAAAAGGAAGTTTACTGAAATTGAATCATCTGATGCCGAATCATCTGAGGACGACTCTTCTGATACCGATTCAACTGAGACCGACTTATCTAACACTGAATTGAATGAGTCTGAATCATTCGAAAGAAAATTATCTGAAGAAGCCAAATTATTTCAGGAGAAATTATCTGAAGACTAGATCTTGTTGTAATGGTGGGGGCTGAATATTTATAAATTTCAAAATATTTTTGGATTGCCTTTAAAGTTCGATAAATTCAGTAAAAGAAGATAATAAAGATTGTTTATAAATCTCAAAATAAATATCAACCTTATGAAAAAACTAATCCCATTCATTCTTCTTGTTGTTTTAGCAAGTTCTAGCCTTCTTCTTGCGCAAAGCAATAATAGGCTAAAGGCAACGAATCAGGTTACAGGTGACAGGTTGCCGAATCAGGTTGCAGGTTGTAGGTTACAGGTTGTAGGCAGCAATCAGGGAACAGACTGCAGGTTCCAGAAAGTAGAAGAAGGAGTAATGAATGAAGATGAGTATAATGTTTTTGATAACCAATCATCGCTCTTAGCAAACAACCCTGCCCCTATCTCCTATCTTCTATCTTCCATCTTCTATTTGGGCGTTACGCCCAAATTAATGATGGATCCCTTGACCGTTGGAAAAGGAACAGAAGCTTTAGGCAAAGAGTTAGGAGTTGTCAGAGAACAGGCTGCTTCAGGTAAAACTGTTATTAGCACAAGTGAAGTAGCATCCTCGACTGCCTCCTTCTCCTCATCTTTTTCTGAACAAGCTGGGAGAAATAGTTTTGCAGTAGATTGTAGCGAAGCTATTGCAATATCGGCACGAATTGCAGATCTAAGTAAACTGGGAGCTCAGGCTCATGCTGCAGGGAAAAAGGATGAAGGCAATAGTTGGGACACTGCAAGCAAGTCTTCCCAGACACAACTAGATTACCATACGAAAGCGATTGAAGCAAGAGAAGCAGGTAAAGAGGTGCTAGCTACTGGCTATGAAGAGGCGGCTAGAATATCACAACGAGCAGCTGAGAAGCAAGAACAATCAGCTTTAGCTTTCGCTGTAGGACAAGAGGAAGAAGGACATAGTTGGTTTTGGTCAGGATACTCTCTCCAAGCGAAGGCAGACTATGAAGCAAAAGCATGCGAAGCACAAGAAGCTGGTCAACTAACATTGGCTGAAGGCTATGGAAATGCTGCAGTATTATCAGGAGAGGCCGCAGATCAGTGGGAGTTATCAACTGAGAGTAAGGCTTCCGGCAAGATAAGTGAGAGTAATAGTTGGGGGAGGCTAGGATATTCTCTCCAAGCGAAAGCAGACTATGAAGCAAAAGCATGCGAAGCACAAAAATCTCGTAAAGTAACATTAGCTGAAGGCTATAGAAATGCTGCCGTACTATCTGGGCAGGCTGCAGATCAATTAAAATTATCAGTAGATTCTAAGGCTGCTGAAGAAATAAGTGAATGTAATAGTTTAGGTAAATATTCGGTTAACCCATCGGTAAAATGTGCTCTAGCGAATTATGAGAGTTCTTCTGATTCTTCTTGCAGCACCAGCTCTTTATTTTCATCTTCTATCTCCCATCTTCCATCTCCTACCGCAGTAACAGCATCTCCCACCTCTCACCTCCCACCTCCCACCTCTATTCGGCCTGTTGGCCGAATAGTTACTAGTCTGGTATGGTTAGGCGACACCCTTCAAAGTCAAGCAGACTATGAAGCACAAGCATGTGAAGAACAAGAAGCAAAGAAGAGTTTTCTAGCAGATAAGTATAGAAATGTCATAAAAATATTACAGAGCTCAGTAAAGTATCAAAGACAAGCAGTTTCAGCATTTATCATGGGACAAGAAGAAGAGGGTGCTGGTTGGTTGCATATTGGTAAATACCTTCGATCCAAGGTAGACGATCAAGTGAAAAATGACCAAAAGATAGAAAAAACGCAATCTGTAGCAAGTAAAATAAAAAAAGACAATAAGGATACTCTCATTGTTGGAGCTGATGAAGATTCTAATTCAGAGCCATTAACCAAGAAACAAAGAATAATTGGAACGGATACTATGAAAAAAATGGCGTTATCAATATGTTGTGAAAAATGGCTTGCAGAGACAAAATCAGCTAAAGGGGAAGATAAAATCTTATCAGATTATGTTGTCGATGTTCTTAAACGTGGGGCAGATCATGAAGTCGTTAAATCTTTTGAGGAACATTGTGAGCACATTGCAAAGGCTCGTGAATTAGGAGATTATTCCTTAGCACTTGCTTGGATTCAAGTCGCAGAAGATATTCAACAGGCTATGAAAGATAGCATTCAGAAAGCTCAAGCTTCTAAAAATAAAGGTTGGAGGGTTACGGAAGCTTGGCAGTTTACTGTTCAGGCAGGTCAAAAACTAGCTAAGTATAGAGAAAAGTATATTCAAGTAGCAGCTTCTCTTAAAAACCCAGAAATTATCGTAGGATCAAAAAAAATAATAGAAGGGTTAGAAACTATTATTATTTATTATAGAAAAGCAGCAGAAGCATATTCTTTAGGAAATGAACAAGAATACGATCGTTTTAGGAAGGTTGCGTATATTACAAATAAGAATATTGAGCAACTAGAAAAAATCGTTAATGCTTTTAAAAAATCAATTGATACAGCTGCAGAAAGAGAAGCTAAGATGTCAATATTTTGGAGAAAAATAGTTGAGCAAAGAGAAAAGTTGTCTGAGTATTATGAACAAGCAATTAGTTCTAAGCTAAGCAAAAAATTTACTGGTTCTGTTTGTTTTAATGACCCCGGTATTTTAGCTGATCAGAGTGATCGTCAATTAAATGAAGCTTCCTTAGCATTAGAAAAAACTACTGAAGCTAAGAAAGCAAGTCAGCCGGAAATAGCAGATCTTTGCTTTAAAAGCGGAGAGTGCTATCAAAAATCTGCTGAGTACTATTACAAAGCAATGGTTGATGTAGGTGAAAATAGTGGTAGTTTACCTTATGATAATTATTATAGAAATGCTGGATTATTAATGGAAAATGTTGCAGATCAACTTAAGAAAGCTGTTTCTGCACGGGAGAATGCCATTCAATCCATGGCTGTAAATCAGAAACAACTTGCAGCCTCATGGATTAAAACTGCGACACAATATCAAGAATCTGCTGAATACTTTAGTAAAGCAGTAAGTGCCATTGATCCTGATTGTGTTAGTGAGGCAGATAACTCAGCAATAAGTCGTGA